>Ga0209815_1000207_pt1 | contig 45080 bp, 42 predicted proteins | sample CoawatmetaG00DNA_FD_187507 | JGI IMG/M metagenome (GOLD analysis project Ga0209815, IMG submission 187507) | Marine microbial communities from the West Antarctic Peninsula - Coastal water metaG002-DNA (SPAdes) (version 2) | ecosystem: Environmental > Aquatic > Marine > Coastal ...
AGGCTTTAGTTGCTACTTTACCTACGCTTTCTCTTTTTGATCCTTTAATTGTAATTGATTTCATTACTTTTTTTATTAATTTATTTTACATTAAAAATTGTCCACTAATTGAAGTATTGTCTTGCACTTTATGCATAACATCAGCAAATAATGGCGCGCAAGATACTACTTTTATTTTAGAAGTCTCCTTCTTCAAAGGAATAGTATCTGAAACTATTAATTCTGTTAAACCAGATTCTTGTATTTTATTATATGCGTCTCCAGATAAAATTGGATGGGTACAAATTGCGCGAACACTTATAGCGCCTCTTTCCATCATTAAATTTGCAGCATGTGCCAAAGTTCCACCTGTATCTATCATATCATCTACTAAAATAACATTCTTCCCTTTTACATCTCCAATAAGTTCCATATGAGAAATTACATTGGCCTTTTTACGTTGCTTGTAACAAATTACTACATCGCAAAGTAAATGCTTAGAATAGGCATATGCTCTTTTAGAACCTCCCATATCTGGAGATGCTATTGTTAGATTGTCTAAATTTAGACTCTTAACGTATGGCATAAAAATAGTAGATGCATATAAGTGATCCACTGGCTTTTCGAAAAAACCTTGAATTTGATCTGCATGTAAATCCATTGTTATAATTCTTGTTGCACCGGCAGACTGCAATAGATTGGCTACTAATTTTGCGCCAATAGCAACTCTAGGCTGATCTTTTCTGTCTTGTCTCGCCCAACCAAAATAAGGCATTACTGCTGTAATATGTCTAGCAGACGCTCTTTTTGCAGCATCTAACATTAAAAGCATTTCCATTAAATTATCTGCATTAGGAAATGTAGAACCTATAATAAAAACACGTTTACCTCTTACAGATTCTTGAAAAGCCGGCTGAAATTCGCCATCACTAAAGTAAGTAGTCTTTACTTTCCCTAAAGTAGTATTGTATTCTTTTGCAATTTTCTCTGCCAAAATTAAGCTTTGCCTACAGGCAAAAATTTTGGGGGCTAGTTGATTTTTAGGCATTTAGTGCGTGTTTTTTAGTGCGTTGTTGTGAAGAAACAAAAGTAGAATTAATTTATTTAGTTTGGAATTAATTTAGTGACTTTAAAATAAAATAATTTAATACATTTGCATTGCTAATAAAATTTGCTCAAGTGGCGGAATTGGTAGACGCGCTGGATTCAAAATCCAGTTTTTTCGGAAGTGCGGGTTCGATTCCCGCCTTGAGTACAAATAAAAACCTCAACCATTTGATTATAAATAGATTGAGGTTTTTTAATATTTATACTTGTACGGTAAATGTACGGTAAAATTTCATTAACTCAGAAAAAACCTCAAAAATTCCAAAGTAATCCCATTTATAAGGACCCCGGGTATCTTTTAAAATATCACTTTCTCTTTTAGGCAATCTCTGTCAAATGTCTATATAGCCTAAACAATCTCTATGAGTGGTTTCTTAAAAAAGTTAAAAAACCTTGAACCACCTCTTTCGTTTTGTTGTAATCACTGGATTTATTATTAGTGTCACCTTCTAGGTAGAGTGCTCTGTTTACCTCTAGCATAATTGATATCACCCGCTTGTCTTTCTGATAATATTCCATAGGTACAATAGAACCACTATAAGGCCAATCAATACCAACGGTATATCCAAGTGCTCTAAAGTAATCTTCAGATTTTTTAACTAAATCTAAAGGTGTGTGAAACTTATCAGTTCCAATATTAAAATCTGGCCTATTTTTCCGCTGATTTAAACCTTTAAATATTGGTGTTTTAGGGAACGAATGGCAATCAATAATCAAACAATTGTCTTGCTCTTTTAATTGCTTTAAAACAGCTCTTTCGAAACTCTGATGGTGTGGCCAGTAGTATTTGTCTAAAATTTCGTTCCTCAAGTCTGTAGTTACAATCCTAGATAATGTATTATCATCACATCTTGTGTATAAAGCTCCCATACCAAGCTTAAACATTTCTTCTTGACTATCGTCTGAGAAACGCTCTACGTCACAAAATACTCTAGAAAAGGGGGCGATAACTTGCGTGTCTACTTCAGAATAAAACAGATCACCAGTGAACCAATCGGTGAGTTTTAGAATTTCTTCTTTAATTTTTGTGTCATCTATAACAAAGCCTTTCTTGAAAGGAATGTTTTCAGAAGCGTGTGGAATGTGTAAAATTAAGTGCTGCATACAAATAGTTTTTATTTGCATTTCGATATTAGTTTATTTTGACCTTAAGCCCGTATTGTTTTACCACCGTGGTGTCTTTCACTCGGTTGGTATTCATATTGAATTCGAAATACAGTGTAAAAGTAATACTTATTTATATTTTATACTTTTTATTTTTTAACAGGCCAAATTGAGGATTTTGTCTTTGTAGAATATTTATAATCGGTAATGTATTTAGTTCTCGTATTTTGTTTCTCTTCTTTTAGACAATCTAAGAATTCAAATTTATACTCTTTTTGAAACTCAATATCCTCAAAATATAATTTTAATAGTTCAGCAGTAAAAGTATTTGAAAATGAAAACACGCCATTTAATCCTGTTGCTTTTTCTATTTCTTTTTTTAAAAACAAAACATGCAACATAAATTCACTAGGGTATATAACAGAGTACTTATAAATATTTATATTCCTTTTCGAAGTTTTATCATAATTATAATACCCAGTTTTTGAATGTTTACTTATAATAGAGTATGTGATTAGTGACAAAATAGAAGCTATTTTAAGTTCATTATTCCCTTTGTTTTTGTTAATTTTATTTTAAAGTGCTTCAGATCTACCTATTTTTTCATCAATACAATTTTCTGTTAAAATATTGTTTTTTCACTTTCTAGCGATGATTTCCTGGTTGTAATATTTTTTAATATCCTCAAGAGCGTTCATGATATATAGTATTTCATCTAATTTATCATAGTGAATTTTTTTCAATGCTAAATATAATATAAAAATTTGTGTTGTTAAATTTATTGGTTTGTAATAATAACTTGAATACATGTTTACTAAGTAGTTCATCATGTATGTGTCATAATTATATTATGATTAATTAAAACATAAAATTGCTATTTATAAACTAATAATTTATTACAATATCTTGGAATGGTTCTCTCGCATCTGACTATTTTGTTGCTTTTATTTATCAAAAGTGGAATCAACTAAATATATAAAATACTGATTTTCAATTTAATATTTGGATTTTATCAGTTGAAATCGGTTAAATTTGATAGATGCGGCAGAACTATAATTTCAGTGTCTAAGATTTTTTTTTAAAGAAAGTACAATTTTTTGTTCTCTAAAAAATGAGATTAAACCTAAATCACTTAATTTAATGAGGTAATTTATCTTTCAATAGTCCGTATAAAAATGTACCCAAAATAGAAGAAACTATTACTAAAATTATAGCAGCAAAACCTGCACCAACTAATGTAAACATTGGCCCTGGACATGCACCAGCTAAAGCCCAACCTAAACCAAAGATAATTCCGCCAAACATATAGCGACTAAAGCTTTTAGCCTTTGGATTAAAGTGTATGTTTTCACCATAGAAAGATTTAATTTTAAATCTCTTGATTGATTGCACTACTATGATACCTATGACTAGTGCCGAGCCTATTATTCCATACATATGAAAAGAGTCAAATTTGAACATTTCATAAATACGAAACCAAGAAGCGGCTTCAGATTTAAACATTGTGATTCCGAAAAGGATTCCGATAAATAAATATATAAGTGTTCTCATTTTTTAGAATATTAAAGGAAAAAGAAAGTGAATCATTGTTAGACCTCCTATAAAAAAACCTATCACAGCAATTAAAGATGGTAATTGTAGATCGCTTAGTCCTGATATCGCGTGCCCAGAAGTACATCCACCAGCGTATCTTGCTCCAAAACCTACAAGAAGACCTCCTATGGCTAAAACTAACATTGTTTTTATGCTAAGCAAAGACTCCGTTTCAAATAGTTCTGTTGGTAAATAGGATTTACCTGCGCTTTTAAAACCAAGTTCATTTAAATCAGAAATGGTCTCTGGGTTAATAGCTACAGCCATATCTGCTGTTAAAAAATGAGAGCCAATAAAACCTCCTATTACTGCTCCAAGGATAACTATTAAATTCCATTTTTGAGATCTCCAATCAAACTTAAAAAAATCTGCTTTGTTTCCTGCTCCACAGATTGTACACATCGTTCTTAAGTTTGCAGACATTCCGAAGTTTTTACCCACCATTAGAAGTAAAAACATAATAAAAGCAATCATTGGGCCAGCAATATACCAAGGCCAAGGTTCATAAATCCAGTTCATTTATTTATATTTTCTACAAAGAAATGCCAATAAATAGTGATAGTCAGTAACCTATGTTACATAGACTTGTTTTGGTCTCGTTTTACTTAGTTAAATAAACTTTAAAGGCTTGATTACTAGCTATACTTTGGGTGCCATTATTTCTAAAGAAAATATTTTCTTTAGAACTTTCAATACCTCCGTATATGTAACCAATTAATGTTTTTTCTTGTTTTAAGCTATTCAAGTTGACAATTTCATTCTCTAAAAAGAAGTCTTTATTAGAAATTGGAATAAATTCTGCGCCAGCCCCTAAAAAGATCGGCATTTTGATGCCTAAATCCTTTTCGGTCATAGATCCATCTTGATGGCGTGTAATCATACTAATTGTTTTGACGAAAGGCACTTGGTCATCTTTAATTAAATCGCCTTTATTGTCGTATTGATATTGACTCAACCCTCCAAAGAATATCGTTATCATTTCGTTTTTCTCTGAATTATAAACAGGGACTTTTGCACTATGATATTGACTTAGATATTGATTAAAATCGCTATTAACTTTATAGCCATTCTCATTTACATCTACAGAGGTTAGCCAAGGAATGTTGGCGTCATATTGAAAAACACCACTAAACATCGTAAAGCCTTTTGTTAAATCTGGAAAGATCTGCGGTACCATATTATAATCTCTCCTATGAAGATTTTCAGGGTCTTTTTCTGCCGAATAATCATTAATTGATAAATTAACACCATCATCTTCTATTTTAAACGTTCTTATTTCATTAGTATACTCTTGAGTAAACCCAGGACCGTGATCTGGTCCCATTGGATTATATCTCCCTTCAAAGTATTGTCCACCACACAAATAAAAAGTATCATTCAATAAACCTAACTGTCCGCCTGTTACTGCCAGATTTGAGTCTGTTATCTGCCTGAAGAAACTCGAGATATTAGATCCTTCGATAATAGCCTTAGAAAGCCCATCTATATCTATTGCTGTTAAATTTGAGTATGTTGTGTGATCACCTTTAGTATCACTATAGCCATATCCGCCTATTACATAAAGTGTATTGTCTCTTTGTTGAAACTCTTGATTTGTAGCTTGTAATTGTTCAAAAATTGAAGTTGGCAAAACACTTAAGTCTGTTTTCCAAGTTTTATTTCCTTCTGGATCTATTACAAATGCTGAAGTATTATTTTCTTTTTTTAAAAATGCTTCAAACGGTCGCATTTTGTGAAGTCCATCTATGCGACCACCTAATACAAGCCATTTACCATCGCTAGTCTTTCCTAACGCATACGATTGAATGCCTGGCGATTCGTTAATAGAAAATGGTTCTATTTGGATTCTAAAATCTTCTTGTGCTGATGAGTTGCAGCCTGAAAGCATCAAAGCTATTAATAAAGTAAAAATAATATGCAGTTTCATTGTATTTATTTAGTTTTTAAAATATGTATAAAATCATTTTTTAAGGTTTAGTAACTAGTGTCATCTAATTTTACTTTACCATTAAATGTCTTATAAAGAAAAACAAGGTAACCTGATAAAAGTGGAGCTCCAATAACCACCATTGTTAACATAATACCTAATGATTTTTGCGAAGATGCAGCATTATAAATAGTTACACTAAATTTTGGGTCTACAGTAGATGGTAGTAAAACCGGATACAATTGAAATGCAACCAACATCAACAAAAAAGCCATTGTTAAAGAAGAAAAAACCAATGCATTTGCGTATTTTTTCTTTGAAACTAATCTTGGCACATTCGCAACTGCTAAAAATGCCAGTACAGGAATTATAAAGAATATAGGATTCTCTTTAAATTTATCTATTACACCATCCAAAAAAGTTAATGTATAAATAGAAGTTGCTAAAAAACTTAAAATAAAAAAAATCATTCCTTTTTTTAATAAAAAAGTTAACCTTGCGTGTAAACGACCTTCCGTTTTTAATAATAAAAAAATAGCTCCTTGCGTCATAAATATAGATAAGGTAGTAAAGCCAACCATAATTGCATAAGGATTTAAAAATGAGAAGAAAATACCGCCTTTATATGTGTAATTCTCATAAAGTTCAAAACCCTGCAAAAGATTCCCTAAAATAACACCTAATAAAAATGCTATTAAAACATTAGATACAAAATAAGTAATATCCCACGTTTTTCTCCACCATTTCATATCTTCCGAACTTCTAAATTTAATGGCTGTTGAACGCAAAACTAACATCATTAAAAATAGTATAAATGGAATATACATCGCAGATAACATAGTTGCATACATCACTGGAAAACCCGCAAATAAGGCACCACTGCCAATTATTAGCCAAACTTGGTTTGCATCCCATAAAGGTCCAATTGCATTAATAGCAATTCGTCTACTTAAATCTTTTTTAAAGAATAAATGCCAAGCACCTGCTCCATAATCAAAACCTTCTAAAACTGCATAACCAGAAAATAATAAACCGACTACTAAATACCAAAGTGTTGGATAATCTATTCCTAAAAAAGTTTCCATAATTATATATGTTTTAAAAATTCATCTGGATTTTTAGCTTCAACATAAGGACCATATTTTATTTTTTTATTTACAGAATAAATAAACAAAAGAAATAATATTGTGTATACAACTAAAAATAATATTAAGGAAAATAATATTTGGTTAGATGATACTTCTTGAGAAAAACCATCACTAGTTCTTAAATGACCATAAACAATCCAAGGTTGTCTGCCCATTTCTGCTGCAAACCAACCAGCTTGATTGGCTATTTGAGGTAAAATAACTGAAAAAGCAAAAATTTGTAGAAGCCACTTCTTATCGAATAATTTTCCCTTCCACCATAAAAAACTTGCGTACAGTGTTAATGCTATTAAAAACATACCAATAGAGATCATAATATGATAAAATTGAAAAACTGCATTTACTTGTCCTGGTCTGTCTTCTTTTGGAAAAGCATTTAAACCTGTTATTGGTGCTTTAAAATCTTGATGTACTAAAAAAGACAATCCACCAGGAATTCCAATACCCGTTACTTCTTGACTTTTATTATTTACCCAACCGAATAGATACAAATCTGCTGGCGCAGATTTTTCATAATGCCCTTCCATTGCTGCTAATTTTGCAGGTTGATTTACTGCAACACCATCTGCAGAACTATGACCGGATAATAATTGTGTTAAAGAAAAAAGAGTGGCTACTACTAATGTAATTTTAAAAGCTTTTTTTGATATTTCTACATATCTTCCTTTTAATAAATAATAAGCGTGCACACTTAAAACCAAAAAAGTACCTGCTAAAAAAGCACCTTGCCAAACGTGTATAATTCTATCTACACTAGATGGATTAAAAACCATTGCCCAAAAGTCTGTAACTTCTGCTCTTGCATTAAAACCTTCGCCAACAATATGATAACCTGCTGGTGTTTGTTGCCAGCTATTGGCTACAACTATCCAAACAGCAGAAAACATAGAACCTAAAAACACCATAATCGTTGAGAAAAAATGAACTTTAGTTGAAACTCGATTCCAACCAAATAACAGAATACCTAAAAAAGTACTCTCTAAACCAAATGCAAACAACCCTTCAGCTGCTAATGCACTTCCAAAAATATCTCCTACATATCTAGAATAAACAGACCAATTAGTACCGAATTCAAATTCCATTATAATTCCTGTAGCTACTCCAATACCAAAAGTAATTGCAAATATTTTTAACCAAAAACGAGTTAAAATTTCATATTGTTTGTTCCCAGTTTTTAAGTATAAACCTTCAAAAATCACCATTATTAAACCAATACCAATACTTAACGGTGGATAGATGTAATGAAAGGCAATTGTAAAAGCAAACTGTATTCTAGCAAGAATTTCAGTATCCATAATTTTTTATTTTTAAACAAAGTTATACATATAAACAAGTTATTCTGGTAACAAAAGTTACAAACTGAGCTCTTTTTTTTAATTTATTTTGAGTTTAAATATACTGAAAAGCCCTTTTGACATTCTCAAAAGGGCTTTTTAATTCAATTTCAATAAGTGCTTTATAATTGACTCGATTTTTTTTATTTTTTCACTCCAACAAAACGTATAACTTCCGCCTTTCCTTTATGATAATTTCCTTCATATAAAGTGATGCTTTCTTCTTTGAGAATTTGGAAATCAACGTCGGGAAATTCGGGTTTTGCTTCTTCTATAGAAAATAACATAGCCTCACTTTGAGGACCACCAGAAGGGTTTCCTAGTTGCGCTTTTGCGAAAGCTTCAAATATGACAACACCCTGAGGTTTTAAAAACTTTAAAAGATGTAAATGCGCCTTTTTACGAATATCAACAGGAAAATGAGCATAGCTTAATCCAATAATATCAAACTTCTTATCAGATTTAAAATTAAGTACGTTTTCTATTTGATAGTCTATTGTAACGTTTTGTGATAATGCCAGTTTCATTGCTTTTTCCTTACCACTACTACTGATGTCAAATGCTGTAACATCACAATTATTCATAGCAGCATATACCGCATTACGCCCTTCACCTTCGGCTGGTAATAAAACACTACCATATGACTGTGCGTCTAGCTGTTGCTTGAAGAATTGATTAGGCTGCGTTCCATAGATATATTCCTCATTTCCATAGCGTTCATTCCATTGTGCAGCGGTGATTTGGGATGCTTTATCATTTAACCCAATGTTATTTATGTTTTTCATTTTATTGGTTTTAAAGTTTTAAAAAAGGCTTTAGTAATAATACGTAAAGCCCTTAGTTTTATTTTAGATATCCTTTTTTAAAAGATACCAAGTAATTTTTTCTACAGAATCATCTGCCAGCTCTTGTTTAAAGCGTCTAATGATTTTGGTGGTGGACAAATTGCTTTATCTCCACGTTTCCAATCTAGTGGCATTGCCACCTTATGCTTGTCGGCAATTCAGTTTCTTCCCATTCATTTACGTTAGCATAAACAAAAAATGATGCTGAAACATCGAATCTTTGTTCAACAATCATAGTAGAATCTGAAGTTACTCTTGAAATATAGCTTTTACCGTTATTTACTAATATTTCACCAGTAAGATAAATTTCAGGTCCAATTCCATATAACCCTTTTTTATTTGAAATAGTGTCAAGATTTATACTGGCATCCAACTCGCCTTTCCACATCACATTTTTCATTGCACCGACAATATGTAAATCAGTATAATTACTACTTTTAGATTTTTTATTAAACGAGTTACAACCTAAAATAGTGACTGCAAGTAGTCCAAATATTGCTTATGTTTTCATTTATTTTTTATTCTAATAATATTATTTAGTCTCTAACGAACATTTGCTCAAAACTTAGGGAATTTTTATCAAAATCTAGAAAAAAAAAGATGAAACTGTCAGGTTTCATCTTTTTCTAATTAACTAAAAAATAGATAAATATTTATACGTTTTGTCCCTTCATCATCTTATTCCAATATAGATAAGGAAGCATGTATTTTTTAAGCATCCATAATCTCCAATGTTCTTTAGAACTATCTTTTATTAATAACTGTTTCAATTTAGGATCTGGAGTAAATGCTCCTGTGTAGTCAAATTCAGCAAGAACCATTTTACCATAATCTGTTACTAATGGGCAAGAAGAGTAACCATTGTAAGACATTGATCCTATTTTACTTTGTTCAATTAGCTTATTCAAGTTATCTACTACTACTGGAACTTCTTTACGTATAGCCGCTCCAGTCTTTGCAGTAGGTAATGCAGCTACATCACCTAGAGAAAAGATATTTGCATATTTTTTATGCTGTAAAGTATTTATATCCACATCAACCCAACCAGCATCATTTACAAGATCAGACTCTTGAATAAATTTAGGTGCTACAGACGGTGGAGCCGTATGTAGCATATCGTAATGAATACCGTAACGTCCATCTTTCTTCGTGACTTTTACATCTTTATAGTTGTATTGGAAAGTTTCGTCTAGGTATTTACCATCATCAATTCCAGACATAATTACGCAACCACCTGCTTTTACATCTTTTGTAAGTTCGTACCAAGCAATCTTGTTTGCTCCATCAACTTCAACAAGTTTATGATTAAAACGTAAGTTTATATCTTTACGATCAACAACCTCCATTAAGGTTTTTGCAATTTCTTTTGTTCCAAAAATTACAGTTCCCGCTGTAGCAAATAACAAATTTGTATTAGATTTTGTATTGCTTTTAGCCCAATGACTTTCTGCGAGATACATTATTTTTTGAGGTGCACCACCACATTTAATGGGTGTAGCCGGTTGTGTAAATAAGGCAGTACCACCTTTAAAGTTTTTTACAACCTCCCAAGTATGTTTTGGATCTGTGTAATTACTACAAACTACACCTTTGTCCATTGCTTCACCCAGTCCAGGAACTAAACTAAAATCGTAAGCAAGTCCGGGTGCTACAACAAGATAATCATAAGTAATATCCCCATTTTTATCTGTGTGCACAGTGTTATTGACTGCATCAAAACCTGTTGCTTTATCTTTAACCCAAGTTGCTCCTTTTGGTATTACTGATGACATAGGTTTACCAGTCTTTTCATAATCATACGTACCAGCTCCCACGAGTGTCCAGGCTGGTTGATAATAATGAGTCTCTGCTGGTTCTATTATAGCTATACTGCTAGACTTCTTCTGTTTTAGAAGTTGAGCTGCTGTCATAATACCTGCTGTTCCTCCTCCTATGATTAAAACTTGATAATGTGTTGCCATTTGTCTTGATTTTTTATTAACTTAGTAAAAATAAAACAATAAAATTGTGATAAATGTAACTTATGTTACACAAGACAAAAATAATAGTAATAAATTAAAATTCTTTTTCTGGCAATGACATTGCTATTACTTTTTAATTTTACAAGTATTAAGACCAACTATAGAATAGAGAGGGCAAAAACTAATAAAGCTTGTTAGCACAAAAACACCTGCAACTGCAAAGAGTACATATGCAAGTGTCCCTTCAATAATACCTTGCCAGTATAACAAGCCAATAACCGCTGCTACAATAAATCTAATAATGCGGTCTGCGCCGCCCATATTTTTTTTCATTTTATTAAGTGTTTAAATTAATTATTTGATAAGAAAGTAAAGGCCTGTAAAAATTCCTCCGCACAGAATGCAAACAAACAGAAGCTTTAAACCTTTTTTCATTATTTTCTTTTTAAGTTGCTTCAAAAGTAGGATATTAAAAAACTAATTCTTGTGACGGATGTTACAAGGCTATCAAAATAAAAAATGAATTATACTGAAACCCAAGCCATACTAGGAAAAGTAGATATATACTTAATTGATCAAATCTTAAAAAACAGATACGCTCCTGATGACTCCATTCTTGACGCTAGTTGTGGAGAGGGAAGAAATTTAAAATGGTTTTATGCAAATAACTATAAAATTTCTGGTATTGATACTGATATAGAACGTCTTGAGAATGCTAAGTTGATATACCCAAAATCTGCAGCTAACTTCCAAGTAGGTGATTTAGATGCTTTGCCTTACGGTGAAAATGAATTTAACCACGTTATTTGCAGTGCAGTATTACATTTTTCGGAAAACGAAAAACACTTTTTTACGATGTTCTCAGAACTGGTAAGAGTATTAAAGCCTCAAGGAACTTTATTAATAAGGATGGGTTCAAACATTGGCCTTGATGGAAATATGCCTTATTTAAAAGAGAGTCAAACTAACAGAGCAGGAACCTTTTTTCTAACTAGAGAGCATGTTAATAGGATTAGAGAGAACTACAATATAGAATTGATAGAACTTGTAAAAACCACTAATGTTGAAGATAAAAGGGCGATGATAACATTGGTTATAAAGAAGTTGTAACTAATGTTACAGACTTAAAGCGTTTAAATAATTAACTTTGTCACTAAACTTATTTAGCTAAAATATGATGAAGTATCTGGATGCATTTATTAATGCTTTCAACGGAACGGTAGATTGGACTTGGAAATCAATACTATTTGAAGTGCCTTGGTACACAAACTACTTTTGGGGATTAATTGTTATCTCGCTTTTTGTATGGATTTTAGAAATGGTTTTTCCTTGGAGAAAGGAACAATCAATTTTTAGAAAAGACTTTTGGATGGATGGATTTTATATGTTCTTTAATTTCTTCATATTTTCGATTGCCATTAGCGGATTTTATAAATTATTACAAGTTGGTTTTGCCGATTTAGGTATTACAAATAAAAGTTTAGCACTAATAGATCCTTCTAGTTGGCCAATGTGGACACAATTACTTGTGTTCTTTATTTTGTTAGACTTTGTACAATGGTTTACACATACACTTTTACATAAATATCCCTTTTTATGGAAATACCATAAGGTGCATCACAGTGTTAAGGAAATGGGATTTGCTGCTCATTTGAGATATCACTGGATGGAAAACATATTGTATAAACCATTAAAGACATTTGGTGTTATGATACTCTTTGGCTTTGAGCCAGAGCAAGCCTATATTGTTCATTTTATAGCAATTACGATAGGTCACTTTAATCACTCAAATATTAAGATTACTTGGGGACCGTTTAAGTACATTATCAATAATCCTGTAATGCATCTGTATCATCACGCCTATGATTTACCAGAAGGCAAATACGGTGTAAATTTTGGTATAAGCCTGAGCTTATGGGATTACATTTTTAAAACGAATTATATTCCTGAGGACAGCGGAACGATAGAATTAGGTTTCCCTAGAGATGATAAATTTCCTAAGGACTTTATACATCAAAATACGTACGGATTTAAAAAAGGACAAAATTAAACAGACAACAGTGTAATACTACCTTGAGCTAATTTAATACGACCTTCTATTTCTAATTTTTTAAGTAACCTAGAGATTACTTCTCTAGAAGATCCTAGATCATCAGCAATGTGTTGATGAGTAGTTTGCAGTGTGCTAGTACCTTTTAATTCTGCTTCTTTTTTTAAATATTCAAGTAGTCTAATATCTTTATTTGAAAATGTTAGTATCTCTATTACGTTAAGTAGCTCTTCAAATTTTAAATTGAATAAGTCATAGATAAACTCGTTCCATCTAGGATATTTTTTTGCAATTTCTATGGCTTTATCCGCAGGAATAAGAACAACTTCCGCCGTTTGCTCTACAATAGCTTTTACTTTACTTGTTGTATTATGAAGTAGTGTAGTCATCGACATTACACAACTTTCTCCAGGTTTTATGTAATATAACAATACTTCATTTCCATTCTCTGGTTCTTCCTTGAATACTTTAGCTAATCCAGATATCATTAAAGGAATTACTTTAACATAACTTCCTTGTTTGAGAATCACAGTCCCAGTATCAAATGTATTTACACTACTTATTGATATCAATTCTTTTTTTAGAGCTGGCATTGTTGCTAGTCGTGGAAAATAATTATCTAATGCTGCTTCTATCAATTTTGTTGGGATTATTGGTTAGGTTTATAAATAATTCTCTATCAGTTCTGGAATTAACAAGATTAGGCGCAGTTTCCATTATATTAATTACAAAATATAGTGAAAAATCTAGCTTTATATTCTTGTTTACTTTGCTTAATTATTCTTTAAAACTTTAAACTTCTTACATTACAGTTTTAAACCAATTCCTAAGCCTACATTCCACGTGTTGTAACCATCAAATCGCTGGTCTAAAAACAAAGTAGGTAAAAGGTAAAAGGAATCAGTAATATCTTTTTCGTACTCAATCCCTAATCGCATAAGGTAAAAGGAATCTTCTTTTTCTAGTTCTACACCAAGCCCTACCGTAATAACAAAACCACCATCAAACTGGTATAATGCATCTAAAGTAAGAACAAGAGGATTTACCCTTTCTATTTCTTCATTATCAGAATTACGAATGATAAAGGTTTCAAAATCAACATCATTATGTAGTCCAAGACCCCATTTATGGTTAAACCAATACTCAACGTCTAGTCCCCAAGACGGGACAAACACATTATCAACACCTTCTGTATTAATAAGAGTGTGACCTATGATTCCTGCTATTCTAAATCCACGTCCATCATCGTGTTTTTTATTATGTTCATTATGCTCTTGCGCGTTTACTTGAAACGCCATAACTAGGATTAGAATTAATGTAATCTTAATATTATTCATTTTATATTTTATAGGTTAATGTGGTTTCCCAAACTTGATTATTAATAAATAAATCACCTCTTTTTGCATAAATATCGTGATAACCTGTTCGAATTTTTATATGCTCGCTTGCGGGAAAACTAAAACCTAAAAACATCCAGTTTTGATCAAGTTTCTCTGGTCTAAGACCATTGCCAAAATCTAAGTGTGCTTCGTCATAAAGCACAAAGCTCAAAGCTCGATTTGATGTAAATGTTTTTAAGGGTACTGTTATTTGAAATTTATATCTAAAACGGTTTCTATACTTTACCCCATCTATGGAATAGACGTTAGGTTCTATCTCAACAATATTTTGTTGAAAGCGCTCTTCAAATCTCAATCGATGGTCAAATGAAAACCTAGAAAATTTATGTTTTATAGTAAGCTGTTGAAAAATGTTGTTCTCTATAGCATCGATGGGAGTACTATATTCAGAATAATTATAGTTTTTTATGTAGCTATATCCTACAGCAATATCGAGATCATTCTCAAATGTATAATGTAAAAATGGTCTTATTATAAACTGCTCCCAATCTCTTAAAAAGTTAATGCGCCTAAAATTAAACTCTGTATTTACAGACCACTTATCGTTCAGTTTTTTATTGATGTCAATAGTATTCCAACTACTATAATGAGTTTCTCTTTCTTGCGCATTAACATTAAAAAAAGGTGTAACTATTAAAAAAGCAACAATGAATTGTTTCATTTTATTGCTTATAAGTAATGCTCCAGATACCACGCACTTCATTAACATCATAGCCAGTTGCTTTATCTTTAGGATAAAGACTTGTGAGCGCTGTAAGTACTTTAGGCTCAATGTCTTTTTCAGAACTACCGTGACATTGTAAACACATTGAGTTTGTGGTTATTGGGGCATAGAATTTTACTTCACCATTTTTAATCTCAGTTACCGGTTGGTATTCTTCATTATTTGCTATTGCTTTTTTAAAACGGGCTATTATACCCAGCTCTTTAGCATTTGCTTGATTTTCTGGATTTCGTGGTTTGTCAGACACTCGTCTTATAGAAGCATTTTGTGCAACTACCATACTATCAGTAATTGGGTAAGCTTGTTTATTACAAAAAGTAACAGCCTCAAGAGTTTCCTTTTTTTGGATGGTACCCATTAGGTTTTTACCTAATTCTTTTTTGGTGTTCAAAGCATATTCTTGACCAAGATCTGCTGGTATTTTCGATTTCGAACTTCGACTGTGCTCAGTATCAACTCCAGCGGAACTATTATCTTTCTTATCGCTATTTTTGTAGGGTTTTCTTTTCATTTTATGACCATTTTCCCAATGTTCTTTGAACCATTTTGGCTCATCTATTTGGTAATCAAAAATGTATTCGGTAATCTGAGATATTTCCTTTTCATTAAAAGGCTGATAGGGCATTATTCCAAATCTTTTAACCGCACCTTTTAATTTTACTTTTTCTGAAGAGGGTTTCTCAACAAAACCCCAGATTGCTTCCGTAAACTCTTCTTTTGTTGTTTGCTTATTAATATAATGCGCTTTTATAGCTATCATAGGTGGACCAATTCTACCTTCTTTTTCTAGTACAGTAGGACTATGGCATACATAACACTTAGTTTCCATAAGCTTTTTCCCTGGATGATTGCTCTCGGTATAGTTAATTTTAATTGCTTCTACATCAATTTGTTTCAGGACGTTTGACTCTTTAGACTTATTACAATTAACAAACAATAAAAAAAGGAAAGCAAAAGGTATTATTTTTAAGTATTTACTCATAATGTGCTCTTTATTAATATGATATATTTTAGCACTTATCTTTATATAATGTAATATTTAAGCATATTACCAAACCGTTTTATTTAAATTACTATATCCAACTCAATAACTGTAGATACATAATTTAAGGAAACTATAAAGGTCTAAATAATTAAGAAACTTAATTGTATTGGTAAGTTTAATACTTTTCAAATGGAAGTTTAGCTGTCTATGACAACCTTAAATTGTTAATATTATTTCAATTTCCCTGCAGCACAACTTACAAAAGACTTAGCCTTAGTTATTACTCCATTAGTATCTTCTATGGACGGATATCCTAAAGATTTAAGTTTCTCTTTCACTACCAAAGCATCATCAGAATTTTGAGTATTAAAAGAAACAGTTGATAAATCTTTATCAACTAAAATATTAGATACGTTAGAAATTTCTGATAATTTACCTATAATTGTGTTCACACAACCACCACATTTTAAATTTTGTACTATTATTGAAGTTATCATTTTTTTTTAATTTAGGTCGAAATTACTGCTAAAAATTCCTACGGACAGTAACATAAGTTACACAACTTAAGAAAATAGATATTTTAACAATCTCCTTTTTTTTACTACTATTTTTACCTTTTTAAGTTGTGAAATTTACTAAACCACCATAAAGATTAATAGTTTCACTAAAGCCCGCTTCCTCCATTAATTGACAAGCTAATTCACCTCTTATACCAGTTTTACTGTAAATATAATAGTGTTTAGTTTTATCTAAATTATTAAGATAATAATTAAACTCTATCTCATTTGAAAATAGTATTTCTATTGCCCCAAACCTTAACCCAACAACTGTTTCTTCTTTTGACTTAATAGACAAAACTATTGCGTTAGGATCTTGTTTTAAAAAACTATGCCAAATAAAACCACTTGCTATTAACATTATTACTGATTAAAGATATTAGTGCCAATTTATATAACCGCCTTTCAAATCAAAAATGTTTTTAAAACCAAGTCTCTCTAATTTTTTTGCAGCTTTCTGACTTCTATTGCCAGATCGACAATAAAGATATATTTGTTCTTCCTTGTTCAACTGATTAAATTCTTTTTTGAAATCTGATTGTTTAAATAAATCAATATTTTTTGCGTTTTTGATATGACCTCCATTAAATTCATTAGCGGTTCTCACATCAAACAAATGAACTTTTTTTGTATTGATAGCTATTTTAAAGGAAGCTTTATCAAGAATTGTAATAGTATTATTTTGTGGTGTATTGGATCCAAAAAGAAAAGATAAAAATGACATAGTTAAAAGAATAGAATTTATTAATTTTCTGTCAAAGGTAATACCAAATCCTAAGCCTATGCGTAACTTTGGTTACATATAAGAAATTAAAAACAAAAAAAAGAGACAGCAATTAAGACTATCTCTTTTCTCTACTAACCAACTAATAAGAATATAATTATATGCTATAGAAACAATATTATTATAAAGGAATTTCTGTTTTTTCTGTCCAAGCAAGCATACCTCCAGTTAGATTAAAAGTATTATTAACACCTAAACCGTCTAATAATTGACAAGCTTGCCCACTTCGGTTTCCACTTCTACAATAGACGTAGTAATTTTTACTTTTATCTAATTTTTCAATTTCTGATTTAAAAGTAGGTGCATCTAAAAAATCAATCATAATGGCGTTTTTAATAATACCTTCAGCACATTCTCCTTTTGTTCTTACATCCAGAACGACTGCATTAATATCATTTTTGATTAATTCCTGCCAATCGGTTTGATTTACATTTTTCATAATATATCTAATTTTATAAAGTTGATGGACAAACGTAGTTAGATACTTCAATTTCTGATTCTTTTATGGCAGCAAAACCACCATCAACATCAATAAAATTGTGTATTCCTCTACTTTTTAATATGGAAGCTGCAATCATAGATCTATAGCCACCTGCACAATGAACGTAAAACGTTTTTTGGTCTGGGTATTCAGATAAATGATTGTTAATATAATCTAAAGGTGTATTATTTGCACCTACAACGTGTTCAGATAAAAATTCTCCTTCTTTTCTAACATCAAAAATTGGAATTTTTGAATTCTCTTTTATTTCTTTAAATTCTGATACTGATATAGAAGTAACAGTATCATATTCTTTAGAAGCTTTTTTCCAAGCAGTAAAACCCCCTTTTAAGTACCCTATTACTTGGTCGAAACCAACTCTTGAGAGTCTTGTAATTGTTTCTTCTTCTTTGCCTTCTGGTGTAATTAATAAAATTGGTTGTTTTACATCTGCAATTAAAGCGCCAACCCAAGGAGCAAAACCACCATCTAAACCAATAAAAATAGAACGAGGAATATGGCCTACAGAAAAATCTTTTTGATGACGAACATCTAAAACAACAGCTTCTGTTTCGTTTGCAGCGACTTCAAAAGCATCTGGAGATAATGCTTGCGCACTTCTTTCTAATACATCTTGAAAGTCATCATAACCTTCTTTATTCATTTTTACATTTAATGGAAAGTATTGAGGTGGTGGTAACAAACCATCTGTAACTTCTTTTATAAACTCTTCTTTTGTCATATCTGCACGAAGTGCATAATTAGATGCTTTTTGATTCCCTAAAGTATCTACAGTTTCTTTACTTAAGTTTTTACCACAAGAAGAGCCTGCACCGTGAGCTGGATATACAATTACATCATCTGCCAAAGGCATAATTTTTGTTCTTAAACTATTGTATAAAAAACCTGCTAAATCGTCTTCGGTAATTTCACCCATTTTTTGAGCTAAATCTGGTCGACCTACATCACCCAAAAATAAAGTATCTCCACTAAAAATAGCATGGTCTTTTCCTTTTTCATCTTTTAATAGAAACACAGAACTTTCCATAGTATGACCAGGTGTGTGTAAAACCGTAATAGTTATATCACCAACTTTAAAAACTTGACCATCTTTTGCAATAATTGCGTCAAAACTTGTTTCTGCATTAGGACCATAAATAATTGGTGCACCTGTTTCTTTTGATAAAGTTACATGACCACTTACAAAATCGGCGTGAAAATGCGTTTCTAAAATATATTTTATTTTAGCATTGTTTGCTTCAGCTTTTTCAATGTAAGGTTTTACTTCACGCAAAGGATCTATTATAGCAACTTCACCATTACTTTCTATGTAATAAGCACCTTGTGCTAAACACCCTGTATATATTTGTTCGATTTTCATATTTCTTAATTTAAAATGTTATTCAAAATTATAATTTATTTATTTACTGCACAGTAACATTAGTTACAAAAATATATTATCTGTTTGTTCTGCTATTTTTTTTGATATTTCTGTTTTATTATATTTACCATCATAATATTCTTCTGCTTCATGCGATCTTAAAAATAGATTCTCTTGTCCCAAAATGTCAACTATACCACTCTTATATAAAATATCTCTAGTTGGTCCTGATGTTCCAGAAAACATAACTTTAATATTTTTCGTTTTTAGTTCTTGTATAATTTTAATTAATGTATGAGCACCACTACTATCTATATAATTAATTGCTTCTGTATTTATTATAATCAACCGTAACTCTTTACCTTTATTTTCTATTTGTTTATTTAATTCTTTTTTGAAAAAATCTTTATTACCAAAGAATAATTGAGAATCTATTCTTATACCTAATATATCATTTCTGTTTTCAGTAGAATTATTGAAGCGTAATATATTCTTGTAATAATTTGTATCTTTTACTCTAGCAATTACTGCAATATGAGGTTTTGATGTTCTATATACCATTATTAACAAGGAAAGTAAAACACCAGATAAAATCCCCTCTTTTATACCAACTGTAAGCGTTATAACAAAAGTTATTAATAGTAATATGAATTCATCTTTTCTTCTCTTATACAGTTCTTTAGGATAAGAAAAATCAATTAATCCAAAAACGGCAACTATAATTATTGCTGCTAATACAGCATTTGGCAAATAATAAAATAAAGGAGTTAAAAAAAGCAAAGTTAAACCAACTACAAGCGCACTAATTAAAGGAGCAATACCTGTTTTAGCTCCTGCCTGATCATTAACAGCTGTTCTAGAAAAGCCTCCAGTAGTTGGATAGGATTGAAATAATGAACCTATTATATTAGAAGTGCCTAAAGCAATTAATTCTTGATTGGAATCAATCTCATATTCATTTTGTTTTTCTTCAATTGCTTTAGATACAGAAATTGCTTCCATAAAAGCTATTAATGCTAATGTTAGTGCAATTGGAGTCAATTCCGAAATTCGATCTAATGGAATTTCTGGAGTTTGAAAAGAAGGAAGCCCACTTGGTACTTTACCTACAATTTTAAGCCCAAAATCATACAAATTAAAAAAATACACAACACTAACACCTATTACTACAAGCACTAGTGCAGCAGGAAATCTTTTACTGTACTTTTTATTATACTTTTTTATTACTTTTATTAAAATAATTGAAAATATACCAATTGATAAAGCATATATATTTGTTAAACTAATATTTTCAAATGCATTTATTAATAATTTATGTACTTGATTACTTCTAGTAATATCTATGCCTAACAAATGTTTTAATTGACTTAAACCAATAATTATAGCTGCTCCAGAAGTAAAACCACTAATTACAGGTTTTGAGAGGAAATTTACTAAAAAACCCATTTTTAAGACACCTAAAAGCAATTGTATACTTCCCATAAATAAGGATAGAAATATCGCCATAGATATATATTCATCAATACCAGATAACGATAAAGCACCTAAACCAGAGGCAACTAAAAGGGAATCCATTGCCACAGGACCAACTGCTAATTGTTTAGAAGTTCCCATAATTGCATATATAATCTGTGGAGTTAAAGATGCATAAAGTCCAAAAACAGGAGGCAACCCAGCAATCATAGCATACGCCATACCTTGTGGAATAAGCATAATTCCAATAGTTAAACCTGCAATAACATCACCTGTTAGATAAGATTTTTTATAATTAGGAAGCCATTGAAAAATGGGAAATATTTTATGTAACATACTTTTTTTATTCAAAAATAGTATGTTACTATTATTGCTACAGTAACATTAGTTACAATAACTTAAATATTTTTAATTAGAATATGGTTTCTATGTAATTCTAACTTGCCTAAATTTTCAAGTTTTTTTAAGAGTCGCGATATTACAACTCTAGAGGTGTGCAATTCATAAGCTATTTCTTGATGAGTACTATGAATAACACTATCTTTTGAAATTCTAGATTTTTCTTTTAAGTACTTTAAAAGTCTTTCGTCCATTTTTAAAAAAGCGATACTGTCTATAATTGAAAACATTTCATTAAGCCTATTATGATAGCTTTCAAAAACAAAATTTCTCCAACTTTTATATTTTTCAGACCATTCTTCCATTTTTTGTATCGGAATCATAATCAATTTGGCATCTGTCTCTGCAATAGCCCTAATTTCGCTCACTGTTTTTCCAATACAACAAGTTAAAGTCATTGCGCAAGTATCCCCTTTTTCTAAAAAGTATAATAACAACTCATCTCCGTCATCATCATCTCTTAAAATCTTAATTGCGCCAGAAATTAGTAAAGGCATAGCTCTTACATAATCTCCTATTTCCATCATTTTAAAACCTTCTGGAACATCTTTGTATGTTCCAACTTGGTTTATTTCATTCAATAAATCATCCTCAAAAAGGTGTCCGAAATTATCTTTAAGATCTTGAATCATAATTTTTCTTTTTTGTTGAAATTAGCATCATAATTTACAAATAAATTAATCCATATAATTTTAGAAAGCGCAAAAAGTAAAGGTGATAAAATTAATAATGTCACTACCATTAAGATGATAGTAGAAAGATATGATAAATGAGGTAAAAACAGCATTTTTAAAACAAAAATTGAAACAAAAAGAGCAACACCTAAACCGTATGAAACATAAAAAGAACCTTGAAAAAAACCTGGTTCCATATTGTGTTTTAATTCACAGTTTTCACACTCTTCTTTAACCTCTCCCATTCTACTGAAATTATATGGATGACCTTTTAAAAATTTCCCACTTTGACATCTTGGACACTTCAGCCTTAAAATACTATATAATTTTGAACCTTTACTTAACATTCTAATTTTTAAACAAAAATATTATTTATTTTTATTGTTTGTTGTAACAAATGTTACAAAATAAAAGTTTAAAGAAAACCAACAACACCCAATAAAATACATGTAAAATCAAAAAAAGAAAAATAAGAATATCTTCTTCTTTCAATTCTGCTATTTATATTTACACAGTTCTGTTAAATGTATAATTTCATTTATAAAAACCTTAACTATTTTGTCGTTTTATCAGTTTTCTCTCTTCCACGTACTTTACTCCTGTTGTATTTTTATCTCAAATATCATAACACACACACACATAACCATATTTTACACATCTAACAACCTAGTAATTTGATAATTGATGACTTTCTTTATATGTAAAAAACATTTACTATACAGAAAATAGGCTATGGGGTTATCTATGTGTAACTGGTTACACTTAGGTTACAGATAAAGAAACTCCCTTATCCCTTACTTATATTGGTTTTAATGCTTTAGGTTACACTTATTACACTTAATATTGAGTTGAAAAATAAAAATTAGAAAAAAATAAAAAAATATTATAATCTAAAATATACTTCAAAATAAGAGTAACAAGCGTCACCTTGACATCAAGTAGAACTATAATCGTCCACTTCCTCTTGATGTCCATGTTTTAGAGCTCTTGAGATATTTAATGTTAAGCTTATTTTTCTTAATATAAATATCTATCAATTTCTTTGTGTTTTTAGAGTTAAACATTTTTTCACTTTTGAGCTCATTTTGAAAGTGATTATAAAGCTTAAGAAAATCAGAGACTGTAAAACCGTCTTTAATATTTACTATACAACCTTTAAAGATCCTCTCAAACTCTTGTAAAATCATGTCATTAGAAAAATAAGCTCTAAAGTTATCCTCATCCTTATTGTATGAGATCTGCTTCAATCCATGACCTCTATAATTTTTAACACAAGTGAATATAAAATTATAAAATAGATTCCATTCTTCATCATCCCAATCATCAAAGAATCTATGACCAAAGACCATCATAGGGGTGTTATCTTCATTAAAAAAATCACTGAACTTGAATTCTCTAAACCGTCTTTTAGTTGAGATATTTTTTTCATCATACCTAACAGACCAGTTCGTAGTTATGATAAACTTAGGAGCCTCATTAAATGGAATAGTAACTGCTTCGGTACCTTTTCTTTGGCAACTGATACTACCAGTAATATTAGTATATAAGTCATCATATTTAAAACCTACTTCAACATCATCAATAATAAAAATCCTAGTATCATTCCTTAAGTTAGCAAAGTTATGCGTATAGTTTGGATTAAATTCATGAGGTCCTCTGATCATTGACTTTTGAACATTCATCAATGCATTCACAAGTATTGTTTTACCTCTTCCACCATTTCTATTAATATCATTAGCACCATCATCTGATAATATAATTGCAGGAGTAAAATCTGGGTCCTTAAATGTGTAACACATGTACCCAATCATAGAACAAAATTGATTAAAGACTTCCATTTCTTCGTCTGTTAATTCAGAATTCCTTGTATCTCTATTTATACAAATCATTTTTATGAATTGTTCAAACTCACTCTCATCATTACTCTCTATAAAATTGTGCTCTTGGGTTCTGTGAGGTGGAAAAAAACCGTCAATTTTACTATACTCGATCTTTATTATTTCTTGACTTGAAAGTTTAAAGAATCCATTCTTAAAAGATAGCCCAAACTCATCTTTAGTATCAAGATGATATGTTATAGCTTTGGAAGGGAGAAGAAGGTATCCCTGGGGAATAGTTGTACGGCTCTCTTTAGCAATCCTGTTTTCAATTTCTTCAGAGTTAAATTCGTTGATTTCTTTTTTTAGAAAGCCTACCGTCTCTGTTTTATGATTGAACTCCCTTAAAATATTTCTGGAATTTTTAAAAATAATCAAACTGTCATTACCTTCTTCAATACCTCTTATAAACTTTTCTTGCTCAAAAAATTTAGCATATTGAACTGGGGATGTCATTAACTTGTATAACGTCAGTAAAAAGTGAACTAGTTATCACTTTAATATAAGAGATAGGTTTTATTATTTTTACAAACCTTTAAATCTTAAATGATGAAAAACAAGAAAAGTGCCAGTGCTTTAATTAGCGACTTAAAACGTAAGACAAGAAAAGCTTACAATTCAGAAGACAAAATCAGGATTATTATTGAAGGAATGCGTGGTGAAACGACCATTGCAGAATTGTGTCGAAAAGAAAGCATCCATCAAGCTAATTACTACAAATGGTCCAAAGATTTCATGGAAGCAGGAAAGCGCAGGCTAAATGGAGATACAATGCGAGAAGCTAACACATCGGAGGTTCACGAACTCAAAGGTGAGAATGGTACTTTAAAAGAGTTGGTTGCAGAGCTTTCTTTAGAAGTTCGGTTTCTGAAAAAAAACTTACGTGGAGACGAGTAAAAAGAGAGAAGTATATGCACTATAGTCAATCAGAAAAGTACGAAATGATACAACTTGTTGAGCAGTCTGATTTTGGAATAAACCGAACACTCAAAGAGCTTAAAATCAATAAGACAACCTTTTATAATTGGTATAATTTATATACCCAAAAAGGCTTTGAAGGTCTAGCTCGTAAGAAATCAGAGAGAGTTGGGACTTGGAATAAGATAAATATCACCGATAGAGACAAAGTAGTTGAAATTGCGTTAGAAAAGCCTGAGTTATCTTCTAGGGAGGTTGCTTGGCATATTACGGATAATTACAACTATTATATCAGCGAGTCAAGTGTCTATCGGATTTTAAAGGAAAATGGATTCATATCATCGCCTTCATTTAGAATAATGAGTGCTTCGGATAGTTTTCACGATAAAACAACTGCCGTGAATCAAATGTGGCAAACTGATTTTACTTATTTCAAAATATTTGGTTGGGGTTGGTATTATTTATCAACTATTTTGGATGATTACAGTCGCTACATTGTTACATGGAAGCTTTGTTCAACGATGAGAGCAGAAGATGTCACCAATACAATCGATGCAGCTATTGCATTTTCTGGAGTTAATGAAAAATCAATGCCTAGGTTGTTGTCAGACAATGGGTCTTGTTACATCTCACACGAGTTAGCAAACTATATCGGAGAGAAAAACATGAAACATATCAGAGGAAGACCATTACATCCTCAAACTCAGGGCAAAATTGAACGTTATCATAGATCAATGAAAAATATTGTAAAACTTGATAATTACTTTAGCCCTGGGCAATTAGAAGAAAAAATGAAAGAATTTGTTCAGTATTACAATTATGAACGATATCATGAATCTTTAAAAAATGTAACTCCAGCAGAAGTATATTTTGGAACAGCCGAAAGAAAATTAAGAAAACGAAAAATGACAAAAAATAGCACTTTGAAAGCTAGAAAAAAACAGTATCAAAATTTTTAACTAAATTAGCAGAAACCTCTCTTAAATTTTGAGCGAAAAAGTTCATTTTTATTTGACTACATACAGTCGCTCTATGATCATAAAGCATCCTAGCCATGATTGAATTGTCCTTTGATTTTATAAATTCTGTATAACTAAAATCTCTTGTTTTTAGGGTAAATCCGTTTCCTTTTTTGATGAAAACATGTTTTTTCCCTTCCAAATTAGGGTTGTTTAAAATAGACACCAAACTGGTTCCGTCTAATTGTTTCTTAGGTGTTTCTATCTCACAAATTTCTGCCAATGTAGGATAAACATCCACTAATGCTGTTAAGGCATTTGTTGTTCCTTTGGATTTAGATAACGGATTGTAAATAATTATAGGCACCTGAGTAGAGGTATTGTAATTTGTAAACTTTGTCCATTGTGTATGTTCTTGTAAATTATAGCCATGGTCAGATACAAAAATAACAACCGTATTTTTATCTAATTCTTGCTCCTTTAACTCGTTTAAAATTTTACCAATTAAAGCATCTGTGTAAGATACTGTTGCATAATATCCATGAATTAAATCAATTGCCAAACTATCGGAAACTTGCCCTTGCTTAGGTATATTAGAATAGGAACGCATTTCAGACCAATTACTAATACTCATCTTTGGTGCATCTGCAGGAATATAATTATAGTTTTGGGGTTGCATAATGGTATTTCTATCGTATAAATCCCAATACTTTTTTGGTGCATTAAAAGGTAAATGCGGACTAATAAAACCAGCGCTTAGAAAGAAAGGTTTGCCACTTTTTTTTAGTTTTTTAAGATCTCTAATCACTTTCTCTGTTAACAGCCCATCAATATAAATGGAGTCTGTAACGTCTGCACTTTCATAAGCAGGTCCTGTGTCTGTGTTTTTATAGTTGGAAATATTAGCAGGATTTTGATAGTCTTTCCACAACGATTGCCAATAGTCGGTTGGGGCTAAACCTTTGTTATTTTTATCAAATGCATATGGGCGCCAAACTTCATTCCAATCAGTTTCTCTATCGTCTAAATGATGATAAATCTTTCCATTAGAAATGGTGGTGTATCCATTTTTTTGAAATAACTGAGGAAGCGTAACTGCCTCTGGTGTCTCCTCTTCAACGAACGTCTTATAATCTAAAAATCTGTTTTTTGTTGGTAACATTCCTGTTAGCATACTGGCCCGAGATGCACCACAAACTGGTACGTTACAATAGGCATTTGTAAACTTTATTCCTTTTTCAGCCAAGGCATCAATATTTGGAGAGTGTATTTGGGGGACTCCAAAACTTGCTAATTCTGGACGTAAATCGTCAATATACAATAATAAAATATTGGGCTTTTGAGGCTTCTGTTCTACTTCTGGTGCTTTACAATTTAAAAAAACTAAGATGAAAATAATTAGTATTTTTTTCATAATTTATGAGGTAAATAAAAAACTAATTTAATAAAAAAATCAACATCAAAACTTAAAGAGTTTAAATTTGCAAAAAACAATTGGTTTCAAACAGAACATCAACCTTGAATCATTTTATTCATTAGTCATTGTTCGCTAAAACCTTCATTTTTTTAAAGTTGAAGATTTTTTATTTATAACAAATACACGCTTTTTGAGTATTACCTTTTTTTGATATTCACAATATCCTTATCTTTACAATGCGTCTAAAAAGTAAAAAAAGCATATTATGAAAAAAATAATATATCTCTTCCTTCTAATTAATTATATAAATACAGCTGCTCAAAATAAAACAGTAGTAAAAGAATCTATCTACGATATTAAGATTGAGGGCATAGACGGTAAAAATATCGACCTAAAAAAATACAAAGGAAAAAAAATACTGTTTGTAAACGTGGCGTCAGAATGCGGATTTACAAAGCAATATGATGGCTTACAAGAATTGTATACTACTTACAAAAATAATTTAGTTGTTATTGGTTTGCCCTGCAATCAGTTCGGAGGCCAAGAACCAGGTGCAGCAATTGAAATTGAAACTTTTTGTCGCTTGAATTTTGGAGTAGATTTTCCGTTAACAACTAAAATTAAGGTAAAAGGAAAAGAGCAACATGAATTATACCAGTGGTTAACCAAAAAAGCTAAAAATGGGAAAAAGAATTCTGCTGTAAAATGGAATTTTCAAAAATATTTAATTGACGAAAACGGAATATTTATCGATGTTTTTTACTCAATGACAAAACCCATGAGTAAAAAAATAACCAAATTAATTTAAAAGAGATTCAAAGAGTAAACTCTAAAATACCTGAAGTCGCGACAACAACTCTAATGACAAACTCTTTATAATTTATTTTTTAAAAAAACATTATAAACCAACCCTAGTAAGATTAAAAAGATTCCGAATAAAGTCCAAAAATCATAAATTTCTTCAAACCAAGTAGCCCCAATAATAATCATAAAAATTACTTCTAGATATTTTAAGGGTGCAATTAAACTTGTTTCTTGTGTTTGAAATGCTTTTGTCATATAAAGCTGACCCGCATACCCAAAAACACCTAAGCTTAATAGTAAAATCCATTCGATTGTATTCGGATTTCTCCAATGATTTATGGACATAACTCCGCCAAAAATAAAAGCCATTACCATAAAGTAATTTATAATAACTAGGGGATTGTCTTTAGTTCCCATTTTGCGAATCACAACAAAAATAAGTCCTAGAAAAAGAGCAGATAAAATAACCAATAACAAGCCTAAAAGATTTATGGTCGTGCCAAATCCTTTTACAAATAGCACCCCTATAAAAGCTACTAAAAACAACAACCATTGCATAGACTTTATTTTTTCTTTTAAAAAAATAAGTGCTAAAATAGCGGCAAAAATGGGAGAGGTGTACCTTAAGGAAACAGCGGTGCCAACATCTAAATAATTTAAAGATTGAAAAAAAAGTGTTAATGAAATTACTCCTGCCGCACCCCGCACTAAGAGGAGTTTTTTATTGTTTCCTAAAATAGGGATTCGATACCTTAAGATTAAAGGAATTGTAAATAGCAAGGTACCAATAGACCTGAAAAATACAATTTGATAGGCATTAAAAAATGATACATATTTTACCACAGCGTTCATAATAGCAAACGCAATTACGCTAATAATCATGTATACTATCGCTTTATTATATTTCATAACTGCTTTATTCAATGAAATTATAAAAAATAGGCATTATTTATTATTGGTAAAAATACCGTTTCATATTTAAATGATATGTTTTAAACATGCCAAACAAAGATAGATTATACCTTAAAACTTATCATAAAATTTCTTGCAATTAAATTGATTTTATAGAGGGTGAAATAAACAGAAGTGCCTCATATCCTAAAAAAAATTGAACATCTTGCATTTTTTAGCTTTTTCAGAAGTTCTTCTGTAAAATCATTCGTAAAAATTATCTTGTATTTAAAAAATAATAAAGTAAATAGTTTATTCTTTTCCTATCTTTGAAACGATATCATAACTATAATAATGAACGATTTTATTCTCTACTTTAAAATGGGTCTAAACCATGTTTTAGACTTCAATGCATACGACCATATTTTATTTTTAATAGTTTTAGCTGTTGTATTCAGCTTTAATCAATTTAAGAAAATAGTCTGGTTGGTAACTCTTTTTACAATTGGGCACTCTATAACACTAGCATTGGCTGCTTTTGGAATTCTAAGTGTAAATATGAAACTGGTGGAGTTTCTAATTCCTGTAACCATTTTTATTACGGGTACTGTAAATATTTTTACAGCAAAACATGCTGCCGGTGGAAAACACAAGATAAACTTAGTTCTTGCACTGCTCTTCGGTTTAATTCATGGTTTAGGCTTTTCTAATTATTTTAAAATGATGATTGGTAGAGGTGAGGATAAAATTCTTCCTTTACTAGAGTTTTCATTGGGTATAGAGGCAGCTCAAATAATTATAGTTGTAGGAATTTTATTAATTGGTGCTTTTCTTCAAAATATTTTAAAAGTGAACAAAAGAGACTGGATTTTGGTTTGCTCATCAATTGTAATAGGATTTGCAATTCAAATGATGCTAAACAGAATTTTTTGGTAATCTAATTAGTACCTTTTTATAAAAATTTACTACGTATTAACGGTTCAATCTTATTAATCTTTTTACTTTCGTATTTATGACAACTAATAAGCAATTAAAATTTGACAAAGCTTACTTAAAAATGGCTTTAGAGTGGGGAAAACTTTCACATTGTAAGCGTAAACAAGTAGGTGCCTTAATTGTAAAAGATAGAATGATTATTTCTGATGGTTTTAATGGAACGCCAACAGGTTTTGATAATTGTTGTGAAGATGAAAACGGAGCTACAAAATGGGAAGTTTTACACGCAGAGGCAAATGCCATTTTAAAAGTTGCTAGCTCTACACAATCTGCAAAAAACGCAACCCTTTACGTTACGTTATCTCCTTGCACACAGTGTAGTAAATTAATTCACCAAGCAGGTATAAAAAGAGTTGTATACGCCAAAGCGTATAAAGATGATGCTGGAATAAAGTTTTTAGAAAAAGCCGGTATAGAAATAATTAATCTACCTTATGAATAAAGAAAACCTGCCACTTTTTCTTTCAATTGCTATAGTTTTTGGAATTTTAATAGGTATGTCTTTGGGCGGAGACACCTCTAATTTTTTACCTATTTCTAAAAGTGCATCCCAAGAAAGAAAAATTAAAAGACTTATTAATTTTATTGAAAATGATTACGTAGATAAAGTGAGTACAGACAATCTACTAGATGGTGCGATAACCCAAATGCTGGGCGAGCTAGATCCACATTCTGTCTATATTCCAAAAGAAAAACTACAAGCCGTAAAAGAGAACATGCAGGGTAAATTTGTGGGTATTGGTGTTCAGTTTCGAATGATTTTAGATTCTATTACTGTGGTGCAACCTATAAAAGGTGGGCCCAGTATAAAAGCAGGCATAAAAGCAGGAGACCGTATTTTAATGGCAAATAAAGATACTTTATTTGGTAGAGAAATTATAAGTGATGCCGTTCCTAAGTATTTAAAAGGAGCCGATAATACGGAGGTAAATCTTAAAATTTACAGAAAAAGTACAGATTCTCTTTTTAATGTAATTGTTACTCGCGGAAGTGTAAATATTAAAAGTGTAGATTTATCATATATGCTAAATGATTCTATTGGTTATATAAAACTAGATCGTTTTGCAAGAAACACCTTCACAGAGTTTAAGACGTCATTAAATATCTTAAAAAAGAAGGGTATGACAGATCTAGTATTAGATCTTCGCGGCAATGGTGGTGGCTTTATAGATATTGCAAATAGCATTGTAGATGAGTTTCTAGAGGAAGACAAACTAATTGTTTTTACAAAAAATAATAAAGATGAAATTGATGAATCTTTTGCTACCAAAAAAGGAGATTTTGAAAAAGGTGGTTTGTATGTTTTAATTGATGAAAACTCTGCATCTGCCTCAGAAATTGTGGCTGGCGCTTTACAAGATAACGACAAGGGAACTATTATTGGAAGACGCTCTTTTGGAAAAGGTCTGGTACAAATAGAAATGGATCTAGGAGATGGTTCTGCGGTTCGTTTGACAACGGCTCGTTATTACACGCCTACAGGACGTTCTATTCAAAAACCATATTCTGGTAACGGAAACAAAAATTATTACCAGGAATACGAGAAAAGAATCGCTAATGGAGAGTTGCTAAGTCGAGATAGTATTCAAGTAATAGATTCTTTACAATTTAAAACTCCTAAAGGTAAAATAGTATATGGTGGTGGTGGTATTATACCCGATGTATTTGTAGGAATAGATACCTCTTCTACTCTTACCAATTTTAACTTTTATAAAATTAATAATTTTGCTTTTGATTATGTAGATAACAAGAGAACGGAATTAGAAAAATGGAAAATTGATGATTTTATTGATAATTTTGATACAGATGAAACCATTTATAATGCTTTTTTAATTGCCGTAAAAAACCAAAGAAACCCTACATCTGAAGAGAAAAAAAGTATAAAACGTTATTTAAATGCGTCTATAGCTAATGTGCTATTTGGAGATCTTGGCTTCTATAGAATTATACATCAAGAGGATAAAATGCTGCAAAAGGTATTGGAGTTGGAAAGTATACAAGAATAGCTTTTCTTTGTAGCAATGATAACAATAAATACCTCAGACAATAAGAAAGTCTATTTTGCTTCGGATCAGCATTTAGGTGCACCAACTGCAGCAGCAAGTTTTCCTAGAGAAAAAAAGTTTGTTGCTTGGTTAGATAGCATAAAAGAAGATGCAGAAGCTGTTTTTTTATTAGGTGATTTATTCGACTTTTGGTTTGAGTATAAAACTGTAGTTCCTAAAGGTTTTGTTCGAGTCTTAGGAAAACTAGCAGAACTTAAAGATGCAGGTATTCCTATTTATTTCTTTGTTGGTAATCATGATTTATGGATGAATAACTATTTTGAAAAAGAGTTAAATATTCCTGTATATCATGCGCCACAAGAATTTTGTATCAATAATAAAAAAATGCTTATTGGCCATGGAGATGGTCTAGGACCTGAGGATAAGGGATATAAACGCATGAAGAAAGTATTTACGTTTCCTTTCTTTAAATGGCTATTTAGATGGCTACACCCAGATATTGGTGTAAAACTTGGACAATACATGTCTGTAAAAAATAAATTAATTTCTGGTGATGAAGATGCCAAGTTTTTAGGCGAAGAAGAGGAGTGGTTGGTGCAATACTGCAAAAGAAAATTAGCGTCTAAACACTATGATTATTTTGTTTTTGGTCATAGACACCTTCCTTTAGAAATTAAACTACAAGAAAATTCTACCTATATAAATTTAGGTGATTGGATACAATACTTCACGTATGGTGTATTTAATGAAAACCAGCTTCATTTAAAAAAATACTAAACTTTTAAGGAAACTATTCTCCAATTTTTATCTCCAGCGTTAAAATATTTAAGGTTTACAAAATTAAATATGTGAAGTACTGAATAAAGTATCAATCATCAGAGGTTCTTTCAGAATTCATTTGGTTGATTTTTAAAGTAATTTTGTGGTTTCACTTCATCTGTAATCTAAAAGTAAACAAGAATACTTCTTACACTAAATTTCAACACACGTAACAAAATCAGCTCTTATTATATCAATAAATTCTATTATTTCTAGCGGTTTATATCTAGTAAGAGTTCCATTTATTTTTATTAAAAAATTGAAAACTTAACTATTTAAATCGGAAATAAAAGTTTTTATTTTTTCTATACCAAAAAACACATTAGGAGCATTTTCTTTGATAAAAATAGTCTCAATATTTTTATCATGGTTATAAGCATCCATAACCTTTTCACCATTAAAGTCTACAAAAGCAATTCTAAAAAACAACTCCTCTTTTTTAAAACCAAAATCTACACCTGGCAGCATTGCAAAATTATAATTTTCTAAAACATAATTTGCCAAATCAAAACTACTAGAAATTCCTAATTTTAAAATAGCAGCTTTGTGCAAGTTAAATCCAATTAACATATAAAAAGCTCCTTCAGATTTTGTGCATTCAATCCTTACTTCCGAAAGTTCTTTAAAAATAAATTCTGAAATATTTTTTAAAATAACAGTACTAGTTGCCACATAATTTTGCAAATCGATATGGTATTCAAAAGCTTTTATAGCAGCAAATTGTATAGGGGAAGAAACACAGCTAAATGTTTCGCTGAAAAGGGATTTGTAGACATTTTGAAGCGCTTGCAGCTCGTTGGGTAACATCATGTGACCTAATCGATATCCACCTGCAGAAAAGACCTTGCTTAAACCTCCAAAAACAATTGTTTTTTCAGGATAGTATGTTGAAATACTTGGGGAATAGCTTTCCGAAAAGTTAATTTGAGAATAAATTTCATCAGAAAAAACGACCACATTATATTTTCTACACGCAATGGCTAATGCTTTGTATTCTTCTTTTGTGTAAACGGCTCCTGAAGGGTTGTTTGGTGAATTTAAAATTAAAACAGTTTGTTTTTTAACCACTTCACACTTAAAGAAAGTATCTAAAATTTCTGGTGCCAATTTAAAATCGTTTTCGAAATTAGTTTCTAAAATATGATATACACCACCTTTAGATTGTATTTGAGGAATGTAACTAACCCAACTTCCTTTTGGTATTAAAAACTCCGCATCAAAGATTAAAATGGATTGATACAACAACTCTTTACTTCCGGGTCCTATAAATACAGACTCTTTTGTTGTCTTAATGTTTTGGTGCTTTTTTAAAAATAGCACTAACTCTTCTCTTAATTTCTCTAAACCTGCAACAGGCAAATAGTGGTTGTTTTCGGCATTTTCTCTCAATGCAGCAACAATACTGGCATGAATTGGAAAGGGAGATTGCCCAAACCCAAAATGACTAACTTCCTGTCCTTTTGCTCTTAATTCCTTTACTTTTTCATTAATTAAGAGTGTAGAAGATTGTTTTAATGATAAGATATTTTGATTGATCATAATTATATGGTATTAAGTTTTATTAAAACATGAAAGGCTATGAAAATAGGGAATACCATAAATAGTATTCCTATGATGCCACAAAAGTAATTTAAATCAGATTTTAAGCAAGGGGCAAATGGTTATAGGTTGGAGACTAGGTGTATTTAACACCCATTTTAAAGTTATAAAAATACTAATTTTTAAGCACAAAAAAAAAGCGGCAAAAAGCCGCTTTTTTATAAAAATAAACTTGCTTTATTTTAAAGATATATTTAATCTTGCAAAAACATATCTACCTGTAAACCCAAATTGAGAGGTTCTTCTAGAATATGGAAACGATGCATTAGATTGGCTTCCTAGTCTATTATCGTCTGGATATACATCTAATAAATTATTTGCTCCTACAGAAACTGATAAACTTTCAGATAAATTATTTGAGATTGTTAAATCCGTAATAATCTTTCCAGCATAAATCGCATCATTATTTACCATAGCACCACTAACTCTTGCTTGACCCGAAAACTCATCTGGATCTGTTACTTCTCCAAAATAAACATTTCTTAATAAGAATGTCCAGTTATCGTTATAAAGCGTATGTGTTAAATTTAATTTAGTTCTAGGCTGGGCAATTGTTAAAAATGCTTCTTCTTGACCATCAAAAAAGGCACTACTTAAACCAGCATCAGCAATTAATTTAGGCACATTAATGTTTGTAATCTCTGTTTTTGAGAAAGTTGCCGACAAGCTATTGTTCAGTTTAAAATCCTTGAATGCATCAAATTTATATCCAGCAACAATATCAATACCTTGATTTTTAGTATCAATAGCATTTGCTAAAAACTGAGCCTTCCCTGCTCCTGCAGCATTAAAAATAGATGTTAAGACTGGGTCTCCACCATTGTCGAATTTACCTGAAAGAACAATTCTATCATCAATTGAAATTTGATATGCATCAACAGTTATTGTTAAACCCCCTACTTTACCAGTAAGTCCTAAACTTACACTTTGAGACGTTTCTTCTTTTAGTTTCCCTATTTTCAATAAACTTGCTGCTTGGCTATCGTTCGTAAACAAGCCTACTTGTTCTGCAACACCTGCTGCATTAAAAACAGTACTACTTCTACTAAAGAATTGTTGGTGTAAAGAAGGTGCTCTAAATCCTGTATTTACAGCGCCTCTTAAAGAAAAATTATCAGATAATTTTACTCTTGAAGCTAATTTGTAATTGAACGTTTCTCCAAAATCAGAGAAGCTTTCAAAACGCGTTGCTAAACTTACTAAAAAGTTTTCTGTAATATCTGCCTCAACATCAAAATAAGTACCAATACTATTTCTAGTTTTGTCGGTTGCATTTTCAGGTGTAAAACCTCCAAATACTTGAGAAGTTCCTGGAAGTGACTCTCCAAGAGCATTTGTAGCTCCACCAACACCACCTACTGTTGGAATTCCATTGTTATCATAGGTAGTATACGAGTTTTCTTTTCCCGCAAAAACCTCAAAATTGTCTACTCTGTACTCTGCTCCAAAAGCAAGGTTTAAACCCGCCCAAATATCTTCATTGTATTTACTGAAGTCTAAATTCGTTGTATTTTGAGAAAAAATATGCGATCCAGCACTAAAGTTAGAAGGTGAGGCCGCTTTTAAACTTGCATTACTCGTATTTACAATCGTATAAATAAAAGAATTTTGTCCGAAAGTATTAGAAAAGTCTATATCCCATCCACTTTCAGTTTGTCCTTTAATTCCTACTGCTGCAGATTTATCTACAATATCCGATTGGATTCCTGGTAAAAACCCATTAGGATTGGAAGCTGTATTTCCTTTTGGTCTCCATGGCTCTCTTAAAAATCCAAATCCTAAACCTTGTCTATAACTGATACCTCCAAAAGAGTATACTTCCGCACTTTCTGAAACAGGCAAAGATAAATTAGCAAAGAATTTTCCTTCTCTTAATTTAGCAGTTCCTACTTTAAATCTAAAGTCATTTCTCTCCTGTCCTCTTAAAGCAAATTGGGCATTATCTAAACCTTCATACGTTGCAAACTGTCCAAATCCTCCGTCAGGCAATAAACTACTTAATGCAGCTACACCTGCTGCAGTAGATACATCCAAAGCTGCAATAGACGCTTGATCTGATGCACTGATGTAGTCTGTTCCTAGTAATGCAGCTCCTGTTTGAAAATCTGCTGCAGTCATATCAGATATTGGTATTCCTGTTGAAGATGTAAAAGCATTTTCTACTGCATTCGCAATATCATATATTTGCTCTAAATTTGTTGCATTTCTTGAGGCACGTTTTCTGATACCAAGCGATCCAGAAAAGTTGATGAACCCTCCATTTTCCCCTAAATCTAAACCATAATTAGCATCAATTTGAATTTTATCACCGTCAACACCTCCATCTTGATGGTTACTACCAGATGAGAAATTTGCACCCGTTGTTACCGATAAACTTAACTCATTTGTAGCATCTTGTAATACAATGTTGATAACTCCTGCAATAGCATCAGAACCATATTGTGCTGCGGCACCATCACGTAATACTTCAATTCTTTTAATTGCAGAAACGGGTATTGCATTCATATCAGTACCAACGCTTCCAGCTCCAACAGTACCATTAATGTTCATTAAAGAAGAATTATGTCTTCTTTTTCCATTAATTAAAACCAATACTTGATCCGGACCTAAACCCCTTAATGAAGCAGGATCTACGTGATCTGTTCCATCAGAAACTGTTTGTGTCTGTGAAGTGAAAGAAGGTGCAACATAATTTAAAATTTCATTTATTGATGTTTGCGGTCCACTAGTTGCCAATTCTGCAATATCAATAATATCTACAGGAACTGGTGAATCAATTACAGTTCTGTTCTTGTTTCTAGATCCAATAACAACAATTTCTTCTAAAGATACATTGTCTTCATTTACAACAATTGTTATAAAATCACTAGTAGTTACTTTTACAGTTTTTGTTTCAAAACCCATAGAAGATACTACTAAAGTAACAGGTAAACTTTTTACTGCTAAGCTAAATTCACCAGCATCATTGGTAGTAACGCCGTTTGAAGTTCCTTGTACTAGAACATTCATATAAGGTAGTGTATTACCAGATTTGTCTGTTACTTTACCTTTTATGGTTTGAGCCAACATTGCTATTGGCAGCATAAATAAAAAGGTAAACATTAAAATTTTTCTTGTTTGTTTCATTTTTGTTTGATTTTTATTTGATTTTAAGTGAAACAAATATGGCTCTTTTTTAACACTAATTTAATTTTTTGTTAAGAAAAAAATTAAAATTTTATTAAATTATTAAATAAAAGCACTGAAAAAGTTGAAATTAATAAAAAATTAAATTTAACCAAATGATTTTTCTTTGATTTTTCAATGGTTATTTCAAAGTATCCGTTTTAAAGATAAATTTCATTTTAGTCATAAAAAAAATGCTACTCTTTCGAGTAGCATTTTAACATTCTTACGTTTTAATTTTAATTAAAACTGGTAGTTTAAAGATAAATTAAACATGGTACCTAACTGGCTAAAGTGAGAACCATCATACGTCATTTGAGAATAACGACCATTAAAAGTAATCGCGTTAGCCTCATTTTCTAGTTGTGTTAATCCTGAACCTCCATTTGCAATTGAAATTACAGATGTATCATCAATAATTGCTTGTCCTGCAGCATTGTCTGCTTTAAACGCCCACTCTGGTAATACATTTAATAAATTATTTACATTAAAAGCAATTGTTAGCTTCTCTGAAGCTTGATAGTTTATTGCTAAATCTGTAACAATTTTTGGAGTAAACTCTGTTCTTAAACCGTCACTCATAAACTTTTGTCTAAAAGTAGTGGTTCCAAAGTATGTGTTGTTTAAAGAGAAACCAAATTTATTAATGTCATAGTTAGCTCCTAAGATCCATTTTGTTTTTGGTCTAGAAGAAAACATTAATGCTAAATTAGATCTGTCAAGCACAGGATAATCAGTTCCTTCAACATTAATTGTAGGCACGTCTTCTGTTCTTTCGTTTGCAATCGTATAATTTCCAGAAAGATTTAAATCTAATGTACCTGCTCCGATTTCAATATTTGAAATACTCGAAACGAAGTCAATCCCTGAAGTAGTAGTATCAAAACCATTGATAAAAAATTGATTTTTACCAATTTGGTTTGTGTACAATACTCTATCTTCAACATCAATTTTATAATAATCAATCGTAAAGTTGATGTTATTAGTTATTTTTCCTCCAAAACCAACAGTAATGTTTGTAGATTTTTCTGGAGTCAATTTAGGAATTCCTAACTCTCTTGCTTTAGGAGATACGTTGTTTACTAAACCTACAACATCAATTCCTCCACCATCTGCGAAAGAGTATTGAGACTTTTCAGTATAAATTTGGTGTAAACTTGGTGCTCTAAATCCAGAAGAAACAGATCCTCTCATCGTGTAATTGTCTGATAATTTGTAACGTGAACTGAATTTATATACAAACGTATTTCCAAAATCAGAATAGTTCTCACCACGTACCGTACCACTTAATAAAAAAGCATCAGATACATCATAATCTAAACTAAAATATCCACCTAAGTTATATCTGTTAAAGATTCCTGAATTTACTGGATCATTTCCTGAAAAAGAATCTGAACCACCACCTTCATAAGAAGAAAGTTTTCCTGCAATGATTTCGAAATTTTCATTTCTAAACTCTGCTCCCATACCAATACTAACTTTGTCAGAAAGAAGCCTAGACACATCTAAGTTTCCTACAATGTGGTTAAAAGCTGTTCCTCCTGGATCAAAACTTGTAGGGCTAAGCGCTCTATAGTTTTCACTTGCATTATGAGAATTGTTTACTTTATACGTTTGCTCATTACCACCAAAAGTAATACTAGAATCTACGTTCCAGTCATTTACTGTTCTCTTGATACCTAAAGTTGCATTAAAATCATTTAAAACACCTTCAAAAGTTGGTACATAACCGTCAAATCCACCTGCTTCATTTGAAGGAAATAAATCTTGTAAATAAGCTAAGTCTCCTGTTGCTACTTTCCAATACGGAGTTCTGTAATTTGCATAAGAATTTACTTTTTTAAATACATAAGCTGCATTAAAATAAAGTGTAGACTCTTCAGATAAATCATAAGCTCCATTAATTAAAAATTTAGTAGCTACTGTTTCTGGAGATCCATTAATGTTTCCTGCATCTGGCTTTCTAGATAAAAATTCTTGAACATCTGCTAAATCAGCTCCAAAACCTGTTCCTCCAAAAGCTTCTCCTTTTGCACTTACTGTTCCTGGTCTGTTTGCTAATCCTACTTTAGAAAAGTCAACTGTATAATTCACAAATCCTTTACCGTCACCAATAGAAGATCCATTATTAATACTAATACCAAACATTTCACCATCTCCTTCAGAAGTAATTCCTGTTCTTATAGTTGCTGAACCTCTATTTACATTGTCTTTTAAGATAATGTTAATTACACCTGCAATTGCATCAGAACCATATTGTGCAGATGCACCATCTCTTAATACTTGGATGCTTTTAATTGCATCAACTGGTATTGCAGAAATATCTGTACCTGTTTCACCTCTACCTGGAGAATCTTGCGTATATAATAATGCACTAACGTTTTTACGTTTTCCATTAATTAATACCAAAGTTCTACTTGGTCCCATGTTTCTAATTTCATACGGATCTAATAAAGAAGTCGCATCATTTACTGGTGTTTGAACCGTGTTAAATGATGGAATTTTAAAAGCTAACGCTTTATCAAAAGTTGTTTGACCTGTAGATAATAATTCTTTAACACCAACAACATCAATAGGTAATGGGCTATCTGTACTACTTCTAGGAGCTGTTCTAGAACCTGTAATGATAATCTCTCCTAAAGACTCATCTCCTTCTTCAATTTCAATATTTAAGAAAGAATTGCTTGTTACTTTTACCTCTTTAGTCTTAAAACCGATAGAAGAAACCACTATAGTAACTGGTAAACCTTTAACTGTTAAACTAAATTCTCCAGAATCGCTAGTTGTTGTTCCTGTAGAAGTTCCTTTTACTAGAACATTCATGTAAGGCAACGCGCTTCCAGACGTATCTGTTACTTTTCCTTTAATTGTTTGTGCCATTAATCCTAATGGTAGCATAAACATAAAAGCGATTGTAAATGCTTTTAAAAAATACTTTTGTTTCATAAATAAATTATTAGTTAGTAATTATGTTTAAATAGCCTCTGCACATATATAGATGCAAAGCTCTATTTATTACATAAGACAGAAAAAGTAAAAGTATACCCTATGAAATTTAATTATTTTCAAAAAAAAAGAGAGAAAGCAGCAAAGTATGCCGTATTTATAGTTTTATATTCAATTTTGTGTAGTAAAAAGAACCGTTTGTTCCCATTTGTGTAGCGTCCCATAAACCGCCACTGTCTGTAAAACTATGTTGCTTCGTTGGGTAAATATTTAATAAATTATTAGCGCCAAACTGTAAATTAACTGCAGTAGTTAAATAATAACTAAAATGTACATCTGTTGTTATTTTTGGGTCGTAAACATCTGAAGCTGCCGCTAGTCTTTCTGCTTCTGAATTATTAAAGTTTGCTAGGTCTTGACTTACCTGCCAGTCTACCAATTCTACACGACTAAACCGGGTAAAATTTAAGGACGTTTGCAGCTTTTTATAGCGATAGTTTATGCCTAAGTTAAATTTACTTTTAGGCGCAGAAGCCAATAAATACTGTTGATCTCTCTTACCAAAAAAAGTTTCTTCATCTAAATCTTTGTTTTTAATATCTGTAATAATCATCGTATTGACATTACCTGAAAGATCAATAGAAATCTGACTATTTTCCATAATCTTGTTCCAGTTTAAAACCAAATCTACGCCGGTAGTTTCTGTATTTACACCGTTTGCAAAAAATTGAACATTGTCTATTCCTACTCCTAAGTCTGAAGCATCAAAATTACCACTCAAAATAATACGGTCTTTTATAGATACATAATACGCATCTATTGCTACATTAAAGGTTTTACTTAATTTTGCCGTGAAACCTAAGCTAAAATTTCTCGCTTTTTCTTCTTTCAACTCGTCAATATTAAATCTTCTTGCAATTGCGCTATTGTTTGCTATTAAAAATGATTCTGATGCATTGTTTCCTATAAAATTTGTGAACGTTAAGTTGTAATAACGCTGTGCCAAAGATGGTGCTCTAAAACCTGTACTAAAAGAACCTCTTAAATTTAACTTTTGGGTGATTTTATATCGAGAAGCAAGCTTGTAATTTAAGGTACTTCCAAAATCGCTATAATATTCGAAACGCAAAGCAGAACCCAGCATAAATTTCTCTGTAAAATCTATTTCTGTGTCTAAATAAATACTAAAATTAGATCTATTTCTGTCTACTTCATTCTCTGGAGCATATCCCGGAAACCCTTGAGAGCCTCCTGGTCTAACGATGCCATTATATGTTTGATAGTCTGAATTAGGTGTCCTAGAGTTTACTAAATCTCCATGTATATCATAAGAGCCATAAGAAGCCTCTTCACCCGAAAATATTTTATACGTATCTAGCCGATACTCTAAACCCATAGCAATATTAAAACCGTACGTTTTTGCCAAGAAATATTTAGAAAAATCGATACTGGTGGTGTTTTGCATTAGTTGATGGCCGCCTGCATCAAACTCTGTTGGACTATTTTCTTCTAAAGTAGCATTTAAAGTATTCTTTATAAAGTAGTGAAAGTTGTTTCTCCCGAAGGTATTGTTTATGTCTACATTCCATTCTTTAAAGTTTGTTAGTAAACCAATGGATACAGAATTATCAATAATATTTGATGTAATTAACGGATTAAATCCGCCTGGGTAAATATCAAGAACATTTCTTTCTGTATCTGCTCTTCGCGTAAAGGCAAAGGCCTCTGTATTTTTATAATTGATGCCCCCGTTTACATAAAACCTAGTACTTCTATCAATAGGAATTTCAGAGTTTAAAAAAAAGCTTACATTCTTAACAGATGCTTGTCCGTATTTATCTCTTGCAGTAGTTGCTGGCCTTAAGGTTTTATCTGTTGACAAAGCTTCTACAGAAAAATTAACAAAACCTCCTTTAACTATTTTCATACCATAGTTTAGTCCTAATTTATAAGTAAATCCGTCTACTTTTGAAGGAAAAACCGCATTGGTATCGGCATTATTAAAACCCAAAGTTGAGGTGATGTCTAGCGCATTGTCCGAGTTTTTTAAAACGATGTTTAAAACACCTGCAATAGCGTCAGAACCGTATTGTGCAGAAGCACCGTCTCTTAATAGCTCTATTCTTTTGATAGCAGAAATAGGAATTGCGTTTAAATCTGTTCCAGAATTTCCTCTTCCTCTAGTGCCGTATAAATTTATTAGAGATGCCTTGTGTCTTCTTTTTCCATTAATTAAAACCAATGTTTGGTCTGGTCCTAAACCCCTAATTGTTGCTGGATCTATATGGTCTGCGCCGTCTGCGCCAGATTGTTTGGTGGCATTAAATGAAGGTATTGCGTATTGTAAAAATTGATTCACCTCTACTTGACTACTTTTAGAAGATGTTTCCGCTATGTCTATAAAATCGATAGCGACCGGTGTATCATTGGCAACTCTATTTTTATTTCGAGAACCCACTACCTGTACTTCGTCTAACTCTTGACCAGATAGCAAAACAATAGTATGAAATATATTTGGTTTTAATTTTAGTGTCTTGTACCGATGCCCCAAAAAACTAACGGTAATTGAATTTCTATTCTGAACCTCAAACTCAAAAGTTCCGTCACTGTTGGTAGTAATGCCCACTAAAGATTCTTTCTCTTGCAGCGTTGCCCCGCTTAAAGGCGTGTTATCTGAACTTAAAACAACCCCTCTAACGGTAACCATGCTTCTATTAAATGTGCTATCCATAATAGCATCATTCGTAAAAAAAGTGGTGGCTTTAGATAAAGATTTCTTTTGAGCTGCCTCTTTCTTTGTGTAAATAACAAAATAGTTATTTCCTAAATCATCAAAAAGAAAAGGAGTGAGTTTTTCAAGTAAAGAGATAGATTCTTTTAGAGATAGGTTTATAAAGCCGGCTTGTTGTATTTGTTTATTTGAAAGTAAATTGGCGTTGTAGGTGAAGAATATTTTATGTGTATTACTAATTTTATCCAATAAACTTGCAAGTGAAACGGTGTTTTTAGACGGTTCTTGAGCAACCGCTGCTTGAAAAGTAAACGCTAAAAAAACAATTAACATCAGTTTTTTGGACACTAATTTTGGGGTCATTTAATTTTCTCAAATTACACCTATTTCCTACTAATTACTAGGCTCTTTTCTTTTTTGATAATAACAACACCTGCAGACTTTTCAATAGCTTTTATACAAATATCTATGTTGGTAATAGGAACCGCTCCTGTTATCAATATATTTTTACTGTTATCATCTTTAAAAACAATAGAATAACCATAAGATTCTTCTATTTTTTCCATTGCTTTTTCCAAAGATAAGCTTTCAAATAATAAAGAACCATCTTTCCAGCTAGTTTTTACGACGGAGTTAAAAATATTTTTATCCTCTAAAATTCTATTTTCCTCAGCTGAATATGACACATAATTACCAGGAATCATTTTTTTGTCTTCTCCGTTTTTAAGCTTTAACCAAATATTTCCTTCCTCTAAAAAAACAGCTGTTTTTTCCTTTTTTGTACTTACATTAAAAGAAGTACCGTATACCTCTACGGACAAATCTTTTGTAATTACCCAAAATTTTGCCTTAGTAACTACCTTCTTATCAACTTGAAAAAAGGCTTCACCAGATAACCAAACCTTTCTACTCTCATTTTTATAGTAAGACAAACTAGAATTTGAGTTCAAGGTAACATCACTACCATCTTGTAGTTTAATATTTAAAATTTCACCAAAGTTGGTTTTGTGTGTAATCTTAGCGTTACTACTTAAGAAGTAAAAGCCTAGAGACATTATTAATAATACAGATGCCGCGGCGCCAAATTTTCTTAAAAATCTAACTTTTGCTTTTGGTGCTTTTGTTTTTGTTTTTGTCTGAATTTTAGCTTCTAATTTCTTCCATTCAAGAGCCACTTTTTCTTTGCTAACAAGGTTTTTGTTGAAAGAAACCCCTAAAACAAGGTCTTTCGCTTTGTGCACTACTTCTTTTTTATCCGGATTATTAGCAATCCAAAATTCCCAAAAATTTATATCTGTGCCATTGTTTTGTAATGCCCAATTTTTAAAAGAAGTATCTTCTAAAAAATCATTTATTGTATTGTATACTTTCTTAATCATCCCTTAATTGTCTCTGTCTATATAGATAAGCTTCTATTGTGTTTTTTATACTCTTAATTTTATGTTAAAGCTTAATTAAATAATTTAATAATAGAAATTTCTTGCTTTAGACTTTTAATTGCCTTGTGCAAAGTATTTACCACACTCTGATAATTAATACCCATTATTTCTGATATCTCGGCAGCTTTTAAGCCACTGTAATATTTTAAATAAATAGCTTCCTTTTGCCTGCTTGGTAACTTATTTAGTAAAACTGCTAAATTTTTATTTTTAAAAACAGTTGTTTCTTGCTCAGTCATTACTTCTTCTGGCGTAAACTGAAGGTCTATAAAAGCGTCCTCAGGAAAATCTGTGTGCGTTAATTTTTCGTTTTTCTTCATCACCTTTAATAAAAAACGCTTGTAAGAAGTAAAAAGGTAAGGTGCAATGGTATCTAAATCGCTTAAATTTTCTCTGTGATCAAAAACATACAAAAAGAAATCTTGTAAGGTATCTTCTGTAACTGCGGTACTTTTAGATATTTTTAATCCGTAACTATGTAAGTCTGGGTAATAGCTTTCAAAAAGTACAGAAAACGCATTTAGATCTCCTTCTTTTAACGCCTTCCATAAAAACTTATCTGGTAACTTTTCCATAAAAAATTTAATGCTCAATAATTCTTTAAAAG
>Ga0209815_1000211_pt1 | contig 44882 bp, 20 predicted proteins | sample CoawatmetaG00DNA_FD_187507 | JGI IMG/M metagenome (GOLD analysis project Ga0209815, IMG submission 187507) | Marine microbial communities from the West Antarctic Peninsula - Coastal water metaG002-DNA (SPAdes) (version 2) | ecosystem: Environmental > Aquatic > Marine > Coastal ...
TCATAACCACTCATATTAATCATAGCGGTTTGTGCACCAGAACCAGCAGTATTTGTTGCTATAATGTTTAGAGTTGTACCTGTGTTACCACTATCACCAATGGTTAATCCATCGAATGTAGGTGAATCAGTTGAACGAACGTTTTGGTTCATATTGTAAACCTCAGTAAGTCCTTGTCCAGTATTTATGCGTTGTGTATATAAATCACCAAACACTTCAAAGTTTGAATCTGAATACCATCTATCTGATGATTCTTTCCAATAAAATGATTTTGTTGATGATGAACCTCTTAATACTTCAATACCTGCATTCTCCGATGGAGTACCAGTTGTAAAGTTTGAATTAAGAGTTATAATATTATCTGCCAATTGAATTATTTCAGTATTGACAGTTGTTTGTGTACCAGTAACATTTAAGTTACCAGTTAAGTTTAATGTTGTTCCATCGAAAGTAAGATTACTCTCAACGTTTGCCCCAGTACCATCATAGGTAAGTAAACCATTGTTAGTAGTACCAGTTAATGCTAATGCTCCGGATGTACCTCCACTACCAGCAGTTCCATTTGTTCCTGATGTACCTCCACTACCAGCAGTTCCATTTGTACCACCACTACCAGCAGTTCCGTTCGTTCCAGATGTTCCAGAAGTACCGCTTGTTCCAGAAGTACCGGTTGTTCCAGATGTTCCAGATGTTCCACTTGTCCCAGATGTACCAGATGTACCCCCACTACCAGCAGTTCCATTTGTACCACCAGTTCCAGCAGTTCCTGCAGTTCCGTTCGTTCCTGAAGTTCCTCCAGTTCCAGCAGTTCCATTTGTACCACCACTACCAGATGTACCTCCACTACCAGCAGTTCCATTTGTACCACCAGTTCCTGCAGTTCCGTTCGTTCCTGAAGTTCCTCCAGTTCCAGCAGTTCCATTTGTACCACCACTACCAGCAGTTCCGTTAGTTCCAGATGTTCCAGATGTTCCACTTGTCCCAGATGTTCCTGATGTACCATCAACACCGCTTGTTCCAGAAGTACCAGAAGTTCCAGAAGTTCCAGAAGTACCTGCCGTTCCACCAGAACCAGCCGTTGCGTTAGTTCCAGATGTTCCAGAAGTACCGCTTGTTCCAGAAGTACCGGTTGTTCCAGATGTTCCAGATGTTCCAGATGTTCCACTTGTCCCAGATGTACCAGTAGCTCCACCAGTTCCAGTAGCTCCATCCAATCCGGATGTACCAGATGTACCAGATGTACCTGAAGTTCCCGATGTACCAGAAGTACCAGAAGTACCTCCACTACCACCAGTTCCAGCAGTTCCGTTTGTTCCACTTGTCCCAGATGTTCCACTTGTCCCAGATGTTCCACCAGTACCATCTTCACCAGAAGTACCAGAAGTACCAGAAGTACCAGAAGTACCAGAAGTACCAGAAGTACCACCACTACCACCAGTTCCAGCAGTTCCACCACTACCACTTGTACCAGACGAACCAAATCCAGATGAACCAGATGTTCCTCCACTACCAGCAGTTCCCTTTGTACCAGAAGAACCAGAAGTACCAGAAGTACCGCTTGTTCCAGAAGTACCAGAAGTACCCTCACTACCATCAGTACCATCTTCACCAGAAGAACCAGATGTACCACTTGTACCACTACTTCCAGAAGTACCAGATGTACCACCAGAACCAGACGTTCCAGATGTACCAGAAGTTCCTGATGTGCCTCCAGAACCAGATGTACCACCAGAACCAGATGTTCCAGATGTACCAGAAGTACCAGAAGTACCAGAAGTACCACCGCTTCCATCAGTACCATCTTCACCAGATGTTCCAGAAGAACCAGATGTACCAGATGTACCAGAAGAACCAGAAGTACCAGATGTTCCAGATGTTCCAGATGTTCCAGAAGAACCAGCCGTTCCAGCTGCCTCTAACCATTCGGTACCTGTATATCGATATATGTTAGTATCAGTATCGTTGTAATATATTTCACCAACTCTACCAGATGCAGGGTCTGATGAATATTTTGGTATTTGTATTGTATCTTTTATTCTAACCGAACCAGTAAACTCTTGAACAGCTGAAGAATCATCTCCAAATTTGTTTGAACCAGTTGCGTAAATTATTGATGATGAAATGTAAGTTGCCTTTAACTCAGTTGTTGTAATTATTCCCTCAACATTTAAGTTTTGGATTGTTGCAGTTCCTTCTACATCTAAGTCTCCAGCTATATTAGCAGAACCAGACACACCCAAATACTTTTGAGTTACAATTCCTACATTGGTAACTAAACCTTCATTAGGAGAGATTATAGCTGTTGCGGAACCAGATTGTAATCTATTAATATCACCAACCGAATCAGCTGATATATTAAACAACCTACTACCATCACCTTCTACAAAAGATGCTGAAAGTGTGTTTGTTACTAATACTGAACCAGTTATATCAGTATCAACATTTATTGAAAGTTTATCATCAGTTATAGTTGCGTTAGAATCACCTTCAGCAATTCTATTGATATCACCAACCAATGCTGATGTAGGTATATTGGTTATAGAATTTCCGTCACCTTCAAAAGACCCACTAAATGAGCCACTAAATTCAGTACCACTAATAATTGTACCATCTATCGTACCTACAACGATACCATCTGCAGTAAGTGTGGATGTAACCACCTCACTTCCACTAAATACCGAACCAGTATATGAAACGGCAGAAATACCTTTCTCAACTGATAATTCGGTGTTAATAATAACCGAATCAGTTGAAATATTTAGTTGCTCAACTCCATTTACATCTAATGATAGTAAACTTTGACTGATTTGATTTAAACCATTTGGGTTTTTACCTGTGTATTTCATTCACTTTTTTATTTTATGTAATTTCCAATACCGATACTACAACATCTACCGATGAATTTACCGAAGATGTTACAGTTATTGAATCATTTGCTTCTAATACTACTTTTTGGTCACCGCCTACTAAAATAGTTGATGAACCTTGTGGGAGTGTTGCCCCCTTTACTAAATATTTTGTTACCCCAGCCGAATTATCAGTTATTTCAACATCAATTTCTATATTTTGTGCTACGATATTAGCTACATTCACACCAATCACAGTTGCAGATGTTGCCGCTGGACAGGAATAAACTGATAACCCACTGGTTCCAGCGGGTCCTTTTATACTATTTTTAAATGTATTTGCCATATTTTATGTTTTATCCTAATGCTATTGCGAATGCTATTGCTGAATCTAATACACTTACCCCATCCACATTATATGAACCACCCTGTAAATCAATTGAACCAGAAACATTTATTGAACCACTTGATACTAATACAAATTCAGTTGTATTATCTTTCTCATACCCAATTTGAAGGGAATCCTTTACACTTAGGTTAGTAAACTCCGCTGTATCTACTGATATATCACCTTTAAAACTTCCAGTAAAGGAACCAGTAAAGGAACCACTCAAATCAGCGTATGCCGATGGTGCTTGGTTGATTGAACCCGAAAAACTTGGTGAATCTATTCTCATATCACTTTAAATCTATTCTATTTAGATATAAATATAAAGTATTTATCTTTTACCTTCTAAGGTCGAGCTGGCCAGCTCAAAGAAAATGGATTTGATTGAGATGTTATATCTCTTAGGGATTGTCTGTAAGTTTGCCACTCAGTTAGAGTAGAACCTGTTATTGGTGAATCTTGGAATTGAGTCCAATCCGATTGTGTAAGTAAAGTATCTCTAAGTTCTCTAATTTCTAACCACTTTTCTTCAACTTTTGTTGAAATTTCTTCATCTGAAGCGTTTGTTTCGTTCCAAACTTGGATATATACCGAACCAGATAGTATCGGAGTATCCTCTTCGTAGTTTTTTGTATAATCACTACCACAATTAATTGAAGTGACTGGATATACGTTAAAATCTTCCAAAGAATCATTAGTAAGTGATGTAGGAAAGCTTATATTACTATTTTCAGCTTTTAAATCACTAATTGTATATGGATATATTATATTTTCGTTGTCTATCTTTAAATACATAATTATTTCCAATTTATAGGTATTGAACTAAAATTTGTTGCCCCAGTACAATTGTTAAATGCGTTTACACCTAAAGGTTCGGGGTTTCTACTCCATAATGCTTCAACAGTTCCCCAATTTGAGGAACCATTATTAGTCGATGACATATTAAATACATTTAAAAAGATACTAACATTTTGATTATACTGAAATGTTGGTATGTTTGTTAATGCTCTATTGTTTCTGAATGTTGATGAAAAGTTAATTACAATTGTATTATATCTAAACAACTCATTTGGTACAGTCACTAAAGATGTACATGCATTGAATGTAGATGCGAATGAAGATACACCCGTATTATTATCAAATAAATTGTTAGGAACTGATGTTATCTTTGTAAATGAAAAAGTATCCACAAATTCGTATGCAGATGTTGAAAAAGCAAATAAACCAGATGGTATCGATGTTATACTTGTACCTCTAAATGTATTGTTCCATTGAGTTACCCTACTTAATCCATTCGTTGCAGATGGTATTGATGTTATGTTTACACATCCGTAGAAATTTAAACTACGAAGTCCAACATTACCCCAGTCTAATATTGCACTATACAATAATTTATAGGTATCGTTATCTACTCTAAATCCAGGTAATGAACCGATGATTGAAACTGTATAAGTTCCACCAGATGTATATGTATGAAAACGATTTGCATCATTTACATTTGTTACAGTACTTTCAGAACTATCACCCCAATCTACTATAATGTTAGGTTGAGTACCAGCTACTGAGAATAATGGTAACCCATAGGTTTGACCAGAGGATAATGTTAATTGAAATTTAAATGGTTCCACTTCTCCTCCTCCTGATGATGCGATTAATCTCCTTGCTATACTCATAATTCATAACTATTACCTTTTTAACTTAAATTTACTGCCGTTAGGAATCCGTAATAACTTACCCCTCCATCATAAGTATAGAATACCAAGATATCCGTTCCACTAGCAGTTAATGCTGGTGCTATTCCACCTGCCCATAATGTACCAGTTGGCCACGTTATCGCCTGTGAACCACCATTGTTTAATACCAATGTAAATCCAAATGCTTTCGGAGCCGTTGGTGAGTTTGCGAATGCTATTGTAGAAGTTGCGTTTACAGTATATTCAAAATTATTTGCTGATGTTAAATCAATTGATGTACTACCACCTGTTCCCAATGTTGAATAAAGTTCAACAAAGTTTTTCGTATGTATTGATGTAGAACCACTAACTTCACCACTTGCTATTAAATCACCACCAGCGATTAAATCCACAGTTGTGTTAACACTACCAGTTACACTTAGTAAAGTTCCATTATATACTAAATCAGTATTAACGTAATTAGATTCTAAATCATTATCCCAACGAACTACACCATCATTAGCTGTACCAAATTGGGTTATACTCTCACCAGAAGTTCCAGAAGAACCAGCTCCAGAAGTACCACTACTTCCACTTTCTCCAGAAGTACCAGACGAACCACTACTACCAGCTGAACCGAAGTTTGTACCATCCAATCCGGATATTCCAGATGTTCCATTTGAACCAAGTACTCCATCTACACCAGACGTTCCAGATGAACCAGCTCCAGATGTTCCAGCAGTACCAGATGTTCCGAAGTTTGTACCATCCAATCCAGATGTTCCAGAGATACCAGATGTACCAAATGAACCTGATAATCCAGAAGTTCCAGATGAACCAGCTCCAGAAGTTCCAGATGAACCAGATGAACCAAATAAAGTACCATCTTGCCCAGATGTTCCAGAGATACCAGATGTACCCGATGAACCTAATCCAGACGTTCCAGAAGAACCACTTTCACCAGAAGTACCAGAAGAACCACTACTCCCAAATAAAGTACCATCTTGCCCAGATGTTCCACTAACACCAGAAGTACCACTACTTCCTAACCCAGATGTTCCAGAAGAACCGCTTTCACCAGAAGTACCAGAAGAACCACTACTTCCAAATAAAGTTCCATCTTGCCCAGAAGAACCAGATGTACCATTAGTTCCTAATCCCGATGTTCCAGAAGAACCAGTTATTCCACTCGTACCAGAAGAACCAGAAGAACCGAATAAAGTTCCATCTTGTCCAGAAGAACCAGATGTACCATTAGTTCCTAATCCTGATGTTCCAGATGAACCAGTTATTCCACTCGTTCCAGATGTACCACTACTTCCAAATAAAGTTCCATCTTGCCCAGATGTTCCAGAGATACCCGAAGTACCACTACTACCCAATCCAGATGTTCCAGATGAACCACTCTCACCGCTCGTTCCAGCCGTTCCAGATGAACCAAATAAAGTACCATCTTGTCCAGATGAACCAGAAGTTCCAGATGTACCATCTGAACCTAAACCAGAAGTACCAGACGAACCACTCTCCCCACTTGTCCCAGACGAACCAGATGAACCAAAGAAAGTACCATCCTGTCCAGATGAACCAGAGATACCAGATGTACCATTACTCCCTAATCCAGATGTACCACTACTTCCGCTTGAACCAGAAGTTCCAGATGAACCAGATGAACCAAATAAAGTACCATCTTGTCCAGATGTTCCACTAATACCAGATGTTCCATTACTTCCTAATCCAGATGTCCCAGATGAACCACTCTCCCCACTTGTCCCAGATGAACCAGATGAGCCAAAGAAAGTACCATCCTGCCCAGATGTTCCAGAGATACCCGAAGTACCACTACTACCCAATCCAGATGTTCCAGATGAACCAGATATTCCAGCAGTTCCAGAAGAACCACTACTTCCAAAGAAAGTACCATCTTGCCCAGATGTTCCAGTTTGACCAGATGTACCTGCTGAACCACTTTCTCCAGAAGTTCCAGAAGAACCACTACTTCCACTCGTTCCAGATGTACCAGAAGAACCGAATAAAGTTCCATCTTGTCCAGATGAACCAGATGTACCTGCTGAACCACTTTCTCCAGAAGTTCCAGAAGAACCACTACTTCCACTCGTTCCAGATGTACCACTACTTCCAAATAAAGTACCATCTTGCCCAGACGAACCTGATGTACCAGTTGTACCAGAAGAACCAGAAGTACCACTACTACCAGAAGAACCAGATGTACCAGATGAACCAGATGAACCAAAGAAAGTTCCATCTTGCCCAGATGAACCTGATGTACCAGTTGTACCAGAAGAACCAGAAGTACCAGAAGAACCACTACTCCCACTCGTTCCAGCCGTTCCAGATGAGCCAAATAATGTACCATCTTGTCCAGAAGAACCAGATGTTCCAGAAGAACCAGAAGAACCAGAAGTACCACTACTACCACTACTACCAGATGTACCACTACTACCAAATAATGTACCATCTTGTCCAGAAGAACCAGATGTTCCAGAAGTTCCAGAAGAACCACTACTACCACTTGTCCCAGATGAACCAGACGAACCTGATGTGCCACTCGTTCCAGAAGAACCACTTATACCACTTGTTCCAGATGTACCATCAGTACCAGTTGAACCAGAAGTTCCAGACGAACCAGATGAACCTGATGTACCAGATGTACCAGATGTACCAGTTGAACCACTACTACCACTACTACCAGATGTACCAGATGTACCAGAAGAACCACTACTCCCACTCGTTCCAGATGTTCCATTTGAACCTGAAGTTCCAGAAGTACCCGATGAACCAGATGAACCAGATGAACCAGATGTACCACTACTACCAGATGTACCAGATGTACCAGATGTTCCGTTTGAACCAGAAGTACCAGATGTACCAGAAGAACCACTACTACCACTCGTTCCAGAAGTACCGCTTGTTCCAGAAGAACCAGACGTACCACTCGTTCCAGATGAACCAGCTTCACCAGAAGTTCCACTTGTCCCAGAAGTTCCAGAAGTTCCAGAAGTTCCAGAAGAACCGCTTACACCAGATGTACCGCTTGTTCCAGATGTACCCGATGAACCAGCTTCTCCACTTGTCCCAGATGTCCCAGACGTTCCAGATGTCCCAGAAGTTCCAGAAGAACCACTCTCCCCACTCGTTCCACTTGAACCAGAAGAACCAGAAGTTCCATTACTACCACTCAATCCACTACTTCCAGATGTTCCACTACTTCCAGAAGAACCACTGCTTCCACTACTACCACTACTACCAGATGAACCAGATGTTCCACTACTTCCAGATGTTCCACTACTTCCAGAAGAACCACTACTTCCACTACTACCAGAAGTTCCAGATGTACCAGAAGTACCACTACTTCCAGATGAACCAGATGAACCACTACTTCCAGATGTTCCACTACTTCCACTCGTTCCAGACGAACCAGATGAACCTGATGTACCACTCGTTCCAGAAGAACCAGATGTTCCACTACTTCCACTACTACCACTTGTACCAGATGTACCACTACTTCCACTCGTTCCTGCTGAACCTGCTGAACCAGAAGTTCCAGATGTTCCAGAAGAACCAGATGTTCCAGAAGAACCAGATGTTCCAGAAGTTCCAGACGAACCACTACTCCCACTCGTTCCAGAAGTACCAGATGAACCAGATGTACCAGAAGTACCATTTTTATTTACAATACTAATCGTTCCAATCATCCCAGAATGATTAACACATTGATAAACTATACTATTAGGAGCATCTTCGGGAACTCTATATTTTATTAATACATCGGTACCATACTTTCCACTAACAGTATCATTATTATCAATACCAGGTACTGATGTTGAATCACCATCTGCTAATCGTATAGCGAATGGGTGAGATATACTTACGCCACTTACATCGAAGTAATAAAGTTCTCCCTTTACTAATGTTAATGTTGGGAAATTTCCAACATATCCAGCAAAAGAATAATTAAAGCCATTGTTGGTTACTGTGTATAATCTACCACCTTCTCTACCGGTTGAACCCGATGTTCCAGAAGAACCAGAAGAACCAGAAGAACCTGATGTTCCAGATGAACCGGATGAACCAGATGTACCACTACTACCAGATGAACCAGATGTTCCACTACTACCAGATGAACCAGATGTACCACCACTTCCGCTTGAGCCTGAAGAACCAGAAGAACCAGATGTTCCATGCGAACCAGTTGTACCAGATGAACCACTACTTCCACTACTTCCACTACTACCGCTTGAGCCTGATGAACCAGATGTTCCAGAAGTACCAGATGTTCCAGAAGTACCAGATGTTCCAGATGAACCAGAAGTACCAGTTGTACCACTCGTTCCAGAACTACCACTACTTCCGCTTGAACCAGACGAACCAGAAGAACCAGAAGTACCACTCGTACCACTTGTCCCAGAAGTTCCAGAAGTTCCAGAAGTACCAGAAGTACCAGATGAACCAGATGTACCATCTGAACCAGATGTTCCAGATGAACCAGAAGTACCCGATGAACCAGATGTACCACTACTACCAGATGTACCACTACTACCAGAAGTACCATCGGCGCCTTGCGCTGCTTCTATATCTCTTTTTTCTAATCTACCAGTTGTTTCGTTATATGTTACTACGAAATCAGATGAACCACTTTCTAAGTTTTGTATAAACGTACTACCTGTGATTATTAAACTACCACTTATATCTAAACTACCAGTTAGTTCAGCATATCCCTCAAATGGGAATCCAGCTCCACTACCACCAGCGTTTAAAGCAAATTCTGCAATTGAGGAAAAAGATGATGAGTAAACATACATCGATGCCGTTTGTGCCGAAGTTAAATCTCCACCCCCACCAGCTTCTCCAGCATTTAATGCGTAAGAAGCAGTTAATGCGTAATGTGAGTATGATGCGGTTGCAACACTCATAGAAGCAGTTATATCACTACTAATATCACCAGATGAATCAGATGAAGCTGCGTTTAATGCATATGATGCGGTAAGAGCGAACGATGAACTCAACACCGTCATAGATGCGGTTTGTTCGTTTAATACAAAGTTTTCTAAATTATTAAGTAAAGCAATAGATGCTGAATCTAATCCAGCAACATTTGTTGCAGTATCCGCAATAAGTGCTGAACTTGCTCTAGATGCCGATGGTACAATTCCAATTACATTATCTCCACTAACTGCTCCACTTATTTTAGAACCTCCACTACCAACAACAACGTGTCCACTTGTCAATCCACTAAAGGTTACTTTAATAGAGTTACTATTAAGAGGTTCAATAGCTTGTGGAATAATCATTCCATTTGAACCAGTTTCGTAAACCTGTACTATTGGATATTCAACATCAAAGTTGTGTACAATAGTTACCTCAGTTACGTTTGTAAATGGTTCAGCAATTGTTGGTGTTGATTCAGGTACAGGTACATATTTAGAACGAGCATCATCATAAATAAGAATATCCCTATCTACTGCATCGCCTTCACCATAGTACCCACCATAAAGTGAACCAGTAATTTGCCCACCATTAATAATTGGTGAGTATATATTTTTTTCTACACTCAATCCTCCACTAATGGATGCTGATGTGTTTATTTGTAATCCTAAGTTTGGTGAAATTTCTGCAGTTGCACTACCACTTTCTAATAAGGAAGTTTCAAATGCTAAGTTAGCGATGTTAATATTACTTAACCCACTACCATCACCAACGAATGTTGAACCACTTGCAGCAATAACATCACTACCAGTTATGAATAACCCACCACTTACACTAAGTGATTGAGATACACTAACTCCTACATTTATTTCTAACCCTCTATCAGGTGAAATAATTGCAACAGCTGAACCACTTTCAATTTTATCTAATTTTAAATCTTGTAATGATTCCGCTGGTATGTTAAATAATCCACTACCATCACCATCATATCGAGATGCGGTTATTGGAACATTCACAAATAACTTATCAGGGTCAATTATTGCTTCACCGGAACCAGAGTTAATTTTTACTAATTGTAAATCTTCAAGTGCATCTAATGGAATATTGAATAAACCACCACCATCACCAATGAACAGTGATGCTGATACAGAACCACTAATATCAACTGATGATGTAAATTGTGAACCACTAAATGAGTTTACAATGAAGAACTCACCACTCTCAACTGATGCGGTTGCCGAACCACTAGCTATCTTTGGGGATGCTGCGGCTTGTACATTTGTAATTTGGCTACCATCACCAATAAATGCTCTAGCTATTACAGATTCTGATACAAATATTGAACCACTAAATTCTGATTTAACTACGTGTGTGGAATCTTCAACTATAAATCGACCATCTTCTTTTACAGATGCAGTAACTGAACCCGTAAAGATACTGGATGCATCAATCGATAAGTTAGCCAAATCAATATTTGTAATACCACTACCATCACCAGTTATAATCCCACCAGTAACAGTAAATGAACCACTTACATCAACTGAGCCTGTAAATGTAGAACCACTATCTAATGATGTTACTACAAATCCCTCAATTGGGTCAACCGATGCAGTTACAGAACCAGATGTTATTTGACTTATCTCTAACGATAAGTTTGCCAATTGTATGTTTGTTAATCCACTACCATCTCCTTCAAATAATGAAGCTGAGATTGAACCACTAATATCAACTGAACCCGTAAATGTAGAACCACTTTCAATAGAAGTTACTACAAATCCAGTATCAGGTGCAACTGAAGCTGTAACACTACCACTTTTTATTTCGGTAGATATAAGTGCGTTAATAGCTTCTTGCGAAAGTGCGGTAAATGGTATATCAAATAAATCAGCACCACTACCACTAAATACAGAACCACTAATTACACTAATACCACCACTTACAAATAATGAACCACTAAAAGTAGAACCACTAATTACAGAATCTACGATGAATCCTCTTTCAACATCAACCGATGCCGTTACACTACCAGTTGATATTCTACCAGCTTCGAACGATAAGATAGCATCAACTGCATCTTGTGCAGCCGGTGTAAATGCTGCTAAAGGTATGTTGAATAAATTCTCACCACTACCACTAAACGATGAACCACTATTTATTTCAACTCCACCACTTATAAATAATGAACCAGTAAATTGTGAACCACTATCTTTTGAGGTTACTACAAATCCATCATTTGGTGAAACTGATGCGGTTACTGAACCACTTACGATTTTGAATGCATCTCCAGTTAAATTAGAGAATGGTATATCAAATAAATCCCGTCCACTACCACTAAAGAATGAACCACTATATTGTTCAGCGTTTATTATATTTGCAGTTATATTTTCAGTTACAATTAATGAACCACTTATTTTAACATCATCTTCAATTAATGAATTTGATGATGGGAATACATTTAATTGTAAAGTACTAGCACCCATTCCAGAGTGATTTAAACAATAATAATATAAAGTTGTTGGTGTCTCTGAAGTTATTTCAATAGTAACTGCAGAACCATTAGTTCCAGCTGCTATACTACCATTATCTACATCCGTTGTATATGAACTACCACCACCATGCGTACCATCATCGGTAGTGGAGAATCTTATTTCATGAGTTGAATTACTTGAATCTGATTGATTAAACGTATAAGTGTTACCAACAGTTAAGTAAATAAGAGGTCTTAAAATACCATCTACAAAATATTTGTTACCAGCATCAGTAGATTGTACTGTAATTACTTTAGTTAAATTATCTGTTACTCTATTTTGGTTATTTACAATTAAACTACCAGTAATAGTTAGAGTATCTTCAAATTTACTTTTTGAATTTACTTCAAACCCACGTATCGGATGTACTGATGCCGTTACACTACCAGTTGCGATTAAGGTTGCAGCTTCAGTTAATGCTGATTGTGGTATATTAAATAGACCACTACCATCACCACCAATGATTCCATCATCAACGTTAAGTGAACCACTAACGTTTATAGAACCAGTAAATTCTTGTCTATCAGTAATACTATCACCAAACTGATTTGAACCAGAAGAATAAATTACTTCTGAGTTTATGAATGTTACATTAAGTTCAGTTGCGTTTATTGCTCCACCTACATATAAATCATTATCAACAGTTAAATCACCTTCAATAGATGATGAGGTGTTAACAACAAACCCAAAGTTTGGTGAAATAGATGCCGTTGCCGAACCAGATGTAATTAATGTACTAACTAATGCATCAGGGGTTAGTGCTGTTCTTGGTATATCAAATAGTTTAGCACCACTACCACTAAATGAACCAGTTTGTAATTTTATATCTCCGAAGAATGTTGAACCACTTACGATAGATGTTACAATAAATCCATCAGTAGGTTCAACCGATGCGGTTACACTTCCACTAAAAATTAATGAACTATCTAAATCAGATATTGCTGATTTTGGTATATCGAATAACTTTTCTCCACTACCACTAAATACGGAACCACTTTCTACTCTAACTTCACCTAAGAAGGTTGAGCCACTTTCTATTGAAGTAACAGTAAAACCGGTAGATGGTCTAGTTGAAGCAGATACACTACCACTAAATATTAATGAAGTATCTAAATCAGATATTGCTGATTTTGGTATATCGAATAACTGTTCTCCACTACCACTAAAGAATGAGCCGGATGATAAAAATACAGAACCACTAAATGTAGAACCACTTTCTATCGAAGTTACAACAAATCCATTTTCTGGTGTTACAGATGCAGTTACACTACCACTTGTAATAAATGTTGATAAATCAGCATCTTCAGTAAGTGCCGAGCGAGGTATATTAAATAAATTTGCCCCACTACCACTAAATGTAAACCCACTTTCTACTCTAACTTCACCTAAGAAGGTTGAGCCACTTTCTATTGAAGTAACAGTAAACCCAGAATCAGGTGATACAGATGCAGTTATACTACCACTTACAATTTCACTTATTAGTAAAGCCTCCTCAGTAAGTGCCGAACGAGGTATATTGAATAACCCAGCTCCACTTCCAGTAAACATAGATGCGGATACGTTACCTGTTATGTTAATTGAATCAGTTACAGTAACTAAACCATCCACATCAACACTACCAACAAATGTAGAACCACTATCATTAGAGGTTACTACAAATCCATCATCAGGTGTAACCGTTGCAGAAACTGCTCCACTTATTATTTCAGTAATTACTATATCAGTTAATTCAGCACCACTACCTTTAAACGTAGATGCTGATACGAATGTTACAGCTTGCATTGATGTATCCACACTTACTGAACCAGTAAATTGTGAACCAACTGTTTGAGATACTACTCTAAATCCAGCGTCAGGTGATACATCAGCAATTACAGCTCCACTAACTAATTGTGTAGTTACTATATCAGTTAAATCCCTACCACTACCTTTGAATCCAGACGCAGTTACTGCTAAATCAACATTTATAGAACCACTAAATGTAGAACCAAGTTCTACTGATGTTACTGTAAATCCATTTTCTGGTGTTACAGATGCCGTTATGGAACCAGTAGTAATTTCCGTTGATACAAGTGCATCTTCAGTAAGTGCCGAGCGAGGTATATTAACTAATCCACTACCATCTCCTTCAAATACTGAAGATGATATTGAACCACTAATATTAACAGAACCAGTAATCTGAGTTCCTTTTTCTTTCGATTCAATTACGAATCCTTTATTTATATCAACTGATGCCGTTATGGAACCAGTTATCAATCGTTTTGAATCGCCTGAGATTATTGAAGAAAATGTATCATCAGATGTTGTTGAGATAGCTGCGAATGGTATATCGTTTAATAATGCACCACTACCACTAAAAGAAGAACCGCTAGCTACACCTACATTTCCAAAGAAAGTTGAACCACTTGCGATTGATGTTACTATGAATCCATTTTCAGCATCAACAGATGCAGAAACCGAACCACTTACTAATATTTTCGATTCATCAGATACTAATGATGTAATTGAATCTTGTGCATCTGTTGAAAGTGCTGAAAATGGTATATCTCTTAACTTTTCACCACTACCACTAAATGCCGAGCCACTTTCTACTCTCACTTCTCCAAAGAATGTAGAACCACTCTCAACTGAAGTAACTACAAGTCCTTCTTCAAGAGTTACCGATGCTGTAATTGAACCAGTAACAATTTCAGTTGATAATAATGCATCGTTAGTAAGTGCTGACCGAGGTATATCAAATAACCCCTCACCACTACCACTAAATATTGAACCAGATGATAATGTAACATCACCGAAGAAAGTTGAACCACTTTCTATTGAAGTTACAACAAATCCGTCATTAGGTGTTACAGAGGCAGTTACACTACCACTAGCAATTCTAAATGCATCTCCAGTAAATGCTGAACGGGGTATATCAAATAAATCTGCTCCACTACCACTAAAGGTTGAGCCACTTTCTACCCTAACATCCCCAAAGAAAGTTGAACCACTTTCTATTGAAGTTACAACAAATCCATCATCAGGTGTTACAGAAGCAGTTATACTACCACTTGTTATAAATGTTGATAAATCAGCATCTTCAGTTATTGCTGATCTGGGTATGTTGAATAAATTTGCCCCACTACCACTAAATGAACCAGTTTGTAATTTTATATCTCCGAAGAATGTTGAACCACTTTCTATTGAAGTTACCACAAGTCCCTTGCTTGGTGAAACAGATGCGGTTACGGAACCACTTACTATTACATTGGATAATAAAGCATCTTGTGTAAGTGCTGAACGGGGTATATCAAATAAATCCGCACCACTACCACTAAATACTGAACCACTTCCTAATGAAACTCCACCACTTACGAAAAGTGATGAACTAAATTCTGCTCTATCGGTACCCTCTAATTTGAATCCAAAGTTAGGGTCAACAGATGCGGTAACAGACCCGCTTGTAATGAATGATGATAATAATGCATCAGGGGTTAATGCTGCTTTTGGTATATCAAATAGATTTGCCCCACTACCACTAAATACACTACCACTTCCAAGTGATATACCACCACTTACAAATAATGAACCAGTGAATTGTGAACCACTTTCTTTTGATATTACAATAAATCCGGTTTCGTTATCTACCGAAGCACTTACTGCACCATCTGCTATTCTTGATGATTGCTCTGCGGCTGGTAGGTTGAATAATTGGCTACCATCTCCGATAAAAAGTGAAGATGATACGATTGAAGCGGTTACATTAGTTGTTGAGATATCACCCTCTACGTTTAACGAACCATTCATTCCAACTGAACCAGTAAATTCTTGCAAATCATCTGGTGTGTTACCAAACTTGTTTGAACCAGATGAGAATATAATTGATGATGATACTATTTCTACTAAGATTTCCCTAGCTACTATTCTATCATCTACATATAAATCACCAGTAACTCTAACATCACCATTCACATCCACATCACCATCAAATGATGAAGATACGTTTACTAAGAATCCAGTGTTTGGTGCTATTGATGCGGATGCAGACCCACTTATTAATTGACTTGAAAAAGGTAGGTTATTTAATTCGGAACCATCACCTGCAAAAGAACCACTAAATGAACCACTAAATTCTTCTAATTGGATTTTAGTGATAAATAAACGATTTCCATCTACATCTGACGCAATAAGTGCAACCGAGCCACTTGCGATACTCCCACTTAGTGGAATACCTAAATTAGGTTCCGCTTCCTGTAGCGATAAATACTCATATCTATCATCCGATACATCCTGCGGACGAACTACTCTTACCTTACCGCTTAATAATTGACTCATCTATTATTTTTCAACTTAACTATTATTCATTTGCACTTTCCAAAATAGAAAGTACAACTTTTAAATCCTCCGAACCAGAAAATACTAACCCAAAATCTTGCTCTAATACTAATTTTCCGGCCACAACGGGTGATAGTGAATCTCCCTTTGGTATAGGAAAGTTACTAATAAATTCAATTTTTTCTTGTGGTACTCTTGTTGGGTTATATACAGTATCTGCTACTATTGTAAGTAAATCTGTTATTAACGAAATAGAACCACTTTCAGGAACTATACTTTCATCGTATGATTGAGTAAATGTAGTTTGATATAATCTAAGTACATCCGCTGAACCAGTTACTGATTCATTTAGTAAAATTTGATTGGTTAGAGTATTTGCGTAAGTGATAGCATCATATGATGATGTCAATTGAGCATCACCTATGATTAAACTAACTCCGTTTTTATCATAAAATGATAATGCTGCTTTTTTCGTTCTCAATGTACCACCATTTTCGATATCAAACACAATACCATCAAATGCAGTATGTATTCTTTCCTCAAATATTGATGATGTAAATGAAAATGGTATATCTTGTAAATTGTTTTGGAATCCAACGTATGCTGCTGCTTCCTTTTCAATATAAGTTCTATTAATTTCTAATAATGCCGAAGCACTATAAAAACTACCAGTATTTACCACATTTTGTAATTGTGGTTCTGGTATTTTCCGGTTTGAATCTAATTTTACAGTAACCTCTTCCGTATTGGAATTACTATTATTAGTAATCTGAGCAGATAGAACGATAGTTGAAACCCCACTTGGTGTGGAATATACAATATCATCTTCACCGGTCAGAGTTGTTACAATCGATTTAAACGCATTTAGCGGTACAAATACATCTGCCATTTTATTGTCTTTTTCCTATATAAATATTATCTTTTTAATTATTACCCTTCCAATGCAAGAGAGAATGGTGTAACTAATGAAAATAGTGAACGAGAGAATGTTCTACCCTGCAATGTACCAGTTGCCTGATTAATTACAAGTCCCGTACCAATTCTAAAATCCCCAAGTTCATTACCTGAAGTAAAGAACACTCTACCACCAGCTATTTCAGTAATTTCTTTAGTTGGGTCAGGTACACCAGCACCACCCTGATTAGGAGGTAATGCTTTATAAGTTACACCAGCACCAGCGTATGAGAAATCATGTCCAGTTGTAATAATTAATGAACCAAATTCTTCTAAAGGTGAGTTTCTCACAATTCGTTGGAATTGAGTTCGTAAATATCGGTTAACATCTGCAGTTTCATATTGTTGGTTATTAATTACCTCTGCGGCTGAACCATATACACCAGTGTAATACGATTCTGCAGCTGCAATACTTCTTTCATTTCCACCATAGTATAAATCAGTTGCGATTGCATCTACGATAAACCCAGTATCTCTATAACACTTATCTTCGTTATATTCGAAATTTGGAAATGCCGCATTTGTATATGAAATTGCAATTGATTGTAATTCTTTCTTACTAGCTCTTAAATAATCAACTGATTGTCTAGTTTGGAATGATGCTCTTGTCAATTGTTCTTTTAAGATTACTTTTTCAGATAATCCTTTAGCAAAATCAATACCATCAGTTGTTTGTGGCTTTTGTTCAGTAGTTGCTACTGAAGGAATATAGTAATAGAATGTTCCAGCCTGAACACTTCTTTCATTTCCACCATAAACTAAATCCGTTCTAACTGCATCGATGATATATCCAATATCTCTACTACAACTAGCTTCATTATATTCAAACTCACTCCAAGATGAACTTAGGAATGCGATTGTTTCTTTCTGAATAAACGTTTTATTACCAACTAACAAATCAGCTCCTACTAATACGGATGCCGATGGTTGTAAGAAAGTTTCATTCTTAATTACCTTAGTTGATAAGTTACCAGCATATCTGATACCATCAACAGTTGGGTCTAATTGAGATGTAGTTGAAGGAACTCCCTTTGCAGTTGCTGCAGATGGGAATAAATAATAGAATGAACCAGCATTTACACTTCGTTCATTTCCACCATAGTATAAATCCGTTGCAGTTGCGTCAATTAAATGACCAACATCTCTTTTACACTTATCTTCGTTATAGAATACACCACTCCAAGAAGAAGAAACATATGCTATTACTTCGTTTTGAATAAACTCTTTATTTTCTCTTAATGAGTTCCAAGAAGATGATACTTCATTTGAAGCTGTTACAAATTCTATATTTTGAACCAATTCTTGCGAAATACCACTAGCGTATTTTATACCATCTAAAGTAGGATATAATTGAGCGTTTACAGTTGGCGATGTATCACCAGCAACAGTAGCCGATGAAGGATATTTGTAATAAAATTCTCCAGCAGTTCTACTTCTCTCATTTCCACCATATAGGAAATCAGTTGCTACTGCATCTAAGATATATCCAGTATCTCTACTACAACTCGCTTCGTTATATTCAAAATTACTCCAAGAAGAAGAAACATATGATATAACTTCCGTCTGAATAAATTCTCTATTCTTTAATATCGTTTCATTACCAGCAATTCTTTCAACTGATGGTGAAACGAATATTTTATTTACAATTAACTTCTCTACTAAATCACCAGCATATTCAATACCAGTTGTAGTTGGTTCTAATTCTGAAGTTGTAGCGTTCGATGGGTATCTATAATAGAAATCACCAGCAGTTACACTTCTCTCATTTCCACCATATAAAATATCAGTAGAAACTGCATCTACAATGTGCCCCACATCTCTCTTACAAGTTTCTTCGTTGTATCCGAATGAACTCCAAGAAGAAGATATGTAAGCGATTGATTCTGATTGAATGAACTCTTTATTATCTCTAATTAAGTTATGTGATGTAACGTTCTCTATTGAAGAGGTAACGTATGTTACACTTTGTATTATGTTGTTAGCCAACCTACTAGCGTATCGAATTCCATCTAATGTTTGATTCAATTGAGTACCCTGTGCTTGTGATGGGAAATCATAATAATATTTTCCATTAAATACAGATGATGAAACTGAACCGAATAATAAATCTTCAGCTGCTCCACTAACGATTGAACCAATATCTCTACTACAACTTGATTCGTTATAAGATGCTTCTGACCAAGACGATGATAAATATGCAATAGTTTCCGATTGTATAAATGGTATGTTTGATTTTAACAATGAATAAGCTTCTAACGTTTCTGAATCACCAATTGATGATGTATATTCAGATGTTATTGGTAAAGAACCAGTTCCATTTACAACAATATCCATTACAATACCAAATGATGAACTTACAGCGTTTAATACCGATACTTCAGTTGTTCCACTTCCTAATGTTTGAGTTTCTGATGTAGTTTTTATTACATTTTCAGAATTCTCAGTTAATGTTGGAATTGTTAAAGTATTTTGTAATACAATTTCGTTAACTAAATCAGATATATAAGTTACTGCATCAGTTGTTTCACCTAATTGAACATTAGTTGCTTTAGATGGGAATCTATAATAGAATTCACCAGCAGTTAATGTTCTTTGGTTACCACCATATTTTAAATCAGTTATTACTGCATCTACGATAAATCCAGTATCTCTACTACAACTTACTTCATTGTATTGTAAGTTTGGATATTTAGCGTTTACAAACGCAACAGTTTCATTTTGAATAAATCCTCTATTCAATTTAACTGAATCATAAACAAAATCAATTTCATTTGATGATGTTACAAATATATTTCCACCAACTAATTCAGTTGATAATCCTTTTACATAATTGATTGCCGTTACAGTTGGGTCTTTTTGTTGAGATACCGATGGTACTCCTCCAACAATTGCCGCTGATGGGTAATCATAATAATATTTACCTGCGGTGATTGTTCTTTCATTACCACCATATAATAAATCAGTTGCAACTGCATCTACGATATACCCTACATCTCTCTTACAAGTTAATTCAGGGTAATCAAATCCACTCCAAGATGATGATACAAATTCAATTGTTTCATTTTGGATAAATTCTTTGTTTGCTATTAATAAATCATAAGAAGCAGATACCTCAGCCGATGCCGTAGTGTATTCGTAGTTTCTTACAATATTTTGTACCAAATTACCAGCATACTTAATAGCTGTTACAGTTTGATTCAATTGTGAACCAGTTGCTGCAGATGGGAATTCATAGTAGAACTTAGTGTTTACAACTGATGCTGAATTTGAATTCCAAATTAAATCCTCAGCTGCTCCACTTACTATTAAACCTACATCTCTTCTACATTTTTCCTCATCATACACAAATGTACTCCAAGAAGAACTCATAAACAATATAGTTTCCTCTTTTATGAATTCAATGTTTTCTTTTATTAAATTGTAAGCCAATACAGTCTTAGGTGCATCTACCAATTTACTATAATCGGTAATTGTAGGTAATGAACCAGTTCCGTTTGTTAAACCATTTATCACCATTCCAAATGATGATGAAACAATTTTAGATTGAATCTTATCCGCTCCACTAGCTGATACGTATTGTTCTACGTTTCCAACTTTTATTAAGTTAGAAATATTTGTGTTATTAGATACCATTGTTGGTATTACACTAACACCATTAGTAACTATATTTTCAACTAACCCAGCTCTATCACTTACAATATCGATTTCAACAGATGAACCAGTAACTAAAGAAGTATATTGGCTTGTATCCGTTACTTTAATGTTTGAATTAACATTATTTACCAATGTTGGTAGTGAACCAGTTCCATTTGTTATGATTTCGTTTATTTGTGTAAACGAACCAGTTGTAGTTGCTAATTGATTAGAAATATCATATGTACCACTTACTTTTACATATGAACCAGAGGTTATATTTTGTGGATTATCTAATTCAGAAGTTTGGAAATGCTTAGCAATAGTGAATGGGATACTATCAGAACCTAATCTAATAATATCAGTAATCATATTAATACTAGCAGATACAATACCAACCTGAGTATCACCTCCACTTAATGAAGATGTGGTTTGAGTTGCGTTTGTTACTTTTATTAATGAATCAATACTTCTTACTTCATATGGTAACGTACTTATTGAATTACCATCAGTTCTCTTAAATGTGTGAAGTGATTGAGGTAAGTGTTTTACAGCTCCAGAAGATGCTGATACAAATGTATGAACCGATTGTGGTAAGTGTTTTACTGCTTCATTGGATGCTGATACAAATGTATGTATAGAACCAGAAGCACTTCCAGCGTTTCCTACGTTAATTGTAAACGTTCCATTCTGTCTTTCTAATCCATTAGATACAGCCGATACAAATGTATGTGGTGTATCATATGATGAAGAACCTATATTGATTTCAAATGAGTTTGTTGTTACATTTGAAATTTCCAACCATCTTCCGCTTGGGAAGTCAGTTCCAGCTCTTGGATACGATTTACCTACAACGTTTCCATCTAATAAACAACTAAACGTTAATGAGTTATCCGAAAGTTTAATATAATCTCCGTTTGAGAAACCATGTTCAGATATAGTTAAACTAACTAATCCAGATGATGGTGTATATGTTGAATCAGATACAGTATGCTGTGTTGTACCAACTGAAGTAATTTCAATTGATTTTCCAGCATAAGGGTCTGAACCTAATCTCGGATAAGAATGAGTTGTTGTATCACTATCCATATCACAAGTAAATGCGATAGATTGATTTTCCAATACAACACTTCTTCCAACACCCAAACCAAATGATTCAGAAACAGTTAGAATCATATCACCAGTCAATGCGTTATAATCAACATTAGTTGGTGTGAATGTTTTGTTTGGACCAGATACACCTACATTAAAAGTTAACGTAGTATCGGTTACCGAAGTAATTGGCAAAGAACGTACTGCAAATGGGTCTATTCCAACTCTAGGATAAGATTTAGTAGATTGATTATCATCCATATCACAAGTGAATGCGAATGATTGAGGTTTCATAACGATACCCTCACCTACACTTAAACTATGAGTACCAACAGTTACTACAAACTCACCATTAGATGGGTCGTATGAAGCAGTAGTTGGATTGAATTCTACATTAGGACCTGATTTACCTACATTTATAGTAACAGTATTATCAGTTACCGATTGGATACCTAATCTACTATTGTAAGCAGGTTGTCCGATTGAAGGTAACTTATGTTCACTTCTATTACCATCCATATCACAAGTGAATACGAATGATTCCGGTTTGATGTAAAGTCCATTCGTTGGTGTTAATGTATGACTTGGTATAGTCATTACAAAATCACCATTAGAAGGTTCATATGTTGCGGTTGTTGGTGTAAATGATTTTATTCCATCAGTTATAATTCCACTAACCATTTCAAATGATGAACTGATATTAGTTATGTTACTTCCACTAATTGAAAGTGAACCACTATATTGTTCAGTATCATTGAATCTAATATTACTATTTGTATTTTTTGTTATTAAAGGAACTACTAAATCAACATTAGTGATTAATTTATTAACCATCACTCTAGCGTAATCAATTGCAGTAGTTGTTTCAGTTAACTCCAATGAAGTTGTTTGTGATGGATATCTATAATAATAATCACCAGCTACAATACTTCTTTCATTACCACCCCATAATAAATCGGTTGCAATAGCATCAACGATATATCCAGTATCTCTTCTACACTTAACTCTATCATAAGTAAAGTATGGATACAATTGGTCTATAAATTCAGTTACGTTATTTTGTACTAATTTTTTGTTATCTAAAATTGTAGTGTATGCTGATATCTTTTCTGAACTAGCGTTTACCAACGTTGTACTTTGTACTATCTTATTAGCTAAACCAGCCGCATGTAATATACCAGTTATTGTTTGGTCTGATTGTGTTGTGGTTGCTTGAGATGGATATAGGTAATAAAATTCACCAGCGTTTACACTTCTCTGATTACCACCATATAATACATCCGTTGCAACTGCATCAATAACATGCCCAACATCTCTTTTACATTTAATTTCATCATATTCGAAATTACTCCAAGAAGAACTCATATATGAAATTACTTCAGTTTGGATTAAATCCCTATTATCGAATAATAAACTATGAGCGGTTTGTCTTTCTATTGAAGCACTTACCAATGTTACATTGTTTATTACTTTGTTTGTTAATCGTTGAGCGTATTCAATACCATCAACAGTTTGATTTAATTGAGAACCAGTAGCAGATGATGGGTACAGGTAATAAAATTCTCCTGCATTAACACTTCTCTCATTACCACCATATACGAAATCAGTTACAACTGCATCAATTATATATCCAGTATCTCTTCTACACTTAGCTTCATTATATTCAAATGTACTCCAAGATGATGATAAGAACTGAATTGTTTCCTCTTGAATCAAACTTCTATTTTGGGTAACCAATTCAGCAACTTGTAGTGTTTGTAAAGATGGTAACACTAATAAGTTACTTTGTATAATTTCGTTAGATAATCTTCTAGCGTAATTAATAGCATCAACAGTTTGATTCAATTGTGAACCAGTTGCAGATGAAGGATTACTATAATAGAAAGATGCGGCTTGAACTGCTCTTTCGTTACCACCATATAATACATCAGTTGCTGCTGCATCTATAATATGTCCTATATCTCTTCTACATAAACCTTCCGAATAACTAAAGTCACTCCAAGAAGATGAAATATATTCAATAGTTTCATTTTGGATAAGTAATTTATTATCTAATAATAGAGTATGTGATGTTGTTGCTTCAGAAGAAGCAGTAACAAACTCTATGTTTTGAATTAATTTTTGTGTGAGTTTACTAGCATACTCAATACCATCCAATGTTTGATTTAACTGAGATGTTTCAGCTTGAGATGGATACTCTAAATAGTAGTTTCCATTTACTGCTGATGCTGATAATGTGTTCCAAACTAAATCTTCAGCTGCTCCACTAATAATTAATCCAATATCCCTACCACACTTAGATTCATCATATGAAGAAGTACTCCAAGATGATGATAGATAAGCGAGAGTTTCACTTTGAATAAATGGAATATTATTTTTAATAATTTCATATGCCGCTATTGTAGATTCATCAGTAGAACGAATTTCATATAGTTCAGGATGCTTTGTTACACTTACTGAATTTTGTTTAGTTCTAACAAATGTATGAACTGATTGTGGTAAGTGTTTAATTGCTCCATTTGATGCTGATACAAATGTATGAGGTGATTGTGGTTCATGCTTTACTGCATTATTTGATGCTGATACGAATGTGTGTATCGAACCAGAAGCACTACCTGCATCTCCTACATTTATAGTAAACGTACCATCTTGTCTTTCCAAACCATTTGTTGTAGCTGATACAAATGTATGAGCTGATGTGTATGGTGAAGAACCTATATTGATATCAAATTTGTTTGATGTTACATTAGATATTTCTAACCATCTTCCAGATGGATAATCTATTCCAGTTCTAGGATATGATTTCTCAACACTATTACCATCTAATAAACAAGTATAAGTTAAACCATTATCATCAATTTTTATATAATCACCATTACTGAAATTATGATTAACTATTGTTATAGTGACATCACCAGTAGATGCATTATAAGGAGCATCAGTTATAGTATGGGATGTAGTTCCAACTGAAGTAATAACTATTGATTGTTCAGCGTAAGGGTCAGAACCACTTCTTGGATAAGAGTGAGTTGATACATTACTATCTTGGTCACAAGTGAAAGCAAACGATTCATTTTCTAATACTACACTTCTTCCTATTCCCAATCCTAATGATTCAGAAACAGTTAAAATCATATCACCAGTCAATGCGTTATAATTAACATCAGTTGGTGTAAAGTATTTATTTGGACCAGATACCCCTACGTTAACGGTCATTGTAGTATCAGTTATACCAATAATCTTCATTGAACGACCCGCATATGGGTCAATTCCGATTCTTGGATATGATTTAGTAGATTGATTGTTATCCATATCACAAGTAAATGCGAATGATTGAGGGTCTAATATAATTCCCTCACCAACACTTAAACTATGGCTTGCAACAGTCATTACGAAATCACCAGTTGATGGGTCGTAACTAGCAGTAGTTGGATTGAACGATACATTAGGTCCAGATACTCCAACATTTACAGTTATAGTATCATCAGTTGTTGATGTGATTTCTAATTCAGTATTATAAGCAGGTTGACCAACGCCAGGTAAATTATGTTCAGTTTTATTATTATCCATATCACAAGTAAATGTGAATGATTCTGGATTTAAATAAATTGAATCCGATACTTCAAATATATGGTTTGGTATAGTAATTACAAAATTACCATTAGATGGGTCATAACTAGCACTTGTTGGTGTAGATGATGATATACCACTTTTTACAATATCATAAACAATCGATACTGATTGAGATACAAACTCTATATTTTCCAATGTTCCACTTACCGAAGATGAAATGTATTGAGATACATCCGTTACCTTTATAGTATTTGCTACATTTGAAATTTCATTAGGTAAACTACTTATTGAATTTTCAGTAGTTCTAACAAATGTATGATTTGATTGAGGTAAGTGTTTTACAGCCCCATTCGATGCCGATACAAAAGTATGAACTGATTGAGGTAAATGTTTTACTGCATCAATCGATGATGATACAAATGTATGGATTGAACCAGATGCACTACCACCGTCACCTACATTAATTGTAAAGGTACCATCTTGTCTTTCTAATCCATTTGTTGTAGCTGATACAAATGTATGAGCTGCTGTATATGGAGAAGAACCAATATTAATATCAAATGTATTTGTAGTTATGTTAGAAATCTCTAGCCATCTACCAGATGGATAATCTATTCCAGTTCTTGGATAACTCTTTTGAGTTGTATTACCATCTAATATACAAGTATAAGTTAATGAATTATCAGAAAGTTTAATGTAGTCACCATTACTGAAATTATGATTAGAGATTGTTATAGTAACATCCCCATTTGATGCATCATAAGGTGCATCGATTACAGTGTGTGATGATTTACCAACTGATGAAATTACAATTGATTGTTCAGCATAAGGGTCAGAACCACTTCTTGGGTAAGAGTGAGTAGTTGTGTTTCCATCTTGGTCACAAGTAAATGCGAACGATTCGTTTTCTAATACTACACTTCTACCAATTCCTAAACCAAATGATTCAGAAACAGTTAAAATCATATCTCCAGTCAATGCATTATAATCAACATCAGTTGGAGTAAAATATTTATTCGGACCTGAAGTTCCTACATTAACCGTCATTGTTGTATCGGTTATTGAAGTAATCTTCATTGAACGACCAGCGTATGGGTCTATACCCAATCGAGGGTAAGATTTAACTGATTGGTCATTATCCATATCACAAGTAAATGCGAATGATTCTGCATCCATTATTATTCCTTCACCAACACTTAAACTATGACTTGTAACAGTCATTACGAAATCACCAGTTGATGGGTCATACGATGCGGTTGTTGGAGTGAATTCTACGTTTGGTCCCGATATACCAACGTTAACACTTATAGTATTATTGGTTACAGATGTTATAATTAACTTATCAGTATAGGCAATTTGACCAATTGATGGTAAATTGTGTTCAGTTTTGTTATTATCCATATCACAAGTAAATGTGAATGATTCCGGTCTTAGGTAAATACTATCAGAAACACTATAATTGTGATTTGGGATAGTCATTACGAATTCACCATCAGCAGGATTGTATGTTGCGGTAGTTGGTGTATAACCAATACCATTTTCCAATACATCAATTACCACAGCGAATGATGAACTTACATAAGTTATTTCACTTAATTGAGGTGATACTGATGATGTATATTGAGTTGTATTAGTAACCTTAACCAATTCAGATGTATTTTCTACTACTATTGGTAATTTACTTACCGAATTTGTAGTTGTTCTTACAAACGTATGATTGGATTGAGGTAAATGTTGTATTGCTGAATTTGATGCCGATACAAAAGTATGTGGTGATTGTGGTTCATGCTTCACAGCGTTAGCTGATGCCGATACAAAAGTATGTAAAGAATTTTGAGCAGTTCCAGCATTTCCAACATTAATTGTAAATGTACCAGTTTGTCTTTTTATTCCACCAGTAGTTGCAGATACAAATGTATGTGCTCCAGTGTACGATGATGAACCTATATTAATATCAAACGTATCAGTTGTTACATTTGAAATTTGAATCCATCTTCCGCTTGGGTAATCATATCCAGCTCGTGGGTATGATTTAGTTACAGTATTACCATCTAATACACAACTATAAGTTAATCCACCATCTTCAACTTTAATATAATCTCCATTACTAAACGTATGACCAGCTATTGTTAAAGTAACTAAACCAGTTGATGCATTATATGGAGCCTTTGTTGGTGTGTGTGATGTAGTTCCAACCGAAGTTATTACAATTGATTTTCCAGCATATGGGTCAGAACCTAATCTCGGATAAGAATGAGTTGTAGAATCACCATCTTGGTCACAAGTGAAAGCAAAAGATTCATTTTCTAATACTACACTTCTACCTATTCCTAAACCATGTTGACCAACAGTCACTAACATATCTCCATTTGATGCATTGTAATTAACATCGGTTGGAGTAAAGTATTTATTTGGACCAGATGCACCAACATTAAATGTTAATGTAGTATCGGTTACTGATGTGATTGGAATAGAACGTACTGCGAATGGGTCAATACCAACTCTTGGATATGATTTAACCGATTGGTCATTATCCATATCACAAGTGAAAGCAAATGATTCATTAGAAAGTACAATGCCTTCTCCTACACTTAAACTATGTTTACCAACAGTTGCACTAAATTCACCAGTTGCTGGGTCATAAGATGCATTGGTTGGATTAAAGTTTATATTAGGGCCTGATTTACCAACGTTTACACTTATGGTATTATCAGTTATTGAGTTTATTGTTAATTGTCCAGCATAAGCAGGTTGACCAACTGAAGGTAATTTATGTTCAGTTCTATTACCGTCCATATCACAAGTGAATACAAATGATTCAGATTCTAAGTAAATTCTATCACCAACATATAAACCATGTTGAGAAATAGTCATTACAAATTCCCCATCAGCAGGATTGTATGTTGCTGTTGTAGGAGTAAATACACCTACTCCGTTTTTTAATATATCAATTGAAGTTGCGAATGATGAACTGATTTCATTTGATTCGTTTAAAGAAGCCGTATATGTTAATGTATATTGCTCTATATTAGATATCTTAATTGCATCGGAGTTGTTTGTCACAACCTCAACTAATCCAATAGATGGTATTTCAACATATTTTTGAGTATCCGATAATGGCAACTCATCCACAATATTAATTATACCACTAGCATTTACATTATTTCCGTTTACATAGAATAATCTATCAGGTGCATCAAATGGAACTATAAATGTAATTGTTCCGAATGTAGAACCATTATTAGTAATTCCATCATTATATCTGTATTTTGTATCAGTACTTCTATTAGTTGCTATAATAAATGGTTGTGTTTCACTTAGTATTGCATTTACATTACTTAATGAATTTATTGAGAATGTATATAAATCCCCCCTCTTTAATGTAAGGGTAGGGTCTTTTACACTATCATCAAATGAACCAGTATCCTCACCTAATATTTTACCATCAACATCATCAAACTTTTGTATTTGTGTTTTAGCTATACTAAAACTATCATCATATAATGTTACCACCTCAAAGTAAGTAGATGCATCGGATGAACCGATTATATTTAAACTACCACTAACACCATATTGTATGATATTGGATACTGTTGAGAATGATGATGATACTTTATTTATAGTTGTTGAATCTACTGATATGGATGATGATATTTGTACACCACTTCCAAACTTAATACCAGCTTCAGTATTCTTTACTAAAGTTATATCAGATGGAATTGTAGTACCAATTGTAGTTGTTACTAAGTTATCACCATATGAACTTTTAGGAATACCAACAGTTGATATTGGATTACCCTTAGAATCAGTTCCAATGGTTTGTTCAGTTTCAATTGAACTACCACTTTCAATAATTTTTATTACAGTATCGAAATTAGATGTTACTAAATTTTCAGTAACTTCTGTTGCTACATTATCGGATGTAATTTGAGCTATACCACTAACATTTAATGGGTTTTCTAAATTCCAAATATAATCCTCTGAATTACCAGCGATTGAACTTAGTACCGAATCCGTACCATATCTAATGATATCTTCAATTATGCCAAATGATTGAGAAACAATTTGTACCTCAGTATCGGTTGCAGATATTGAACCAGTTGTTGGTTCAAATGAAGTTACTCTAATATTACCAGCATCGTTTAGAATTACCTGTGGAGTTTCTAATACAATAGATTTCGCTATTGCTTTAGTAAATTCCTTAGTATATCTAATTGCTTCTAATGTTTCCTCTAATTGAGTTGTATTAGCAATTGATGGAAATTTAAAGTAGTACAATCCAGCTAACTCACTTCGTTCGTTACCACCATATAATAAATCAGTTATCACATTATCAACAATATATCCAACATCTCGTCTACACTTAACTCTATCATATGAGAAGTTAGGGTATTGAGTATCGATATATGTAGTTGTTTCATTTTGGATTAATGAACGATTTTCTTTTATCAAATTAACTGCAGCAAGTACTGATGCTGAAGGTAATATGAATGTTTCATTATTAGCCAACTTTTGAGTAATACGTTTTGCATATTTAACTGCATCTAACGTTTGTTGTAATTGACCCGTAGTTCTATTATCAACAATTGCTAATGATGGATATTGATAGTAAAACTCACCAGCTATTACACTTCGTTCGTTACCACCATAATGTATATCAGTTGCTACGGCATCTAAGATATATCCAATATCTCTTTTACATTTAGTATCACTATATTCAAATTCACTCCAAGAAGAAGAAATGTATGCAATTGCTTCCCCTCTAACGAAATCTTTGTTTTGATAGATTACATCATATGCATTATCCAACTCACTAGAAGCCTCTGAAAACACCTTACCATCTAATATATTGATTGCCAACTCACTAGCATACTTTACACCAGTTAATGTTGGGTCTTTTTCGGTTGTTGTTGCGTTTGAAGGGAATTGGTAATAGAATACTCCACTACGAATTGATTCTTCATTTCCACCAAATAATAAATCATGTGCTGATGATGAGATTATGAAACCTACATCTCTTTTACACGTTTCTTGATTGTATGGATGTTCACTCCAAGAAGAACTTAAATATGCAATAGTTTCATCTTGTATGAATGGTATATTTTCTATTAATAATGTATATGCATTCTGAACATCAACCGATGGATTTTCAACCGAACTACTTAAAACAGTAGTTGGTAATGAACCAGTTCCATTTGCTAAAATATCATATACAAGTGAAAAGGATGAACTTACTGTTTGGATAGTTTCCAATGATGAAGTTACATCAGTTTCATATATTGTAGTATCAGTAAACTTATAACCAGCCATAGTACTACTACTAACAATAGGTGATGCAGTTAATCCGTTTTGGATAATACTAATTACAGTATCAAATTTATCTACAATAGATTTACTCGTATCGTTGGATACAGCAAAAGTTGTGTATTCAGTTATACCACCTACCTTTATGGATGATGATACATTATTTGCTTGTACGTATGATGATGTAGCATTGTTACCTCTTTCAATGATATCTATTATAATATCAAAGTTAGTATCCATTAATTGTACATCAGTATTAGAAGCCGTAGCTTCATTTACATATTGTATATTACCACCTACATTATATAATGATTCAGGACCATACCCACCTTTACCACTTTTAGCAAGTAACTTAGGTACATTTGTGATACCATCTTCTACAATAGAACTTACTATTCTAAAATCTGATTTAACTCTATCAGCTACATCCGTAGTTGAATCCTCTGATACAAAATACTGAGGTACCTCAGTTAGGTCAGTTAATCGTTTTCCCTTATCTGTATTCGGAACTAAATCAGGTATTGCAGTTAATCCATTTTTAATGGTATCAACAATAATTGAATAGTTATTTTGTACATTAAAAAATGCATCTCCATTTCCACCACTACCAGTAATAAATCGAGAACCACTAGCATACATACCAAAATCACCAAACGATGTGTTTGAGTTAAGAAGTACTGCTTGTCCACCATCTATAACCTTTACTGAGTATGCTGAGAAGTTTGTGAAGAAGGATACTAATTGAATGAACCCCCTACCAACAACTTGACAACCTACACCATTGGGTGCAATCTGAGTGTATGCATCTAATACCATAGATGCTAATGGTGAATCTGGGTGTATCTTATTTCCATCTACATTTAAACCACCACCCCCAGCAGGAATATCTTCATACTTTTCTAAGAATGAATTCTCTTGATTTGAAATCATAGAACAATTCTGAACGTATGGTGATGTTGTAATAAATGCGTTAGGAGCAAATGCAACAGCGAATCCCTTTTCGGATACATCAACTGATGGGAATACTCTTAAATTTCCAAAAGTCATTTCAGATAAGTAGTTACCACTATTTACCCAAAATAAATCTTCGTTTTCGTTTTTAGCAAGAACTTTAGTTACCCTTAAACCACTTCCCCAAACAGTTGTGTTTTTTGGAAGTTCAATTGGGTTTTCTTCTAAGTAAGTACCCGTATCAATTTTAATAGCAAATCCACTAAATAAAGAACCAGTTGGTAACCCATATCTACCATCATCCCCATCAGTTGCAATCTTAGCTGCCTTCTTAATCGTTCTTAATGAGAATTGGGGAGTTCTACCATCGTTATCATCACTACCATTAGTAGATGATACATATAAGGTAGCATCACTCTCACCAAAGTCTTTTGCTAATATTCCACCAAATCGTTGAGTATCTACCGATTCATCAGCAAACGATGCGGTTGCATCTAATCTGTTTTCAGAATTTGCGAATATTAAATTACCATCAATTTCCAATGAACCAGTAATTTCTACTGAACCAGTTATACTTTGTGGTGTTGTTAATTCACTACCAATGTTTATTGATTGGGATACTATAAGTGAGCCAGATATAAAGACAGATTTATTTGCGGATACATTATCCTTAAAAATACTAATCTCTTCAATCTGCTTCTGTGGTATTAATCTAGCCATTATACTATTTCTGTAATTTTACCTTTGATTTCAAAATCAGTTCGTACCACATCAGTAGGAACTCTCGTTATACTCTCAGTAAAAGTAATTGTTATTGATGTAGCATCAAATGTTACATCGTAATTATCTATTTGCTTCACTCCATATAAATATACATCTAAGTAATCTTTAGAATCTGAAACGACTAATTCTTCGTAAACAAATCTATACCCATCCAACACTAATGTAAATAATGTTTGAGTATCACCATCTAATGGTATTGTAGTAGGTGCTGCCTCATATAAAAAAGTATCCTCTATAACTTCTAATACAAAGTTTTTAAAGGATTCCCTATCTCTACGTTTGGTAATATTACCTAAATCAATATTTGGTTTTTTTCTAGCCATTATATTACATTTTCTAAATCACCTTCAATTTTCACCGAATCACTATCTTCAAAACCCCAAGGTTGACCATAATTAGGGTCATTTGGATTTAAAATAGTTGATGGAAAGTTTGTTCTTATAAATTTTATATGAAAATCATTTCCAACTTGTTCAAATTTGAAATCGTTATGTGATATGAATCCACCCCATACAAATATATCAAATCTACTATCAGGCTTCCTAAGAGATTCCAATCTACTATCTAAAGTTTTTAATCTACAATTAGTAACCTTCCAAATCCAATACAATTCATGTGTTAGATTTACAGGTGTTAATGTAAACTCTTTAGGTTGATTAACCTCTTTCATTATGTTTTTAAGAGTCTTTATGTTCATAGTTGTTCGTATTTACCAACAACATCAACTTCATCATTAGCATCCAATTCAAAACCTAAAGTTGCATTGAATATAAATACTATTTCGTTGGTTGTACCATTAAACGAATATGTGTAAGTTGTCGATGGTTTGAATTCTGAGTTTATATATACTCTAAACCAATTCAATGTATCAAACGAACCAATTAACTCACCTGGTAATATTGGTAATCTTACATTACTTAGAGTAATAGTTCTATAATCAACAAAACCCCCACTTTGTGAGCTTCTAGTTGCAACAAAATCAATTACTGATTGATATTCGTTGTAAATATTAGGATTTGAAAATGATGTACCAGTTAAATCAGTTTCAACACCCCATACTACTTTCTTTGGAGTGAATGATTTTTTAACAGTTGGCTTATCATCAAATGTTTCAGGTAATAAGTAAGCGTTAGTCACCATTGTAAATGATGTTCTAATTACTCTCTCAGAACCTTCACCTACTTCTTGTTGATTATCAAATGAATCAATACGTGTTCTAAATTTATATCCACTATCAGTTCCCCAATATCTATCGGTTGCATATTGAAATTGTTCAATAATAGCGTTCATATGTTCGGTGAATGATGTCCATACCATCACCTCATAGGTAACAGTAACATAATCGGGTACCGATATTTCATATTGCTCCAATGCCTTAGATGCACCTACTTGTAAACTGAATCTTTCATATTTGTTTTTCTGCGAATACTTTTTGTAAGCTGGTAATGTGTTTACATCTTTAAACTGCGCCATTCCATCTTGTCTATCGATAGAATTTCTTTTAAACATTACTAAAGGTAATTGAATCTTACCCCTACTATCTCTTAGATATCCTTTTGTTCTTGCATTATTCCATCGTTCAGCGTTTCCATATAAAAGAGGTACCTTAACTTGATTACCATTTTCTTCTACATTTGGAATAATGGAGTCTACCATATATTCAGCAATAGTCGTATCAATATCAATAAGTTTCACACCTTTAGTGAACTCCTTACTAATACTCATTTGATTTGCTCTATTTGTTTCTCGTTTATTCATTAGATAACTCTCATTTCAGTTTGAATTGAACTTTTTCGTGTCATAAATGCTGAACATAATATTGAGAATTTCTCACCACTCTGCCCTCCAATTAATTGGTCCTCTTTTACGTTATCAATTTCAAAGTATGCATCATTGTGGGAAATGATATCCCCTATTTCTGGGTAGAATCCCTTATCCTTCAATGTAATACGATTAAATCTAAATTCTACACTTTGACCCGAATCAGGTCCGAATCCTTCATAAGAAGTAGTAGTATCATCCCTATCAATTACAGCAGAACATTGTGTACCCTGATAATATGTTTTATTTAGGGATTCCCCATATAGATTTGTTGATAAATCCTCAATGGCAAGTTTAAATAGGATTACAGTTGTTTCTATAACCGCATCCACTAATTCCTTTGAGATTCCTTCAAAGAATCTTATATCTCTATCTAACGCAAATCTTGGCATATTCTTATCCTACGTATATTGCTAATGGAACTTTTCTCAACATCTCTTGTTGAAAGTTAGATTCATTGTTCCTAATTTCAAATTGATTTTTTCTACTTAACTCATCCAAGTTTTCTCTAAGTTGTTCTACCAACGCATCTTTCTCAGTTGAAGCTTCTGCTCTTAGCGCTGCTCCATCTAATGAAATTTCAGAACCTGGAATTGGAACCGAACTATATTTTTCTCTAATTGCTCCTAATAATTCCTTAGTAAGTGCAAGTGTATATTTTCTAATCCATTGCTTACCTACATCATTTATAAATGAGTAAGGAATAAAATTATATCCAATATTTGAATAATCAGATACTACATCCGATTGTACGTTTGTTGAATTTTCTATAAATTCTTTTCTTACAAAGTATTCAAACCACATTTTCTCATCGTTTGCTGGTATTGGAAATATTTGTAATTTATTATTTGTGATATTAAATGAGTGTGCTGATTTTCTTATTTGGTCATTAAATTCAATTGCTTGCATTCGTAACATATCCTGATATACAGGCATCATAACAAATTGTGATGCTGGTGACATTCCACCAAATCCAAATTCATCCATCATCTGCATAGTACCCTGGCCACTTCCGGCATATGGGTCAAAGAATCTCGCTGATGCTGGTGGTGCTTCAAAGAACACCTTTACTACATCAATACGATTACCACCTTCAGATGAACTAGCGAATACATCTAAATCATAAGTTTGTTGTCCAGCTACTACATCAATAGAACCACTTTTTACATCAGTATTACCACCCACACCAGCTAAAGTACCATAAGCATCCGAAATACCAATCAATGTTGGTAAAATCGAACCTTCTACTAATTTTTGTGAATAATTGGTTCCCGTTGGTACTCCTTTAAGTACATCGAGATTATTTCTGATATTAAATTGATTTACTTGTGCAGCATATTCAGCGGTTGCCTCTTCGAAGCATGAATAAAAACTTTCATCAACTAATTCAACGTTTTGTATTGGGTATCCAAGTCTTTTAGCACACCAATTAGCTATTTTCGGTGCATCGGCTTGAAATATTGCATCAGTATCAAATGTACCAAATGGAGTTTGTCCCTCAGAAAAGGATGATGAGCCCGGATATATGTATTCTACTGCCATTTATCTATTCCTATATTGTTTAACTTATCTATAAATATAAAGAAAAAGAAGAATAGGTTTTTTAAATATGGAATCTATACATAACTCATTAATTTGTTTACGTGTTCACTATCATAGATGTCTGATAGTCAGTTAGTTACATTATACTAACCTACTCTAATAATTGATGTGAGGATAGTATTACTCTATATTTTAATGTTGGGAATGGTTTTGCGTTCTTTGGATGAAAATGATTACATCTGCAACTTCAACATCAACACCTCTTGGTTGTAAATTAAATTCGTTTCCATTTGCCACAAAATCTGCATCTGCATAATATTGGAATATTTCATGGAACTTGTGCCATGAGGTATCTTTCTTTGCGAAGTGTAAATCTCTACTAGCTCTTGAATATGGAGTTCCGACTGTATTATTCATAGATAATCTTATATCATCGCCATCAGATGGGTTTCGAGTTGCTCTCATACTGAAATCAATAGTGATAGAATATACATCTCCTTCATTTTCCGTTTGTATTCTTTGTGTAATTGGATTGAAAAATGGAACGGATGAGTGCATATGGGTTTCAATAGATGATGATGAATTGCAAGGAATTTTAACATCAACACCATCGTTGATATCAAACGCAGATGAAGTTGTATAAGTTGTATCATTATATCTTGCCCAACCCAATCCACTATAACCCAATCCTTTTGGTATTGTTACGGATTGAGTAGTTTCATCTCCTTTGGTAAATTGTATTACCGAACCTGATATTGAACTACTTTGGAATAAAGAAGATGAATATTCAGTTCCGTTTGATTTAACTCCGTTTGTTATATCAATAGAACCAGTAATTAAAGTATCTCCGTTAATTTCAACTGTTCCACTTAGTGTAGTATTACCATCCAATGTATTGTTTCCAATCTGAGTAGTTGAACCACTTACTAATAATGAGCCAGTTATAGTTGTTGATGAGTTACTGAATGTAGTTGTACCTTCAATTGTAGTATTACCTACAATATCCACACTTCCACTTAGTGTAGTATTACCATCCAATGTATTGTTTCCAATCTGAGTAGTTGAACCACTTACTAATAATGAGCCAGTTATAGTTGTTGATGAGTTACTGAATGTAGTTGTACCTTCAATTGTAGTATTACCTACAATATCCACACTTCCACTTAGTGTAGTATTACCTGCCAATGTATTGTTTCCAATCTGAGTAGTTGAACCCGTTACCGAAAAGGAACCAGTTACAATTGTATTTCCAGTTCTAAATGCCGAACCTATATGATTAAAACTACCACTTAGATATTCAAATGAACCGGTGGGTGCAATAAATGATGCATTGGGTTGCACTAATGACATACCCCCTACTGATATTTCCAAGTTTCCATTTTTGTTTGAAATAAGGGCGGATGGGTCACCAGGTGTATCAGATTCAATTGATATAGAACCCGATTGTAAGAATATTTCCGAAAAAGGTCTATCTACAGTTCCTAATGTAGCTCCTTTTGCTATTAAGGGTACAATGTTTCCACCTAATTCAGTTATGCCACTTATATGTACTGAACCTGTGAATTCATGCCTATCATCCGATGTGTTACCGAAAATGGTTGAACCACTATCGTACAATGTTGATGATGATATTATAGTTTCAGTACCATATACAGTTAAATCACCATTTATAGTTACATCTGCAAATTCTGCAGTTAATCCAGCGGTTGTTATAGAACCTAATGTTGTTCTTTTAGATACACCATCGGATGCTAATGCAATTAAATCACTAATTTTAGGATTTACTTCTATGGTTAGTTCTGATATTCTTTTATTTCCCATTATACTTCTTGTAATATTCCATATTCGTTGATACCCTCTTGTAGGATTATGTAATTATATGGTCCTTCTTGTAATATAAATCTATTATTATTAAATCTATTATTATTACCCAATTTTCTGATTAGCTCAACATCGTATTGTTCTTCGTTTTGGTAAATATACATATTGTATTGTGTGGCTATCTCATTGATATCCCCATCATCTTTGTGTAGTTCATAATATTGCTGCCAACTTAGTACCATATTGTATAAATATAATTGAATTTAAAAATTAAAAAAAAAGCATAAAAAAAGAGGGATAGTTTCCTACCCCTCCAATTTTATTGAATTAATTAACGATTATACGTTAGCTAAATCTTTAACAAAGATACGACCGTAATATTCTGGTCTTACCATTTTCTTAGCGTATCTCGTCATAACCCCACGTCTTGGTGTGAAGTTAGTTGGGTCATACACTAATGGAGTCATAATTAATGGAACGTAAGGTGCATAAACTGCTCCAGTTTCCAAGAAGTTAGAACCTCTGAATCCTAATAACATTTCGTTAGAAGTCATATAAGGATTTTTGTACACAGTGTATCTATTAGCGATTGCACCAACAGTTGTAACACCAGCTGCGAAAGATGTAGCATCTTTATCAGCAGATACAGTAAATCCAGGGATAGATTCTAAAATTGTACATACATCAGGAGAAGCAACAACGAAGTTAGCTCCACCTCTTAATGTCAATTGGTGAATCTTATTAGATACTTTGTTTAATTTAGTACCTAAAGTTTGGAACCAAGTGTTCTTTTGGTATGCAACACCTGCAGTAGCACCAGACCATACACCAGTTGAAGAGTTGTACTCTTCACCGATAGTAGCCGACCAGTACTCAGTTGTTAAAGCGTTAGATTTTAACATATCTAAGATTTCTAAATCAATCTCTAAAGAGATATAATCAGATAACATAGCAGTTAATTCAGCTTCAGCATCAATTGAATGATAAGCGTTTAAATCTTGCGCCAATTCTGGAGTCCATACAGCTTTTAGTTTTCTAGTCTTAGCAACAATTGCTTCAGATTTCAATTCTAAATCTACTTCAGGAATATCAATAGATGTTCCAATAACACCAGCAGCGTTAGCTACTTGTCCGTTATTTTTACCATCTTCAAAATCACCTCTAGCATAATCAGTAGGAACTACTGAGTAAGTTAATTCAACGTTACCAGCTTTACCAGTTTCTAAACCAACAGAAGCAGATACCATTAATACTAAATCATCACCAGATACCTTATGGAATTGGTTTAAGTTAGTTACAATCTCAGCGTTAGCGATATTGAACGAACGTACACCATCTACATCAGCAGTTGTAGGTTTAGCGAAAGTTGCTTTTACAACCTCACCAGCTTCAACAGAAGCAGATAATGCAGAATCAAATCCTACATCAGCCCAAGATGCCGAAGCAAATGTTACTGAAGCAACAGCAGTAGATGCAGTTACATCATTTGCAGTATATCCGAATCTTCCTTCTCCGTATAATCCATTGGTTGCAGAATCAGTTGAACCAGCATCAGCACCAGAACCACCGAAAAGTGATTGACCAGAGAATGCAGGGTTACCACCTTGTGCAGTACCATATTTAAAATCTAGATAGAATACAAGACCAGAAGGTAAGTTCATAGGTTGTACACTAACGAATTCTTTAGAAGCAATCTCGCCAAAGATTCTTCTTACTAAAGGAAGTGCTACACCACTCCACTCTTCCGAGCTAGCTGCAGTTCCAGTTTGAGTTGCCTCATCAAGCAATTGTTTTGCTTGGTTTTCAAGCATAACCGCCATCGCGCCTTGCTCTTTTGTGTTTAAGCCTTCTAAAAGTCCAGTTGCATCCCATTTACTTTTCAATTGTCTTGTTTCAGACAACATCACTTGTTGTGGGTTCTTTCCTTCCATTAACTTAGATAAATCAAAATTTGCCATTTTATTTTCTTTTTTTAATGTTTGTTGTTAATAATTACTTAATGTTAGCAAGTTCTTTGAACCTGTTAGCCATATTGTTTGTGTTCTCCGAAATGATATCTTTCTTAGGAGCTGTTGAAGCAACTGGTTTAGATGCAGCAGATTCTGCTACAACTCTTTTAGTTTTCTTCTCAGTACCTGTGAAATTCATCGATTCAGCTAACGTTGCGTAAACCAATTTTACTTCTCTAACAGAACTAGTTCTGTCTAAGTTTTCTACAACTTTAGTTTTTTGTTCGTTAGTTAGGTTATAACCTCTGAACAATCTATTAGCGTATAATAACTTTGCATTTAATAAGTTTACTTCGTTGATAGTAGATTGAAGTGATTTAACAGTTTTTAAAGCTTCATCTAAATCTGCTTCTAATTCAGCAGTTTTATCTTCTTCTTCTTCCTGCAATTCCTCAACTTCTTCATCATCTCCGTATCCCATTTCTCTTAAAATTTCTTCTAAGTCGATTTCATCATCCATATCTTCTTCTTCTGAAGCTTCCTCATCGTGCATTTCTGCTACTTCTGATTCATCTTCTTCTTCTTCTGATACTTCAGCTTCTTCTTCTTCAGCTTCCATTTCATCTTCCACAGATTCTTCTTCTTCAGTTTCTTCGATTTCCTCTTCTTCAGATTCTTCGATTTCTTCTTCTCCTTCTAATCCTGCTTCCAATTCTCTAATGATAGATTCCAAATCTAACTCATCTTCCTCTACTTCTTCTTCAGATTCTTCAATCTCATCTTCCGATTCGATTTCTTCTTCTTCAGAGATAGTAGCATCATCTGCGTTAGTTGGGTCCTCAATAGAACCTTCACCTTCTTCAATTGAATCTTCATCAGATTCAACTTCTTCAGCTTCTGTTGTTACCTCAACTGTTTCTTCAACAGCTACCTCATCTTCAACTTCTTCCTCATTTGAGTGGTCTCCCTCTTCCATAGTTTCTTCATCTTCACCTTCCATTTCAGCAGTTAGCTTCTTTGATAGGATAGATTGTAAACGTGGAGTGAAAGCTTCCTCTAATGCGATTTTAGCGTTAGCGATAGCGGTTTCTCTTACAGCTTTGGCATCAGCAATTGCTTCTTTTAACAATCTTGAATTTGCCATTTACTTTACCTTTTTTTAATAAATTTCTGAAGTTATTTGGGAACCCCAATGTAGAATAGTTGTAAATTGGTCGTTCGGTCACTAAACATTAAAAGTTAGTATTCATGAACCAATAAACCCATAAAGATGGGTTATTAACAATGATAAATATAACGAAGTTAAGAAAACACTAAAAAATATATAGTATTTTCTTTAGTTTTTTTATAAAGCACAAAAAAAGATGGATAAACCATCTTTTCTTTTATGTTTTAAATTTAAGAAGTATTATCCTATCTTATTTAAAGAATGTGTATTGGTAGCAATCCAATCACCATCTTTAACACCAGCCATTTTAGCTGCTTTCTTAATAGCTTCAACAGTATTTCGTGCTTTCACTTTATATTTATTCTTTTTAGATAATTTAACACCATTAAGATTCATATCAGCAAAAGTCATTTCCCATACACCAAAACCTTCGTTGATGATTGATTCTTTAACTTCTTCCTTTTCTTCTTCACTATCATCAGTAACATCTTTACCATCTTTACCATCTTTCTTAGCTAACATTTTTTCAAATGCTGCTTTTTGAGCTGGTGATTGAGCTTCATCCAATTCAGAGATAGATATTTCTCTCATTATCTCTCTTACGATTTTTCTAAGTTGTTCTTTCATAGTATTAATCTTCTTTGATTACTGATTGTATTTTTGCTGCTAAATCTTTATAACCATTCATTTTCAAATCAAAAGCAATTGCATCAATTGCATCAGCTCCACTCCAAGACGATTCGCTTGATGAGTGTTGACCTAATTCAGATGCTTTATCATTTTCAGGTGTTGTATAAACATCACCGGCTTCTCTATCTTTTCTAATTTTATCAATCTTAGTATCGTAATCCTCATCACTCATAGATGGGTAATCAGGCTTTTCAGCTAATTTCTCATCACCAGTAATAACTGCCAATAGTTGTCTTGCTTCAGTTGAGAAGTTTGAATCAGTAAGTGCTTCATATGCTGCACCTACCATAGCTTTCTGATATTCTTCCTTACCTAACTTAGCAGGAGTGATACCTAATTTCTTAGCTTGATTTCTAACTGATTTATTTACCTCAGTATTTCCAGCTCTTTGTTGAGTTGAATCTTTAGTAGGTGTATCTTTCTTAGGTTCTTCTTTTTTAGTTGCAGATGGTTTAGATTGTAATTGAGATTTTAAAGCTTTAATTCTTTTTTTAAGTTTAACTTTATTAATACCATTATCTTTAAAACGGTCTCGCATATCCTCATCATCATTATACTTATCTACTATATCATCAAGAGTTGAATCAGTAACATCACCATATCCTTTAGCTTTAAATACATTTTGTAAATCATCAATAGTTAATTTATCATCATATATCGTACTAATACTTGCTGCGTCTTTAGTGAAGTAATCTTCATCGGCTGATGAGTATTTGGATAAATCAGGCTTACCCTCCGGCTTTGCTACTACATCTGGCTTCTTATCATCATCACCATAAATAAATTTAGAAAGCTTCCCTTGTGTTTTTTTAGGTTCATCTTCATCATCAGCGGCCTTTCCACCGTTATTGTCAATATCTTTTTTTATTCTAGCAATGTTATCATCTTCTTTTGAAGATTTATTAAAGATATTCACTTTAGGAGTATCTTTATCCGCAGAAGAATCACCTCCCTTCGCTGCTTTTTTCTTATCATGAGTTCCAGATTTTACAGCTGCATCTCTAGCATCTTTAGTATCGAATACAGATACTTTACCACTATCTTTGTTTACTGCTGTAAATGATTCTTCCTTCATTAAATCAGCTGATTTTAATTTAGCTTGATGTGCTTTTGTAACACTATCTAAAGTAGGTAGTGCATCACCAAATTTTCTTTTATCAAATCCTGGTGTTGATTCGTTTAGTAAGTCTGTTAACTTTATCATAGTAGTAATTTATTATTTTTTTCCTAATCTTCTATTAGCTTCTTCAATATCTAAATCAGCCATTTCGTAATATCTATTTAAAATGTTACCCATATCTTCATATAGAGCACCTAACCTCTCATCCATTTGTCTTGCTTCTGAAGCAATCTTTTCGAATGATTTATCCATCTTCTCCAATTCACTTAGGTTACGTTTAATCGTTACCTTATCGAACCAATCATCAGATTCTCCTAATAGCAATGCCTTAGAAGCTTCTACGATTCCACCTAAAGTTTCTGCTACCTCTACGATATCAGATTTTCTTTTCATTTGTTCATCAAAACTTTTGTAAGTTGAGATAACTTCTAAAAAGTGTTTTTTAACTTCATTTGATAAAGGTCTGTTAGCTTCAAGTGATTCAGATAAACTGAATTTACCATCAACAACCTTTACAGAGTTAATATTAGTTTTACGGATATCATTGTATCCTTTACTTACGCTTGTACCTTGTTTAGAATCTTGCTTAAATTCTATTTTGGTTTCAGAAACGTATTTGTATATGTCAAATCCTTTTTTCATTATGATAATTCCGTTATTATTTCTCTCATTAAATTTTCTGCTTTACAAAAATCACCACAAACATCAGTACCAATACTTTTTACTACTGATTCATTCATAGGTGTCATAAATGCACCATGTGTAGATGGGTTAGAAACAAAATCCCAACCAATTAGTTCGAAATCAGGCTCTACCTTTACTTTACCTTCTCCAATATTAGTAACTGAACCCATACCTCTTGATGAGATACCTAATAGGATACCAGCTCTTAGTAATTCTTTTAAGATGTTACCAGATGGAGTTGGTAGTATTTCAACTGTACCTACTACATCATCACCTTCCCAGTGAATCTCTCTTATATTATGAGAAACATTCTTTAGGTTAATTACAGAAGAATCAGGATGGTCTAATTCACCCAATGCTCTTCTTTCCTTAATAAGAGTTTGGTAATTGTTTACCTCTCTCTCTAATATATTTCTTGGGTACACTCTTCCATTTTGGTTTTCTGCACCAGAACGTTGAAGAACTCCCTTAACTAATGTTCTACCAGAAGCATCTTCATTAACGCTACCTTTAAACAAATTAGTTTCTATAATTAAATTTTTCATTTCGTTCGTTTATTTTTTATTGTAAGTTTCCACTAAAGTATTAAACTCAGCTTTTACACCTTCAGTTAATACATCGTTAATACCTTCATTAACCAACATCTCAACTACATCACCTACCTCAAGCTCTTTTACCATTATAGTTTCCATAACAGGTCTTTCCATAAATGTAATTACCTCAAATGCCAAATCAGTTGATAATACTTCGTTAAATTTCTTTTTGTGAAGTTTGATTGTAAGTTTTTGATTTGGATTACCATCTTTACCAGCTAATGCAGATACAAAGTTTAATCTACCTCTTAGGTTTGCTTTCTTAATACTTCTGAATAACTTACCTCCATCCAATTCATGTTTGTTAATAAATTCTTCAACAGCCGAACCTCTTGTCCCAGTTAGTGCAGCAATACCCATTGCTTCTTTACTAGCTGCTTCGTTTACTGATTCATCTACTTTGTATTTATAGATTACATCATTTCTATTTTTCAATGAAGTTTTACTATTTTGTAAATCATAATTTGCGTTAGCAGTAGTTGCTTTTGCAAACTTACCATTCTTTAAGTAG
>Ga0209815_1000218_pt1 | contig 44511 bp, 30 predicted proteins | sample CoawatmetaG00DNA_FD_187507 | JGI IMG/M metagenome (GOLD analysis project Ga0209815, IMG submission 187507) | Marine microbial communities from the West Antarctic Peninsula - Coastal water metaG002-DNA (SPAdes) (version 2) | ecosystem: Environmental > Aquatic > Marine > Coastal ...
CCCATTGACCGACGACAGCGCGGTGAAGTCCGGCGTAAGGCCGATCTGTGCAATGGCATCGACCCCGGTGCGGCCGGCGACGATGCCGTTAATGACAATATCCAGCGTAGTATCATCCCGACTGTCGATCAGCAGACGGTCGGCAAGCAGGCCGCGCCGGTCGGCAAAGGCCGTGCCGATGGCGGTATTCTGGACATAGACTTCGTCATCCGAATAGAGGCCGATGGTCCCCGCCTCTGCCAGAATCCGCCCGGCGCCGACCCCGTCGTTCAAGCCAAGACGGGCAGTGATTGCCGCCGTGTCGGTGATGCCTAGCAGGTCTTCTTCGGCAAGATGCGTCAACATGAAGATGCTGCCGCCAGAAAACTCCAGCGTGCCGGACCGCTGCTGCCCTTCGAACAGGCGCACCGAACCACTGGTGGCATCAAGCAACACGCTGTTGCTGCCGGACAGCAGCAGGCTGTTTCCGGCGGCGTTGGCAAACGTCACCGCTCCCAGTACCGCAAGCTCACGGCTGGAGCGCACGGAGAAGGTTCCGGTTTCGCCCACCTGCCCCGGCACCAGCCCGGACTGCGCGGAAATCGCAAGATCGCCGACGCGCACGTCGCGCTGCCCGCGAATCGTCAGATCGCCGCGCGTCTGGATGCGGTTGAACTCGAACTGCGAAAGCCCGTACCGGCGCGCTGGCGCGGCCAGACCATCGCCCACCACGGTCGTTTCCGGCCCGTTGTTCAACAGGACCAGTTCATCGGTGTGCGACGATTCGCCAAGCTGGCCTGTCGCGGAAATAGCGATATCGCTGGACGCCAGGGACATGCTTGTGCCGGTGGCAAGGCCATCAAGCTGGATCAGGCCCCCGGCGTTGGCAGTAAACGTATTGTCGGCATCGGCCAGCGTCTGAATCGTGATGTTCCCCAGCGCATTGAGCAGGATATCGCCCTGCCCCACCGCGCCGATCACGATGTTGTTCTGCGGCCGGATCGCCCCGCCACGGGCCACCGTATATCCGGCGGAAAGCGAACCGATCACGATATCGCCGCCAAACGCCGTCAGGGTCGTGTTGCCCAGCGATTCGACAAGTTTGGCGTTGATCGAGCCATCCGCCGTGATGAAGATGTCGCCTTCGATGGCGAAGATTTCGTTGAGGTCGAGCGATCCGGGTGAATTGAATCCTACCGCATCGGCAAAGGCATTCACGCGTCCTGTGGTCGACAGCGAGACGATGTCGATCCCGCCACCTGCAAACATGTCGATCGCCCGGCCAACCAGATTTTTCAGAAGGATGTCGCGCTGCGTTATCAGCCTCACATCGCCATCAGACGCAATGGATCTGCCGGTCATGGACCGGTTGTTGGTACTGAAACCGCCGGTCGCTTGAATCGTATCGAAGAACAGGTCAGCGGCTGCAATATCGGCGGTGCCGGTTGCAGTCACCGCTTCGAGGTTGACCTGGTCGCTGCCCCGGATGGTCAGATCAGCGCCGGAACGCAGGGCAGGAACGGTCAGGTTGGATGCCTGAAGGTTCATGCCCCCGCCCGAAACCGCATCGTCAAGCATGACCGAACCGGCGACAATCATGGAAAGCGTGGTGCCGATATCCAGACTGCCCCCGGTCACCGTCCCGCCGAAGAATCCGGCCCCGCCGGTCGTGGCAATCCGGTCGAACGACAAGGTGCCCGCATCGAAGCTCGCACCGGCGCTGCTTACCGTGCCGAGCGATGCCGTACCGCCAACATTCAGCGTCAGCGCCCCGCCCGCAACCAGCGACGGCACGCTGAGCGAGGCTGCAGCGATGGCAAGGTCGGCACCGGCAACCGCCGAGGTCAGGGCGACCGGGCCGGTCGCCTCCACTGCAATGTCCGTTCCGGCATCGACGGTTCCGCCGATGATTGTGCCACCAGCCAGATGAACCGATTGCGCCGCACTTACCGCATCGAAGGTCAGCAGGATCGGGTCGATATCCACCGCACCGCCGACCGAGCGCACGATGCCTAGCGCCGCAGTATCGACAACGGTCAGCGTTACTTTGCCATCGGCCTGCAAAAGATCGGCAGTCAGGCTGTCGGCCATGATATCCAGCGTTCCACCGGCCAAAGCCGCTGTGCCGAACACCGGACCGGCGGTGACCGCCATATTGCCCGAAGGCGTCAGCGTGTCGAAATTGACCGCGCCGCCGATCATCGTCAGATCAACAACACCCTCGACAGAACCCAGCGACAGCAGGCTGCCGGCTTCCAGCCGTGCATTCTCGCCGGGCAAGGCCAGCGTGCCGATCTCCATGTCTGCGCCCGCAGCAAGATCGGCTGGCGTGCCAAGCGTCACCGCGTTCACCCGGAACGATGCTGGCGTAGTGAAGAAGCCTTCTACGTCCCCGCCCGCGTCCTCGGCGCTGGTCAGCTCGCGCACGGCGGTGATTGAACTGGCCGCAATATCGCCAGTGATGGAGAGGCCCACGTCCTGATCGGTGGCGATGATGTTGCCGTTGCCGGTCAGCGCCCCGCCCGCGCTCATCCGCACGATACCGCCCTGCACGGCAGAGCCGCCTTCCAGGACAATGTTACCCGACGGTGAGTCCAAAATGGCTTCGCCTGTTGCCAGGACTTGCGCGAAGAGTTCCGGGTTACCGATGCGCAGGTTTTCCGACGCCGCGATCCGCACCGTGAGGCCTTCGATCGTGCCTTCGTCGCGCAGTTCCAGCGGCGCGGTGCCGCTCTGGCCGATATTGACCTCGCCAGTCGCCAGCACGTCGCCCAGACAGATGCCGCCCTCAAGGCAATCGGGCGAAAGGCGTCCGCCGTCATCGCCGCGCGGCGCGCCGGGCAGCAGGCCACCGGTGACATCGGCGGAAAACGTGTCGGACAGGAATGTCACCTGCCGCGCGTCAATCGCGCTGGCTGTCAGGCTGATATTGCCGGTTCCTGCATCCACCCGCGTACCCGCCCCGATGGAAAGCGTGGCGATATCGCCGGGGTCAGGCGTATAGGTCAGGTCCAGACTGCCAGCGTCAAAGCGGATATCCTGCGTGCTGATAGACACGGCAAACGTGGAAAACCCCTGGGAGCCTGCGAATCGTTCGTTACCGCCGCCGCCAAAGTCGACCGGCTCACTGACGATAGTGCCGTTTTCACCAACGACGATATCGTTGCCGCTGGCGAAGGAAACTTCCTGCGTCCCGTAGACGGCGTTGGCCGCGGGCATCAATATGTCCCCACCGCTTCGGAACTGGACCGCTCCATCGGTGGCCGTGATTGCCCCGCCGCCTTCATCTTCGCCCAGAACCAGTGTAGCGCGACCGAACAGGCCTGGTGACTGGACAAGCCCGGCGTCGATGCTGATGCTCCCGCCAATCGCATTGCGCACGGCCACATCACCGGCACCGCGCACCGCAATCTGGCCGAACGAGAGGTAACGGCTGCCAGTGCCGCCTATCACCGTGCCGCCTGATCCGATATCAATGGACGACAGGCCTTCGATCTGCGCCAGCGGGCCAAGATCGAATATCTGCCCGGCAAAGGCCGAAAAATCGCCGCCGGTGAACACCGACGAACACGGCCCCGCTTCACAGGCTTCGGCTGCGATGCCGATCCTGAAGAAGGCGTTGAGCACAATGTTCGCTGCGATGAACTGGCCGCCGCCACTGCCGGTCACAGCAATCTCGGACTGGCTGAAGATATCGGCAAGATCGCCGACAAAGACACCCGCGCCCCCGTTCGTCCGCAGCGAAACCGGCCCTGCCGATTGCACAAACAGCGCGTTGTCCACCTCGATCGGCGCGGTGATGGCATCGAGCGAAACGCCGGACAGTTCGGACTGCAACCCCACGGCATCAATGCTCAGGCCGGTAAAGCGCAGGGCGTCCATCGCCAGCGACGACCCGCTTTGCAACGCAACCGATCCGGCAAAGCCCACGTCGGTGAAGGACGGCGAGGATAGCGCGCTGGTAACGAAAATGGCCGTATCGCCAGCCAGAATGGAACCGGGATCGCCGTTTTCATCATCGGCGGTGGTGAAAGAAACCGCGCCGCCCGAAGGAATGGCAAAGAAGCGACGGCCGATCTGCCCGGCTCCCGCCGGGCCAGTCCCCGGCGCCGCGGCGAAATCATCGGCGGTTGTCGTCCCGCGTGCGGCAATCTCAATCGCCCCGGTCGTTATGGTGCCGCCGGTTGCAAGTGCGGCGATGGAGCCGCCACTACCCGGCGCGGATATACCGGAATCGCCACCATTGCCACCAAAGGCCGCCAGCACGGCAGTATTGGCACCGTTGCCACCGATGCCGGGCAGGCCACCGGTTCCATTGGCCGTGAGGGTCACAATCCCGCCCGGCGAAAGCTCGATCGCGCCAAGCGTCATCGAGTCGAGAGCGATTGTCCCGCCACTGCCCTGACCGCTGGTCCCGCCAGTCCCGCCACGGGCACCGGAGCCGGCAAATGCAGCGCCACCAACCCCGCCATCGCCGCCGATAGCATCGGCCGCAAGATTGACCACGCCGTTGGTGACGAGCAACCCGCTGTCATCGGCACGGACCGAAAGATTGCCGCCAAAGGCATCGCCGCCCATGCCTCCATCGGCGCCGATGCCACCGGGCAGGAAACCGGCTCCGGCAGCGCCGCGCCCGCCATAGCCATAGGCATTTGCAACCAGTCCGCCAGAATAGAGGTAGGAATCAAAACCACTGGCAAGCAGGTCTATCTCGCCGCCAAAGCCCGCGCCTCCGGCACCACCGACCGATGGCCCCGGCATGGACACGCTGCCGCCGCTCTTGCGCAAGCCGCCTTGCCCACCTTGGCCGGTCGCGGCCAAAACGGGGACGAAAAGCGTGAGCTGCCCACCGCTGTTCGCTTCACCGAAAATGCCACCGCCGCGTCCGGCACCACCGTCGCCGCCGTTCCCGACGGCTGCCTGGCCATTGAGCGTGGCATTACCGCCAAGCCCCCCGGCTCCGCCCATCCCTGCCGGATCAAGCGTTATGCTGCTCGACCCAACAGTGACGTCAAGCAGCCCAAGACCCGATGCGATGAACGAGATGTTGCCGCCTGCGCCTTCGCCGCCGTTACCGCCATTGCCCGCAACCGGCACGATCGCAGACCCATCGCCGCCGCTCCCGCCAGTTCCGCCAAACCCGCGTGCCGAAAGATTATCGACGAAGACGGTCAGTTGCGTTCCATCGCCGTCAACGCGCAGATCGATACTACCGCCACGGCCGAAACCGCCGGAGCCACCGTTACCGTCGAGGATCGAATCCCCGCCAGCACCGCCACGCCCGACTGCGGAAAGAAGCGGCGATACCAGATAGGCATTGCCGGTATCAGTGCCGCTTGAAAACAGATCGAGTGAAGCCGTCCCGGCTGTACCGTTGCCACCCGCGCCACCGACCATGCCGCGTTCACCGGCGATGCCGGTCCCATCGGCACGCAGCGTGATCTGCCGCGTATCGTCCGCCGAATTGAGTTCATCGAAAGTCGTTGCGATCTCGAACGCTGCGGTGCCGCCAAAACCGCTGCCACCGGCCCCACCCGTGCCGACCGCGTTGGCAAGGCTGCTGCCGCTGTTGCCGGTCAGGCCGCCCAAACCGGTGGCGTCCACTTCGATCCTGACTGCGTCGAAAAGCCCGGATTCATAATAGATGCGCGCATTGCCACCGCGGCCTGTGCCCCCGGAACCCGATGTTGCACCGGTATTGGTCGTCGGGCTTTGCACCGCCCCGCCACGCCCGCCTTCGGCCAGCGCGCTGACAACAACCCTTGGCGCCGGTCCATTCGGCGCCAGCGTCGAAACCAGGGTCCCCCCGGTCATTTCCAGCAGTGCCGAACCGCCACGGCCATTGCCGCCATTTCCGGCAACCGCGCCGGGCGCGATTGCCCGCCCGCCGACGCCATAGTAGGTAAAGCTGCCTTCACCGGCGTTTAATGACAGGTTGCCGTCCGCCGAAAGCAACAGGCTCTCTACCGCCAATTCACCGCCGGACAGCGCAACAGTGCCGGTCCCGCCAGTGCCATCGCCACCTTTTCCAGCCGCTATGCCCAGCACGGTATTCTGATCGGCACCGTTGCCGGCGTAGCCATCCGCACCAACCCGCAACGTGTTGGTCGTAACCGATCCGCCAGAGAGCAGCACCGAAGCCCGCCCGCCAGTGCCGTTGCCGCCAACGCCCGGTGCGGCCCCTGCCACGTTGAAACCGCCGCCGCCCAGGGCATCGGCCGAAATGCCGACGAAACCGGCATTGAACAGACCATCGCTGATACTGGCCGTGGCAGTCCCGCCCAGCCCCAGCGCACCGGAGCCTGCCTGCCGACCAAAGCGGACCGGGCCATCGGGCAGGCTTTCATCGCCACGTCCGTCGCCAAACGCCGTCAGCGAAAGGTCGCCGCCAAAAATGGATTGCGCCCCGGTTTGCGTATAGCTGGCCATGCCGCCAAAGCCGCGCCCCGAACGCCCGCCCGCGCTTGTGCGCGTGCCCGCAGCTCCAGTGCTGTCGATGCTCAGGGTGCCGACGTTGATCGTGGCATTGTCCAGGAATGCCCGCACGTTACCGCCGGTCCCATCGCCACCGTCGGCGCCATCGCCACCTGATGCATAGGAACTGATCGACGCCGTGCCAGCGGTGCTGAATGTCGCCCCGTTGCGCACTGTCAGCGTTACATCACCGCCAACTGCGTTCAAACCGCTTTCGACAACCGATGCATAAGTCGAAACAAAGACATCGGACAGAGTCAGCGAAGCGTTGTCCAGCGTGATTGCCACATTGCCGCTGACCAGATTCTGCGGGGAATCGCTGGCGCCGGCATTGATGAACACATTGCCGAATGGCGCGTCGACACTGGCGCCGTTGGTCAGGTCGAGCGAAACCCGGTTGGGCAAGCCAGACCCGCCCTGGGTATAAGAAAACAGGTCGATGTTGCCCGCGCCCATGAACAGGGCCGCCCCATCAAACGCGAGCCCGACATCGCCCAGTGCAACCCCGCCACCGCTTTGCGTGATCGCCGCATTGCCGACAAGGAATGAATCCGCCGAATAATCATCGGCACCGTTCGCCAGCGATACGTCGACCGTACCCGCACTGGTGGTGCCCGGTGCAGGATCGGTGCCGAAGATCGCACTCGCAATGCTCTGCACCTGAAGCGCGCCCGACGCGAACACCCCGCCATCGACGCGGAAAGTGACATCGCCCGATGATGCCGCTGCACCCGCCTGCGGCGAAGGCGGCCCGCCGGTAAACTCATCGTTCGCCGTCGAAGTCAGCAGCACATCGCCAAAACTGAAGTTGCGAATCGGCCCTGCCGGATCGGGCTGTACCGCAATGAACGAAACCGTGCCTGCGCTGGCCTGCCCCGCCGAAACTGCGCCGACCCCGCCCTGCGCCCGTGACCGCAAGGTCATCGTCCCGCCAACGGCGAAGTCGCCATCGTTTACCGCGATGGTGACATCGCCCGCCGTGGCGGCTGCGCCGATGCTGCCGGCAAGCAGGGCATCGCCGTTTTCCGGGTCGGTAATAATCGGGGCAGTCGCGCTCGATTCAGCGGTAAAATCGCTGCCAGTTACCAAGCTGCCACCGCTCGCCACTGTGATCGCAATATTCCCGGCCCCGGCGCCATTGCCGGACAGGAGATCGAGCGTGCCACCGGTCGAAAGCTGATGCCCGGAAGCCACATCCGCGTTCACGTCGCCACGTGCCCGGAAAAGGGCGTCGGCAGCGAAGGCGACATTCCCGGTCGTGGCATCAAGGTCGACGCTGCTGGCGGCGTAACCGCGCACATCGCCGGTTGCGGAAAGATTGCTGATCGCCAGCGAAGCGTTTTGCCCAACAGCGGTCGTTTCGTCGGCACTGCCGCCCGCCACATTGTACCCCGCCGAAAGCACGACCGAGCCGTTCACCACGCTGGCGCTCTGTGCTGCGGCATAGCCAAGCGAACCGGAAATCATCGCGGTCATCGCCTGGTTCTTGGGCACGGCAACGATGTGGATGCGGTGGTCTGGCCCACCCGAAACGCTGTCCGGGCCGCTAGTCGTCCCGGTATGCTCGATCCCCATGGCATCGGTTGAGCCGCTGTCCACGATGATGTCGAACAGGCCGTTGTTGATCGTCAACGTGGCGGCTTCCGCAGCGATCATCGCTGTCGATCCATCGACCTGCACCGTGCCGCCTTGCACAACGCGCGGAGCGATAAGCGCGACATAGCTGCCAGCGGCAAACGCCGCGTTGATCTGCGCTCCGCTCGCCAGCGAGACCGACGCTGCCGGATCGGACGCCTGGCCAAACCGTATCTCGCCCTTGTCCCCCAGCAGGCGGGATACGGTATCGGTCGAGGGATCGAGCGTGATCGGCAAGGCACTGAGCACGAGGCTGCCGACATCGAACCGCCCGGTCGGCCCTACCGCCCAGCCGCCCGGATTGTAGAACCAGACCTTCGCGCCAGTATCCGAACCGACCGTACCGGAAATTGACAGCGGCCCGCCCGCCACCGCGCTGGCAACGCGGTTCAGCACCGTGAAGCCCGATGGGCTGCCGCTGCCGCCGGTAAAGTTCAGCGTTGCGCCTTGCGGCAGGAAGATTCCGTCGGGGCTGGTCGACTGCCAATCGAGCAGGGCTTCGGCATCGCTCACAACCACCGTGTCGGTGCTGGTCGGCGCGTCACGGATGACCGTCTCGATGCCGAACTGGATCGACGGCGTACCGATCACCGCCTGTGCCTGTGCCGAATTGGCGTTGAAGGCCAGCAACAGCGCCGATGCACCACGCGATATGCCCGACAGCAGCCGGGCCAGCGACACCCGTCGCCGCCCTTCGGGCAATTTCGCGGCGGAACAGGAAGGCAGGAATCGGGGGGACTTCGACTGGGCCATCACAGCCTCCACGGCAGGAGCTGGAACGATAGGTTGATCAGGAACCGGGCATCGCCCTTCACGTTCAGGCCAACCGGGTTGTGCAGCGGCACCGCCACGCCGGCATCGAGCCGGACGGTATCGCGCAACGAAGCGCGCAGGCCGCCGCCAACCGATACGACCTTCTGCGGATTGAGGCCGCGAAAAGCCGTGTCATGGTTCCAGACCCACGCAGCATCGGCAAAGGCATAGGGCTGCACGGCGTTCCCGCCAGCGACCCTGGGCACCAGCGAGCCGAACCGCACTTCGCCGCGCACGCCCACGCCGCTGTCACCGATCACGGCGCCCGGATCGTAGCCTCGCCCGACGGTATAATTGCCGCCGGAAAACTCTTCGTACGAAAGGAGCCGGTCGGGCGAATATTGCGCGCGTGGTTGAAGGCTGAAGGTCAATTCACGCACCGGGCGATAATCGAACGCCGCCGATGCGCGAAACACAAGACCCTTGGCCGTACCCTCGACGCGGCTTGGCGTTACAGCCCCCGGCCCGGTGCAAAGCGGAGCGCGCGCGCCACGGCAGCCCTTCGTGGCATCGAAGACGCCAAGTCCCTGCCGCACTTCGGTGGTCAGCGCCCAGGCGTAATGCGGCTCCATCGGCGTAAAGCCATCGCGCCCGGAAAGGCTGGCCTTGGCCACGCCACTGGTTTCCAGCCGCGCATAGATCACGCGCAGGCGATCACGGTTGAGCGCGATCCGCCCGAAATCGACCGACTGGTTGGCAATCTGCCCCCCTGCCGCCAGCGCGAGATTATAGGCCTGCGAGCGGATCAGCGGATAGCGCCCCTCGATCGATGCCGACAATGTGCGCGACCGGAAATCAGCGGTTGCCCCCGTGATTGTCGGTCGGGTCCAGCCGTACGTGAAATCGCCCGACAGCACGAACCCTTCGCTCCCCAGGCGCATTTCATGGCCGATCTGGAGAACCTGCTGTTCTTCAAAGTCGATCGTGCTGAACAGGCTGGCCGTGGTCGCATCGCCCAGCCCGGTGAGGCCGTTGAACTGCGCGCGGGCCGTCACGCCAGTGCGACCGACAGCACGCGAACCGTAGTTCTGCACACCAAGTTCTGCATAGACCGGTACCCGGCGCACCGTGACCTCGCCCACGACCTCACCGGGCGAACCCTCAAGCGGGCGCAGGGCCAAGCGCACGTCCAGCCCTGGCACATCCTTGGCCAGCAAGAGGTAACGTTCCGCTTCTATTGTATTGAAAACAGATTCTTGTGTCAGTTTTTTGAGATAGTTCAGCAGAACGCGCTCCGACGCACCGGGATCGCCCTTGATCTGCACCCGCACCATGCGGGCCAGCAGCACGTCCAGCCGCACCGCGCCGCCATCAATCTTCTGCGGTGGCACCTGTACCGCCGCAAGATATCCGGCCTGGCGCAGTTTCGTCGCCGCCCGGTCGCGGATCTCGCAGATCACCGCCACGGGATGGTCGCCACCGATCAACCCGGCATAACTGTCCGAAAGATCGAAGCCTGGCAGCCGATCCATCCCGGAAAAGCGGACCGATGAAAGGGTGAGCCGTATTCCCGCGAACTCAGGGGCTGCGAGCGGACAGGGCGCTCGCTCAACCTCCATGCCGTCCACGACGACCGGTCCGGTGCGGTTCAGGGTGCCCTCGGCAACGCCACGCTCCACTTCCTCGCGCGTTGGCGGCTGCACGCTGACCGGGGCGGCCGGAGGCACGGCCTGGGCAATCGCGCCGACGCTCCACACCCCCGCACAGAACGCGAGCGAAATGGCAGCGATCCGGCGCAAAGCACCCGATACAGTCCAGCGCATGTCCCGAACTGGAACAGCAGTTAGCGCCCCAACGGGCACACGCGAGTCGTCACGATCGGCCATCCGATTCGATTCTCCACATGGCGCGGCCCGTGAACTATTATGAAATCAGGCTTGTTAGTGCCTGTTTTACCGCTCAAAACTGGAAGGCGACCCGGTTTCTGATCGCCATTCCGTTTACGGCTGCTGAGGCGCAGTTTCTGCTTGTTCGAGCGTCGCTGCAAGCCAATCAAACTGCGCTTTGCACCCGTTGTCGAGCAGCAACGTACCAAGTGCCGCAGCATCGGCAGGAACGGCTTCAGGTTCGATCATCACGATACGGAACTCCACCGCCTTGTCTGGCGCGGCTTCGTCATAGGCTCGGTATGTCCGCCCCTCCTGCGGGGCGAGCATCGTTTTGGGCCAGGCTATACCCAGCGTGCGCGGAGGCCATTGCATCCGAACCATTTCACCGCCACTCGCCTCGGTCAGCCAGGAAAAGCTGCGGCGGTCGGCATTGGCGCGCCACAGGTAGAGATCGCTGCCGCGCGGCACGCAGACATTGCCGCCTTCATCGGTATCCGCCAGCCAGATGCTCACCGGAAGCGGGCTTTCGGCCGAAGCGTCTGCCGCCCCGCGCACTGCCCCCGCCCTGACGGAAGCCGGATTGCTGAGCGAGCGCGCCAGCAGCGCCGCAGCGGCCAGATCGCGGTTGACCACGCCATCAAGGGCAAAGGTGCCCGCGCCGCGCAGAACGCGTGTCCCCGCCTTGTCGAGAACGGTCACGACATCGCCTGCCTTGAGCGTTACCGGCACATTGGCGGCGAGCCGCTTCCCCTTGGGGTAATTCACCGCGGAAGGTCCGGTCGAACGCACGACAACCGCCTGCGCATGGGCCTGCCCGGCCACGCTGGCACCCGCCACCGCAATTCCCACTGCCAATGCGGCAGATACCAACAGCTTTTCCACAGTCTTATCCCCTATCGTTGGCACCCATTGCTGGCGGGCGTTCAACCGCCTGCCTGTTCGGCCGAGGCCGTGCTGGCCAGCAGGTCCAACTGAGCGTTGCAGCCCTTTTCAGCCATCACCGCGGCCACTTCGACTTCGTCGGCCGGCACATCCGCCATGATCCGCGTTCGGATCGTCACCGGTTTCCCAACCGCATTGCTGAACGTGTAGGTCTGCCCGTCCACCACCGGAACAGAGGCTGCGGGCCAAACCTTGAGCGCACTACCGGCGCGCCAGGCGACTTCGGCAGTGCTGCCATCCTGCGACAGCAGCCGCCCCATGCCTTCATCGGTCTTGTCAGGGCGCCACAGCACGAGCGTCGCGGGATCGGCCACGCAATAAGTGCCGCCCTTGCTGACATCGACATACCACACGTTTTCCGGCCCGGTCGGCGCGGCTGGTGCCGGCGCACCCAGCGCACCGCGCACCGCCCCGGTGCGGGTCCGTGCGCCGCCGCTGCGGGCCATCATCGTGGCAAGCGCCGTACCGCCCGATGACGGGTCACGGTTTACGGCACCGTTCAGCGTGAACGATCCCGGCCCGGACAGCACGCGTGTGCCAGCCTTGTCGAGCACGGTAAGCTGGTCACCCTTTTTCAGGACAACCGGCGCATTGGCGGGCAACTTCTTGCCCTGCGGATAGATCGTCGATGATGGTCCGGTCGAACGGACCACCACCGATTGCGCCATCGCGTTCCCGCCCAGCGCCAGCCCGGCCACGGCTGCCACGCTGGCCCAGAGGGCGCGCACTGACTTGCCATCAACCAAGAACATAACTTTCTCCCTTGTGCGTTTGCCGCAGTCTCTGGATCAGATTGATCATTGCATCATCGTCATGCGCCGATTCGAACAGTTTGTCTGTGAGAGCTTTCACACGTTCTGCCTCACCGGCTGAATGGGCACTGACCGCTTCGCTGACCATTGCGCGCGCTTCAGCGGGCATGTCCGGTACCGGTTCGAATATCTCCACGGGCGTGCGGCGCCCACGCAAGGTGACCGACCCCATCGGGCGGAACCAGTCCAGCCCGCACCGTTCCACTGCCTCACGGCTGACCAGAACCTTGGTATCCAGCGGTTTGTTAGCCCCTTCGAGCCGCGCGGCGGTGTTCATGGCATCGCCCAGCGCAGTGTACTGGATACGCCCTTCACCGCCGAAATTGCCGACGACAGCCTCGCCATAATGCAGACCAACGCGAGTGCGGCCGATCCGGGGCACGCCTTCGGGCACTGCCTTGCGGAACTCTTCGCCCGCCAGATACATGGCGTAGGCGGCACGAACCGCGCGCTCGCCATCGTCCGGGTAAGCAATCGGTGCGCCCCAGAAAGCCACCACCGCATCACCCACGAACTTGTCGAGCGTGCCGCCGTACTGGAGAACGACCGCGCTCAGCCTGTCGAGATAATCGTTCAGCAAACGCGCGATCATTTCCGGTTCGACCGCATGAGTAAGTTTGGTAAACCCTTCCAGATCACTGAAAAGGCAAAATATTTCCCGCTTTTCACCATGCAGGGAAAGACGTTCGGGATTGCGCATGATTTCCGCCGCCACCGAGCGCGGCAGATACTTGCCAAGCGCCCCTTGCGCGAACTCGCGCTGCGCGGCGTTGATTGCCCGCAGGCCGGAACTTATAGCGGTGAAAGCCAGCAGCCAGCCGATCACCCACCCGGTAGCGGGCAGGTTCAGCGTATCGAATCCCGCACGTTCGACCAGAAAGGGCGCGGCAAGAAATACGCCGAACTGGGCAAGAACCGCCAGCGTCAGCACCCAGGTGCGCACTTGCGCCAGCGCCGTCGCCACGCCAAGCCCGACGGCAAGCACTGCGGCAACGGCGTTCACCCACGCGCCGATCGGAACCTTGCGCGCCTTGTCGAGCAGTTGCGCCAGCATAGAGGCGTGGACTTCGACACCGATCATGCGCGTTTCCCCGGTCACGGGATTGCCGGTGCGGGTAAACGGCGTGTCGAATTGGTCAAAGTCCGAAAAATCGCCGCCGATCAGGACATAACGCCCCCTGACGGCATCGGCCACCAGCGGCGCCGTTTCCGGGTCCGCAAGCAGGTCGATCGGAATCTTGTCGAACACCGGCCGGTCGCTTGCCGTCGGCACCCGGAAGCGGATCGGGCCAGTGTAGGTGGCAAATCGGGGATCGGCGTCCGGCCCCTGGCGCGTCAAAGCCAGGGACAGCAGCGGCGGAAGGCCCGCGTACTGGCGCGGCCAGCGCCGGGCGACGCCATCGGCATCGGTTTCCAGCAGGATCGAGGCCGGCTTGACCTTGTCGGTCCGGGCGCTGGCCAGAAAGGCGCGCAGATCCTGTTCCTGTTCGTAGGTGATCGCTTCGGGGTTCGTGCGGTTGTCGGCATAGGCCAGATAGACCGGCGTGTTCATCGCCTTGAGCGAGGCGCGCAGCAGATCATCGTCTTCCTGCGGGCTGTCGAACAGCACGTCGATCCCGACGCCGCGCGCGCCCAACTGGTCGATCTGCGCCAGCGCCTTGGCCAGAATCGTTCGATCCACCGGGGAAATCTGTCCGGTCGCGCGGTTGGTATCGGCGGTATAGACCACCAGCGTCACGCGCTTGTCGGTATCGGTCGGCGGAGCGAAAGCGGCCGCGCGTATGTCGTACAGCGCCGCTTCCGCGTCGCGCAGCAGCGGCAAGCGCCAGGAACTGAAGGCAATGAACAGGGCAAAAGCCAAAAGCACCGCCGCCACCAGTGAACGCTGCCAGCCCAGTTGCCGAAGGCCCCGCCGTGCTGCCTGCCCCACTTCGCCCGGCTGTCGCGCCTGGGCACGCCGATCATGCGGCATCCATTACTCCCCCACCTTGATCTTGTCGTTTATCCTGCCGCCCAGTGCCAATGCAGGGCGTGCCGTGCGCGACACCAATGGCCTTGCCCCATCGCCAATGACAGCAAAACCGGCCCAGTAATAGGGGTGCGACGTATCGATGTCGGCCATCAGCGCCTGTTGTGCCGCCAGCAGCGCAGCACCGGACGATGCCCCCGGCCCGGCTTCAAACAAACCGTTGATGAGCCGCGTCGTGGCGTTGAAATCGTCCGGCGCGGGCCAGTGGCTGGCCAGAACCGACCGGCTGCCCGCACCGATGAACGCACGCACCAGCCCTTCAAGCGCCGATCCGCCGCCCGTAACGATCCCTGCCGCGCGCGTGGCGGCCACATCTGCCTGTCCGGCGGTGTCGCAGGCAGACAGGATCACCATGTCGGCATCAAGCTTCAAGTCGAAGATTTCCGAAAAGGTCAGCAAACCGTCCGATCCGGCCGGACCGAAGGACGTGACCAGCGCCGGTCGCGCCGGGCAGGTCGGTTGCGGAGGAGTGACAAGACCGTGCGTGGCGAAGTGCAGGATACGGAAATTATCGAGATCACTGCGAGACTTGATCGCCGTATCGGAGAAAGCGGCTCCGGTCATCAGGTCAGTGCCCTGCGTACCCAGCAAGGTGCGGGCACGCACCAGTTCCGCTTCGGAGATAGGACGGTTCCACGTCGCCAGCGGCCAACTGCAATTGCTCCCGCCAGCCCCGTCGCTGCCGCGCACGCTTACCCGGTCCAGCGCGCTGGCCGATGATACGGCAGCGTTGTGACCAAGGCCGAGATAGGCCGACCGTGCCTGCGACCCCGGCTGCTTGCGTGCATCCATGAACGAACGCGCGGAAACGGCGGTGGAGACGACCTTGGCGCGGCCGAGCCATGCCATCTGCCGCATGTCGAACGGATCGCCTGCGCTGCTGTTCGCCTGCGCCAGATAGGCCTTCGCAGCGGTTTCATCGGTGACGAGCACGTTTACCGGCAATGTCAGCATGGCACCGTCCGGCTCGAAGATCAGATGGCGCGCCGCAGCGAGATCGGCCGCAACCGGAGCGAACAGAGCCTGAAAAACGGTGTAGGCATCGTCGGCGGCGTAGGTGCTGGTCAAGTACTGACGCCCGTCGAAGCGCGAGATGGAATCGCGGATGCGGCCAATCGCGCGGTTCAGTTCAGCCGCAGTGATCGCGGCGCGGTATCCCACCGCCTTGTCCTTGCTGGCGAAGAACACGAACACGTCCGGCCCCAGTACAGCCATCTTGGCATACGCTTCGCCGGGGGCCAATCCGTCCTGTAGTTCTTTTTCGCCAATTACCCTCTGAGAAACAACACGATATCGTGAATATTGCGCAAGTTGGATGACCGTTGCCTGTTCCTGCGCCTCAAGCGCCGCCACACGCGCGGCAGCATCGGCGATTTCCTGCGTGCGCGATGCGGCATCGTCCAGCCGCTGCAGTGCGGCATAGGTCATGCGCGCACGCTCGATGGCGCGGGTCAGGCTGTTCGATTGCCGAAAAAGCCTTGCAGCTTCGTCGCTTCCGCCGGAAAGTTCGCGTGAAAGGACAGCCTGGGTTTCCGCAACGCCCGGCCGCACAAGCACTTGCGAGGCGGTAAAGAATGCCTCGCTTGCCGCCGTGTCAGTGGCCATGCGCGCTGCCAGCAGATCGAACCACGGCGCCATCTGGCGCGAAAGGCCGGACAGCCCGTTCTGCCGCTCGACCGAGCGGGCGACCACTTCGCGGTAGAGCGGTTCCGCATCGGCTGGACGGCCGGTGCGCACCAGAAATGCAGCAAGCCGCGCCTGCGTGACCGCAAGGCTGCGCGTTTCAGGGTACTGGACCGCCACGATGTCCATGGCCGAACGCAGCAGCGCCTCGGCATCGGCAAGCCGCTCTTCGGATTCCGCCAGCGTCGCCAGTTCGGTCAGGATCTGCGCGCGCATCCGCACGATCGAGACGACCCGGCCGTTGCGCACCGCCAATGCCGCGGTCTGCGCCTGTTCCAGCGCCGTGCGCGCGGCAGGGGCCTGTCCGGTAAGCCGCAGCGTTGTGCCCTTGACCTGGAGCGCCTGCGCATCGAGGATCGCGGCGCGTTCGTCATCCGTCAGGCGCAGATCGTCGATCAGGCCCATGGCATTGGCGGTCAGATCCGATGCATTGATCCGCCGCGCCATGGCCGCAGTCAATTCCTGCGAATCCCGTAGCGCCTGGGCGCCGGGCGCGCTCTGCTGGCGCAACGGAACGCCAAGACGCGCCAGCGTTGCATCGTACATGTTCTGGTTCAGCAGGTGGATCGCCTGATAATTGCGCCGCAACCGTTCGACCACTGCGCTCCCGGCGGGCAGACGGTCGGCCTCGGCAAAAAGCGCATCCGCTTCGGCAAACTGGCCAAGGTTGGACCGCTGCAGACCGGCATTGACCAGAAACTCGACCCGGTCGATCGGCACATCACCGGTCGCAGCCTGCCGCTGGTCGAGCGTTTCGAAGAATGCCGCCGCTTCGGCGTAATCACCGGCATTGTTGCGGCGGTATCCTTCCGCCAGCGCGGTTGCCGGATCGAGCGTCAGTGCCTGAATCCGGGCATAAGCCTCGGTATCGGCGACTGACGTTGTTGCAATCTCGATAGGCTCGTCGATCAGGCGGTCCGCATAGATGGAGCGCAGGCCAAGGTCGAGCGCCCCGTGGTAAGCGTTGAACCCTTCCACGACGAACGTTGTCTTGCCGCGCGTGATCGCAACGACTTCATACCCAAGATCCGGGTCTTTCCAGCGACAGTCCATGCGCTTTCTGCCCGCCGCCGAAGCGACCATCGGCCCGGCACAGGCGACATCGCCCTGCCTGCGCGCAGCAAGGCGTTGCAGCACCGCATCGCCCGCCCCGCGCAAGGCAAAGACATAGCCCACCGGAAGGGCGGAATCGCGGCAGACGATGGCCCATGTCCGGTCCATCGGGTGCTGGTTGGCAGTATCGGCGACGCGGGACTGCATCTGGCACAGCGATTTGCTGCCGCCCGCGCCCAGCGGAAAACTGTCCTTGAGCAGGAGCGAGGCGTCCTGCGCCATAACCGGCGTTGCGCCAATGGCAGACGCTGCGACGCCTGCCGCAAGGGCTGCCCATAAACTTGTCCAACGGTTTCGCATGCTTGCGCTCCCTGGGCGGGGAGCCTGCTCCCCTTCCCTTTCCACGATTATGCCGCGATACCCGGAATCAGTTATGTCATTGCGCACAGCATAGGCGCAAAGCGCCGCGCGTGCCAATGCCCCTGCCCGCCCCCCAGCGGGCAGATGCCCCACTATGGTATGTTTTCAGAAGCCGATGAAACGGACGTTGCCTTCCAGCGGCTCCCGCTCGCGCGCGAAACCGTTCACTTCGGCATCGTCCTGACGGTAACCGATGGCGATCCCGCAAAAGAAGATGTGGGTTTCATCGGACACCCCGATGAAATCCTTTATCAGGCGGGCGTGGAACGAAAGAAACTCCTGCGGGCAGGAATCCAGCCCTTCCTCGCGCAGCAGCAGCATGATGGTCTGCAACCACATGCCGGTATCAGACCACTGCGGCGGCCCCATCCGGCGGTCGAAATAGCACATCAGCACCGCAGGCGCGCCGAACGAGGCGACGTTTGAGCGCACGAACTCCGCCCGCGCATCGGCATCACCCCGCCCGATCCCCATCGCTTCGTACATCGCCGCGCCGACCCGCTGGAGGCGCGCCTTGCATTCGGGGATCACTTCCGGTTCGCTGAAGGTATATTCGGGCGGAGACTGGAACGGCGCTTCAAGCATTTTCGCCTGCAGTTCGGCCAGCGGCGCACCGCTGACAATCGTGGCCTCCCACGGCTGGAAGTTGCAGCCCGATGGTGCCCAGCGCGCCTTGTCCATAACCCTTTGCAGCACGTCGAGCGGTACGGGATCGGGCTTGAACGCGCGGATCGAACGGCGCGACAGGACAGCTTCGGAAACGCTCATTTCGGTCATGGCTGCGGGATCGTCCCTTTTGCGAATGAAGGATGGAAGGTGCCGCTATTCGTCCTCGAACAGGTCGGCCAGTTGTTCGATGATCGTCCCGCCAAGCTGCTCTGCATCCATGATCGTCACCGCCCGGCGATAATACCGCGTCACGTCATGGCCGATGCCGATGGCAACGAGCTGGACCGGCGACTGCTTTTCGATCCAGTCGATCACCTTGCGCAGATGCTGTTCCAGGTAACCGGCGTTGTTCACCGAAAGGGTCGAATCATCGACCGGCGCGCCATCGGAAATCACCATGAGGATGCGGCGATCTTCCGGCCGCGCCAGAAGGCGCGAATGCGCCCATAGCAGCGCCTCACCGTCGATGTTTTCCTTGAGCAACCCTTCGCGCATCATCAGGCCAAGGTTGCGGCGCGCCCGCCGCCAAGGCTCGTCCGCCTTCTTGTAGACGATGTGGCGCAGATCGTTCAGCCGCCCCGGCTGCGCCGGCTTGCCCCCGGCAAGCCAGGCCTCGCGGCTTTGCCCGCCCTTCCATGCGCGGGTGGTAAAGCCCAGAATCTCGGTCTTTACCCCGCAGCGTTCCAGCGTGCGGGCAAGGATATCGGCACTGATCGCTGCAATCGAGATCGGGCGTCCGCGCATCGAACCGGAATTGTCGATCAGCAGCGTTACGATGGTATCCTTGAACTCGACATCGCGTTCGACCTTGTAGGACAGCGAATGGCCAGGCGAAATAACCACGCGCGCCAGCCGCGCCGCATCCAGCAGCCCTTCTTCCTGATCGAAATCCCACGAGCGGTTCTGCTGCGCCATGAGGCGGCGCTGCAGGCGGTTGGCCAGCCGGGTAACCACACCCTGCAAGCCCTTGAGCTGGGTATCGAGATAGGCGCGCAGCCGGGTCAGCTCGTCATCGTCGCAAAGGTCGGTGGCGGCAACCACTTCATCGAACTTGTCGGTATAGGCGTTGTAATCGAAGTTTTCGGGCAGGTCCGTCCACGGGCGGTTGGGCCGGGTCGGCAGCATGCCCTCCTCGCCCTCGTCCGCCATATCGGCATCGTCAGCGTCCTGATCCTGTTCGATCTCCTGTTCGGTGTCCGAATCCTCGTCACCCTCGGAGCTTTCGCCGGCCATTTCGGACGGCGACTGCTCCTGATCCTCGCCCGCGCTGGGATCGTCCTCGCCCTCGTCTTCTTCCTGCTCGCCCTCGTCCTGCTCGGTGTCCTCGTCCTGATCGCTGGCGGATTGCGTCAGGTCGAGATGCTGAAGCATGTCGAGCGCAAGCTGCTGGAACGAACGCTGATCGTCGAGTGAGAGCGCCAGCGCATCAAAATCGCCACCAACCTTGGCCTCGATCCAGCTACGCACCATGGCCGCGCCTGTTTCCGCCTGCGGCGGAACCGGCTGCCCGGTCAGCTTTTCACGCAATAGCAGGGCCAGCGCGGTGGGCAGCGGTACGTCTTCGGGCCGGATCGCGCGGGCAATGGGATCCGACGCCATGCGCATGGTCATCGCGGCATCGAGGTTGCCGCGCATCCCGGCATAGGCGCGCGATCCCAGCGCCTCGTACCTTACCTGTTCCACAGCATCGTAACAGGCACGGGCAAGCGCATCGGTGGGCGCGTGGCGACTGTGCAACGCGGCGTTGTGATGCCGCAGCCGCAGCGCCATGGAATCGGCATGGCCACGCGCCTGCGCAACCTGATCGGCTGGCAGGGCGCGGCCCGGCATGGGCACACGCATCGAATTGCCCGATTGCACCGGTGCATCGGCTGTCCACGCAACTTCGACTTCGGGATCGAGCGAAATTGCGCGTGCCGTTCCAGTCAGTACCGCACGGAACCGGTCGAGGGGAGTATCGTCAGCCAATGCCAGCCTTTATCTGCCAGGGTGCCGCCGCAGCGCGCTCCGCATCAGGAGAGCCTTTCCCGCAGTGCGGCACCCGATTTTCATCGTTCAGCGCAGGCGTGCCTGCTTCAGACGATCTTCTGGCCGGTCTTGGCCCAATCGGCAAGGAAGCCTTCGATACCCTTGTCCGTAAGGACATGTTTGAACAGGCCCTTGATGACCGCAGGCGGCGCGGTCATCACGTCTGCGCCGATCTTCGCGCTTTCCAGCACATGCACGCCATGGCGGATCGAGGCCACGAGGATTTCGGTCTGGAAGGCGTAGTTGTCGTAGATCAGGCGGATATCGCGGATAAGCTCCATCCCGTCGAACCCGTTATCGTCATGGCGCCCGACGAAGGGGGAAATGAACGTGGCCCCGGCCTTGGCCGCAAGCAGCGCCTGGTTGGCCGAAAAGCACAGCGTGACGTTGACCATCGTGCCTTCGCCGGTCAGCGCCTTGCAGGTCTTCAGGCCATCGATCGTCAGCGGCACCTTGATGCACACGTTGTCGGCGATCTTGCGCAGCACTTCGGCCTCGCGCATCATGGTGGCGTGGTCGAGCGCCACGACTTCGGCCGATACCGGGCCATCCACCAGCCCGCAGATTTCGCGCGTGACTTCGATGAAGTCCTTGCCCGCCTTGGCGATCAGGCTGGGGTTCGTGGTCACGCCATCGAGCAGGCCGGTGGCAGCAAGATCGGCGATATCGGCGGTGTCGGCAGTGTCGACAAAGAACTTCATGGGGCGATGCCTTCCATCGGGGGAAATGATTCCCCTTGCCTATAGGCAAGCCCACTGCGCTTGTCAGTCCGGTACTTCATGCCACTACCGGAAGCCTTACTTCCGGCGGCTATTTCAGGCCGAAAGCGGCCATCAGCACGGGATCGTTGGTGGAACGCGGATCGGCGCGGATCGCGGCCTCTTCCCGCCCGATCGCCCGGAAGATCGCGTCGTCAGCCTGATTGGCCAGCGAACCGGCAACCCCCGCCACGTCCACCCCGGCCAGCGCGGAAAGCACTTGGCCGACCAGCGGTTCGCGGCTGACGCGCAGCGCATCGCCAAAGGCCGGCACCATGATCTCGACCAGGCTGGTGCCCATTTCCTGATGAAGGAATGCTGTGGCGGCCATCGGATCGCTGACGCGCAGCAGCGCCAGCGCGTTGCGAATGCCGATGGTGCGCACCGCATCGGTAACGGCAGGCGCGGCCCGCTCGGCTGCGTCATAGGCCATGTCGTTGAAGGCGCGCTGCAGGCGTTCGCGGAAGATCGGGCCAGTCAGGATGCGCTGGAGCGTGCCGCCACGGTTGCCGATCATCTCCGGCAGGGCCAGCCGGGCCACCTGATCGTCCCAGAACCCGCCGGGCTGCAACAGCCTGGCAAAGGCGCGGTCGCTCGACAGGAACAGCAACCGCCGCACGGCTTCCTCCAGTGAAAACGCAGGATAGCTGGCGCATCCGGCCAGTGTGAGCACGCCAAGCGACGTCATGCCGCCAAGAACGGCGCGGCGGTTTTGCATGATCGGCAGATGCGGCATGGTTTTCTCCTCAATTGCATGCACGGCAGGCTTTGCCCACCGCCTCCCCGCCCCATATAGACCGCCTAACATGAACCGTGTCCGATGCCTTGTCTTCAACGCCGCGCTGGGTCCGCTCGACTACCGCGTGCCTGATGGCATGCATGTCGAACCGGGCAGCGTCGTGCTCGCTCCGCTGGGGCCGCGGCAGATCATCGGCGTGGTCTGGGAGGCGGAACGGCTGCCTGCGACCGAAGTTCCCGCCAGCAAGCTGCGCCCGCTGCTGCAGGTGCTGCCGGTGCCGCCGCTGCCCGCGCCCTTGCGCCGCCTGATCGAATGGACAGCGGACTACTACCTCGCCCCGCTGGCTGCCGTCGCGCGCATGGCGCTGTCGAGCAACGCGGCGCTGCAAGGCGGCGGCACGGTCACCGAATACCGCCTGACCGGCAAGGAACCGGGGCGCCTGACACCGCAGCGGAAAAAGGCGCTGGAGGCGCTGGAGGGCCAGCAGGCAACGATCCGCGAACTGGCCGCAATGGCCGGGGTTTCCGACGGCGTGCTGCGCGGCATGGTGAACGCCGGGCTGCTTGAACCGGTGCTGGTCGATTCGGACCGCCCCTACCCGCGCGCCTACCCGCTGTTTGCCGCGCCCGACCTGTCCGACCTGCAAGCGCAAGTAGCGGCGCGGCTGGTCGCCGCCACGCAGGCCCGGCAATTCCATCCTTTCCTCCTCGACGGGGTCACCGGATCGGGCAAGACGGAGACTTACTTCGAAGCGATCGCCGCCGCGATCACCGCCGGGCAACAGGTGCTGGTCCTGCTGCCGGAGATCGCTCTGACGGAAACGTTCCTCAAACGGTTCGAAGCGCGCTTCGGCGTACCGCCGGTCACCTGGCACTCTGCGCTCAAGGCATCGGAACGGCGGCGTGCTTGGCGTTCGGTGGCGTCAGGGGACGCTCAGGTCATTGTCGGGGCGCGTTCGGCGCTGTTCCTGCCATTTGCCACGCTGGGCCTTATCGTCGTCGACGAAGCGCATGAAATCTCGTTCAAACAGGATGATGGAGTCCGCTACAACGCGCGCGACGTGGCGGTGATGCGCGCGCGGTTCGAAGGTGTGCCGGTGATCCTTGCCAGCGCCACGCCCGCACTGGAAAGCCTGCACATGGCTGAAAGCGGGCGCTATGAACGGGTGCTGCTGCCCAGCCGCTTCGGCGGGGCCACGCTGCCCGAAATCGCCATCGTCGATCTGCGCGAAGAACAGCCGGAGCGCGGCCACTGGATCGCGCCGCCGCTGGTCGCTGCGCTCAAGGACCGGCTGGAAAAGGGCGAACAATCGCTGCTGTTCCTCAACCGCCGGGGCTATGCGCCGCTGACCCTGTGCCGGACGTGCGGCTATCGCTTCCAGTGCCCCAACTGTTCCGCCTGGCTGGTCGAACACCGCCTGTCGCACCGCCTGGCGTGTCACCATTGCGGGCACGAACTTCCGACGCCCGATGCCTGCCCGGAATGCCAGGAGCCCGACTGCCTTGTCGCCTGCGGCCCCGGCGTTGAACGCATTGCCGATGAAGTGGCGCAAATCCTGCCCGCCGCGCGCGTGGCCATCGTCACGTCCGACACGCTGACCAGCCCGGCCCGCGCGGCGGAGTTCGTTGAACAGGCCAGCGCCGGCGCGATCGACGTGATCGTTGGCACGCAACTGGTGACCAAGGGCTATCACTTTCCCGAACTGACGCTGGTTGGCGTGATCGACGCCGACATGGGCCTTGAAGGCGGCGATCTGCGCGCGGCAGAGCGCACCTACCAGCAGGTCGCGCAAGTCGCCGGACGCGCCGGGCGCGGCGAAAAGGCCGGTGAAGTGCTGATCCAGACCCGCCACCCGACGGCGCCGGTGATAGAGGCGCTTGCCAGCGGTGACCGCGACGCCTTCTATGCCGCCGAAACCGAAGCCCGGCGCGAAGCCGGAGCGCCGCCATTCGGGCGCTGGGCCGCGATCATCGTGTCGAGCGAGGACGAGGCCGAAGCGCGCGATGCCGCACGCGGCATCGGCGGCTGTACGCCGCGGCTGGACGATGTGCTGTTCCTTGGCCCGGCACCGGCGCCGCTTTCGCTGCTGCGCGGGCGGTATCGTTATCGCCTGCTCATCAATGCGCGCCGCTCCACCGAACTGCAGCGCGTGATCCGCGCATGGCTGGACCCGTTGCGTTTTCCCCCCGGCGTGCGGGTGGCGGTGGACATCGACCCTTACAGCTTCGTCTGACCCTACAGGCAGGTTGAACCGGCACGCATTTCGGCCATTGCTGGTTCATGCCTGTCGCCACTTCCGGCCCTGTTCTCGTCCCGATCCTTGGCGACCAGCTCTCGCCCGCGCTCTCCAGCCTTGCCGATCGCACGCCGGACGACACGATCGTTCTGATGATGGAAGTGGCCGAGGAAACCACTTACGTCCGCCACCACAAGGCCAAGATCGCGCTGATCCTTGCGGCGATGCGCCATTTCGCGGCAGACCTGCGCGCGGACGGGTGGACAGTGGACTACGTGCGGCTGGACGATCCCGATAACTCCGGCAGCTTTACCGGCGAAGTAGCGCGCGCCGTACGGCGGCACGGCGCGCGCGGCGTGCAGGTGACCGAGCCGGGCGAATGGCGCGTGCGGCAGGCAATGGAACAATGGCGCACGGCCTTGCCCGTACGCTGCCGCATCCTGCCCGACACTCGCTTCATCAATCCGCTGACCGATTTTTTCGACTGGGCCGCCACGCGGCGTGAACTGCGCATGGAATGGTTCTATCGCATCATGCGCCGCAAGACCGGGCTGCTGATGGAGGGCGACAAGCCGGTAGGCGGCAAATGGAACTTCGACACGGAAAACCGGGGACGGCCAGAGGCTGGTATGAAACCCGTCCCAGTCCCGTGTTTTTCGCCCGACACCGTAACGCGCGAGGTTCTGACGCTTGTCGAAAGCCGCTTTGGCGATCATTTCGGGTCGCTGAACAGCTTTGCCTGGCCGGTCACGCGCAAGGATGCCGAAGCCGCGCGCGATGCGTTCATCGCCGACCGCCTTCCGCTGTTCGGGAAATATCAGGACGCAATGGTTGCTGGCGAGGATTTCCTGTTCCACGCCGTGCTCTCGCCTGCACTCAACATCGGCCTGCTCGATCCGCTCGACCTGTGCCGCCGGGCAGAGGCGGAGTGGCGCGAAGGACGCGCACCGCTGGCCGCAGTCGAAGGCTTCATCCGGCAGATCATCGGCTGGCGCGAATACATCCGCGGCATGTACTGGCTCGACATGCCAAGTCTGGCGCAAACCAATGCCCTGGACGCGACCCGCCCGCTACCGGAGTTCTACTGGACCGGCGAAACGCCGATGCGTTGCCTGTCCGAATGCGTACGGACGACGCGCGACAACGCCTATGCTCACCATATCCAGCGGCTGATGGTGCTGGGCAACTTCGCGCTGCTGACCGGCATTGATCCTGGGCATGTCTCGGACTGGTTCCTGGCGGTCTATGCCGACGCCTTCGAATGGGTCGAACTGCCGAATGTTGCGGGCATGGTGCTGCATGCCGACAAGGGACGGCTGGCATCGAAGCCTTATGCCGCAAGCGGCGCCTATATCGACCGGATGAGCGATTACTGCGGCGATTGCGCTTACGACGTAAAGCAGAAGACCGGGCCGCGCGCCTGTCCGTTCAACGCGCTCTACTGGCACTTCCTCGACCGCAACGAAGCGGTTCTTGGGCGTAATCCCCGCCTTGCCCAGCCCTATGCTACCTGGCGCCGGATGAGCACCGAAAAACAGGCGGAATACCGGGACAGCGCCGATGCCTTCCTTGCCACGCTCGAACCGGCGAAGCCAGGCTGGGCACGTTGACCCTGTTCAGTCCTTGCCCGCGCGCCTTTCGCGTTCCAGCAGTTGTTTCTTGATCTCAAGCCCATAGGCATAACCGCCGAGCGTGCCGTCGGACCGGATCACACGATGGCACGGGATCAGCACAGCCACCGCGTTTGCCCCGTTGGCCGATCCGGTGGCGCGCGACGCGCCGGGCCTGCCAACTTCGGCGGCGATTTCAGCATACGAGCGTGTTTCGCCCGGCGGAATCCGGCGCAGCGCCTGCCACACCGCCTGCTGAAACGCGGTACCGCTGATATCCAGCGGCAGGTCGGGCATGGCCGCCGGGTTGTCGCAAGCCGCGATCGCGGCATTGACCAGCCGCATGACCAGCGGCCCGCCTTCGACCAGGGTGGCATTGGGAAAGCGTGCGCACAGATCCGATTCGCCTTCGCTGAACGAAAGGCGGCATATTCCACGCTCCGTTGCCGCCAGCAGCATCGGGCCAAGCGCGGTTTGCGCAACCGTCCAGTGTATCGCCACGCCTGCGCCGCCCTTGCGCCACGCCGAAGGTGTCATGCCGAGAGTGCCTTTCGCTTCGCTGTAGAAATGGCCGGGCGCATTGTATCCTGCCGCGTAGATGGCCTCTGTCACGCTGCCCGCCCCGGCCAGCGCGCTTGCCATGCGATCTACGCGCACCTGTTTCGCCCATGCAGCAGGAGACAGCCCGGTTTCGCGCTTGAACAGGCGCTGGAAATGGTGCGGGGCGTAGCCGACAGCACGTGCCAGCGCCGTCAGCCGCGGCGGCGGATCGTGCGTCAGCAGGTCCAGCGCCATAGCCACGGCGTCACGCTCACGCCCGTCCTCATCCGGCCGACAGCGCAGGCAGGGACGCAGCCCCGCCGCGCGCGCCGCCGCCGGATCGGCATGGAAGGTCACGTTTTCGGGCCGGGGCCGGCGCGCTGGACAGCTCGGCTTGCAATAGATTCCGGTGCTGGTGACGCCCACGACGAACCGCCCGTCCATGGCCCTGTCACGGCGTGCAAAAGCGGCAAGCGCCGCCGATTCCGAAATCGGCAGGTCGGCGTAGGGTCGGTTCGGGGGCGTCATGCAGGGTTCTTTAGCGTCAATCGGGCAAAAGCGGCTTCCTCAATCTTGCGGTCAAACCGGAACAGCGCAACAAGCGCGGCATGGGTTTCGCCAGAATGATAACCGTAAGGCAGATCGTGGCCGGTCTGTGCCTGCTCTTCACCGCCATGGCCGCGCCTGTCATGGCCGACCCGGCCGACATTTCCGCCGCCAGCCGTTCGGTCGTGCGGGTGGTGATTGTCGAAACCGATGGCGACCGCGCGCGGCTCATCACCCATGGCACCGGCTTTGCGATAACCCCCAACCTTATCGTCACCAATGCCCACGTGGTGGAAGAGCTGCGCCGCGATGACACCTTGCTGGCTGGCGTTGTGCCCGCCGAAGGGCGCAACGGCTTTCCCGCGCGGCTGATCGCATTTTCGCCCGCAAACGACCTCGCCCTGCTCAAGATCGAAGGCGGCGGCACCCTGCCCCCCGCCACGCTGTTTTCCGGCGCGCCTGATGATGGCGCTGAAGTGTTCGCTGTGGGATACCCCGGCAATGTCGACCTGGCACAGGGCTTGTCGATGGCCGATCTTGTTACGCCGCAAGCGCCCGTCAAGACCCGCGGCTACCTTTCCGGCGGGCGCTCTTCGCGTTCATTCGAAACGCTCTTGCACACCGCACCGATCGGATCGGGCAATTCGGGCGGCCCGCTGCTCGACGCTTGCGGGCGTGTGCTTGGCATCAACTCGTTCGGCACGGTCAGCGACAACGGCACCGATTCGGCGTTCTACTTCGCCATCTCGATGCGCGAACTTGCCGCCTTTCTGCGTCGTGCCAACGTGGAGGCGCACGCCACCGGCCTGCCCTGCCGCTCCATCGCCGACCTTGACCGCGCCGACGCCGAACGATCCGAAGCCGAAGCGGCACGCAAGGCCGCCGATGCCCAGGTAAAAGCTGCGGCGCGCGACCGCGCGCTGGAAAAAGCGCGCGCACAGGCGGAAATCGACCTTTTCACGCAACGCGAAAACGGCATGGCGCTCGCCGGATTGCTCATGCTGGCCGCGCTTGGCCTAGCCGGGTGGGGCGCATTGCAGGCCACCCAGCAACGCGGACGGCTGGATCGCCGCTATCCCGTCGGTACAGGCCTGCTGGTGGCATGCGCGGTGCTGGCATGGCTGCTGCGCCCGTCACTGGCACTGATCGACCAGCGCGCCCGCGAACTCCTGCCCGAAGATTCGCCCGCCAGCGGCACCGCATCCGGTGCACCTTCCAGTGCCGACAAGACTTCCGCGGAAAAATTGATCTGCGTGCTTGACCCCGCGCGCAGCCGGGTGACCGTTTCGGATATAACCGATGTACCGCTGAGCTGGTCCGCCGATGGCTGTGTCAACGGCAAGACCCAGTATGGGCTGGCCCGCGATGGCTGGACGCGCATCCTTGTCCCCAAAGTCGACGATGCGATCTCGGTCAATTCGTACGATCCCGACACCCGTACCTACAAGGTCGAACGGTTTCTAGTCGGCCTGGACGTGATGACGAAGGCCCGCGCCGCCCGCGCGAAGACGAGCGCCCCGGCCTGTGGCGCAGGCGAGGATGCCGCCCGCCGGTTTGGCGACAGCCAGCAGACGATCAAGGCGCTTCTGCCAGCCGAAGCGATCGAGCGCATGCGGTATTCCTGCCAGCCAGCGCCATGATTGTGCTGCGCTGCCGTCATCGTGATGCACAAGTGCGCAACTCGCATCTTGTCATAACCGCCCGACGTTGCTAGGCGCGCCCCGTCTGCAGGCCACCGGGTGTTCATCGCCCGGCCATGGTTTGCACCGGCTTATCCTTGGATGAAGGAACCTTAGCGCGTGGAGATTTCCGGCGGCATTACGGCCAGCTTGTCAGGGCGTTACGCTTCGGCGTTGTTCGATCTGGCGAACGATCAGGGCAATGTTGCCGCTGTCGAAGGCGATCTCGAAAAGCTGGGTGCCGCCCTGCACGAATCGAGCGATCTTGCTGCGCTGACCCGCAACCCGCAGATCAGCCGCGAATCCGCTGCAAAGGCAATGGACGCGGTTGCCGCGCTTCTCGGTCTTGGCAACCTTGCCCGCAACTTCATCGGCGTGCTCGCCGCCAACCGCCGCCTCGCGTCGCTGCCCGATGCGATCCGCGCCTTTGCGACCATCGCCGCCGCCCATCGCGGTGAAGTGACGGCCGAAGTCACCAGTGCCCACCCGCTCGACGACAGCCAGCTCACCGCGCTGACGGCAAAGCTCGCCGCGCGCGAAGGCAAGTCGATCAAGCTCAAGACCACCGTCGATCCCGACATTCTTGGCGGCCTTGTCGTCAAGATTGGCAGCCAGATGATCGACAGTTCGATCCGCACCCGTCTCAATTCCCTCGCCCAGGCGATGAAGGCTTGAAGCCTCAAGGCTCTACGAAAGGCTGAAAATGGAAATCCGCGCCGCTGAAATCTCGAAGGTCATCAAGGACCAGATCGCCAGCTTCGGCACCGAGGCCCAGGTCTCGGAAGTCGGCTCCGTGCTGTCGGTCGGCGATGGCATCGCCCGCATCCACGGCCTCGATCAGGTCCAGGCCGGCGAAATGGTCGAGTTCTCGAACGGGGTGAAGGGCATGGCGCTCAACCTCGAAGCCGATAACGTCGGTGTCGTGATCTTCGGCTCGGACGCCGAAATCAAGGAAGGCGATGTCGTCAAGCGTACCGGCACCATCGTCGACGTGCCGGTTGGCAAGGGCCTTCTCGGTCGCGTCGTTGACGCGCTCGGCAACCCGATCGACGGCAAGGGCCCGATCGAAGGCGCGACCCGCCAGCGGGTGGAAGTCAAGGCGCCGGGCATCATCCCGCGCAAGTCGGTGCACGAACCCGTGCAGACCGGCCTCAAGGCGATCGACGCGCTCGTTCCGGTTGGCCGCGGCCAGCGCGAACTGATCATCGGTGACCGCCAGACAGGCAAGACCGCTGTCGCCATCGACACCTTCATCAACCAGAAGGGCGTCAACGCAGGCACCGACGAAGGCAAGAAGCTCTATTGCATCTACGTCGCCGTCGGCCAGAAGCGTTCGACTGTCGCGCAGATCGTGCGCCAGCTCGAAGAAAACGGCGCGATGGAATATTCGATCGTCGTCGCTGCAACCGCTTCGGAACCGGCACCGCTCCAGTACCTCGCACCCTACACCGGCGCGACGATGGGCGAGTTCTTCCGCGACAACGGCATGCACGCCGTGATCGTGTACGACGACCTTTCCAAGCAGGCCGTGGCCTACCGCCAGATGTCGCTGCTGCTGCGCCGCCCGCCGGGCCGCGAAGCCTATCCGGGCGACGTGTTCTATCTCCACAGCCGTCTGCTTGAGCGTGCGGCCAAGATGAACGACGAAAACGGTGCCGGGTCTCTCACTGCGCTGCCGATCATCGAAACCCAGGCGGGCGACGTTTCGGCCTACATCCCGACCAACGTGATTTCGATCACCGACGGCCAGATCTTCCTCGAAACCGGCCTGTTCTACCAAGGCATCCGCCCCGCCATCAACGTCGGTCTTTCAGTGTCCCGCGTCGGCTCTTCGGCCCAGACCAAGGCGATGAAGAAGGTTGCCGGGTCGATCAAGCTGGAGCTGGCGCAGTACCGCGAAATGGCGGCCTTCGCCCAGTTCGGTTCGGACCTCGACGCCTCGACCCAGAAGCTCCTCAACCGCGGTGCGCGCCTGACCGAGCTGCTCAAGCAGCCCCAGTTCTCGCCGCTCGGCTTCGAAGAGCAGACGGCTGTGATCTTCGCCGGTACCCAGGGCTACCTCGACAGCGTTCCGGTGACCCGCGTCACCGAATACGAAGCCGAACTGCTCAGCTTCCTGCGTTCGCAGCACGCCGACCTGCTCGGCCTGATCCGCGACACCAAGGATCTTGGCGACGAAGCCAAGGGCAAGCTCGTCACGGCGCTCGACGCTTTCGCAAAGCAGTTCGCATAATGCTGATGCTCGCGTCTATGTCTGTGCTAGCCGCGAGCACTTCAGGTTCGGCAGTGCCATTCTCACTTTTTCAAGAAGTCTGGACAAAGTGTGTGGTAGCTGAAGCAGGCATCTACGCTGAAACATCAGAGACAGCGGACGTCATCGCTACGGTTGCTGAGGCCAAATGTGAACAATGGGCAGATAAAGTCCGCGAAAGCTGGCTAAAGTATGCAAAGAAGATGTCGCCCACAGCAATTGACCAAGGACTTGCGCAAATTCGTGCGAGCAACCGAGCGAAGGCTTTGGAAGCAGTTTTGGATTGGCGTTTGAGGTTTCGTACGAATGGCTAGTCTTAAAGAACTCAAGGGCCGGATCAACTCGGTCAAGTCGACCCAGAAGATCACCAAGGCCAAGCAGATGGTCGCGGCGGCCAAGCTGCGCAAGGCGCAGGCGGCTGCCGAAGCCGCGCGTCCGTATGCCAGCCGTCTGGCTGAAGTGATGGGCAGCCTCGCCGCCAAGGTCGCTGGACAGGATAACGGCCCGTTGCTGATGCGCGGGACTGGTTCCGACCAGCGCCACCTGCTGGTCGTGGTCAACACCGACAAGGGCCTTTGCGGCGGTCTGAACTCCAATATCGTCAAGGAAGCCAAGCTCCATGCCCGCGCGCTTATTGCCGCTGGCAAGGACGTGACCTTCTACCTTGTCGGCAAGAAGGGTCGGGCGCCGCTCAAGCGGGACTATCCCAAGGCCATTGCCAAGAGCTACGACACCAGCCTTGTGCGCACGCCCGGCTTCGACGAAGCCAGCGCCATCGCGCACGAAGTGATTGCGATGTTCGAAGCCGGCAATTTCGACGTGGCGCATCTGATCGCGCCCGTCTTCAAGTCGGCGCTCGCGCAGGATCCGGTTACGACGCAGTTGATCCCGGTCCCCGCTCCTGCCGCCACGGGAGAAGCTGGCGCGGTGGTGGAATACGAGCCGGGCGAGGAAGAAATCCTCGAAGAACTGCTGCCCCGCTATGTCACCACCAAAGTGTTCGGCGCACTGCTGGAACGCGAAGCATCGGAACAGGGCGCGTCGATGACCGCCATGGACAATGCGACCCGCAACGCAGGCGAACTGATCCAGAAGCTTACCATTCAGTACAACCGCAGCCGCCAGGCCGCGATCACCACCGAACTCATCGAAATCATCGCCGGCGCTGAAGCGCTTTGACGACCGAGATAGAAGGCAAGGAAACAACCATGGCCACCGTGCTCACCTCCACCGGCAAGATCAGCCAGGTCATCGGCGCCGTCGTCGACGTGACCTTTGACGGCGAACTCCCCGCCATTCTCTCGGCGCTCGAAACCGACAACAACGGCAACCGCCTTGTTCTCGAAGTGGCGCAGCACCTTGGTGAAAACACCGTCCGCACCATCGCCATGGACTCGACCGACGGCCTGACCCGCGGCCAGAGCGTGCGCGATACCGGCGCGCAAATCTCGGTGCCGGTCGGCCCCAAGACCCTTGGCCGCATCATGAACGTCATCGGTGAACCGATCGACGAACGTGGCCCGGTCGGTGCGGAACAGACCGCGCCGATCCACGCCAAGGCGCCGGAGTTCATCGACCAGTCGACCGAAGCCGCGATCCTCGTGACCGGCATCAAGGTCATCGACCTGCTCGCCCCTTATGCGCGCGGCGGCAAGATCGGCCTGTTCGGCGGCGCCGGCGTGGGCAAGACCGTTCTCATCCAGGAACTGATCAACAACATCGCCAAGGGCCACGGCGGCGTCTCCGTCTTCGCAGGCGTTGGTGAACGTACCCGTGAAGGCAACGACCTCTACCACGAGTTCCTCGACGCCGGGGTTATCGCCAAGGACGCCGACGGCAACCCGACCCCGGACGGCTCCAAGGTGGCGCTGGTGTTCGGCCAGATGAACGAACCGCCGGGCGCTCGCGCGCGCGTAGCCCTGTCGGGCCTGACCATGGCCGAATACTTCCGCGACCAGGAAGGCCAGGACGTGCTGTTCTTCGTGGACAACATCTTCCGCTTTACCCAGGCAGGCTCGGAAGTGTCGGCCCTGCTCGGCCGTATTCCTTCGGCCGTGGGGTATCAGCCGACGCTGGCCACCGACATGGGCCAGTTGCAGGAGCGCATCACATCCACCACCAAGGGTTCGATCACCTCGGTGCAGGCCATTTACGTTCCCGCAGACGATCTTACCGACCCTGCGCCAGCCGCCTCGTTCGCCCACCTGGACGCTACGACCACGCTGAACCGCGCGATTTCGGAACTCGGCATCTACCCGGCGGTCGACCCGCTCGACTCCACCTCGCGCGTGCTGACGCCTGCCGTCGTCGGCCAGGAGCACTACGAAACCGCCCGCCGCGTTCAGGAAACCCTGCAGAAGTACAAGTCGCTGCAGGACATCATTGCGATCCTTGGCATGGACGAGCTTTCGGAAGAAGATAAGCTCACCGTCGCCCGCGCCCGCAAGATCCAGCGTTTCCTTTCGCAGCCGTTCCACGTCGCCGAAGTGTTCACCGGCATTCCTGGCAAGTTCGTCCAGGTCGAAGACACTGTTGCCTCGTTCAAGGCCGTGGTCGATGGCGAATACGATCACCTTCCCGAAGCAGCGTTCTACATGGTCGGCGGCATCGACGAAGCCGTTGCTAAGGCCAAGAAGCTGGCGGAAGAAGCCTGATTTTCACCTCCCCTCCCCCGCCACAGGCGGGAGGGGGGATTTCAAACCTCCGGCTAACGGAGGGGAGTTTGACAATGCTTCACTTCGAACTCGTCACCCCGGCCCGCCTCGTCCGTTCCGAGGATGTCCACATGGTGGTCGTTCCCGGTACCGATGGCGAGTTCGGCGTTCTCGAAGGGCACGCGCCTTTCATGTCGACGGTCAAGGATGGTTCCATCAAGGTCTACCGCACGGCCGGTGGCGCGCCTGAGGAAATCAGGGTTCAGGGCGGCTTCGCGGAAGTTGGCGCCAATGGCCTTACTGTGCTGGCCGAACACGTCGAAAGCTGAGGCTTTCGCCCCATTCCAGGCGAAAAGAGCCGGCCCGCCAACGGGTCGGCTTTTTTCATGGCGGCGTGGAATCCAGCATGCCCGAAAGACCACGCCCTATTGGCCCTTTGTTGTAATATCGTCATGCGCCCGTCATATGTGCGCGACACAAAGCTTCTGTTCACAGGGGCTTTTCCGCATGCGGCACATCGATATTCTGCTGACCGGCGACCTTTCCGGCGGACGTGAAACGTTCGCCCATTCCGACTTGCGCGTGGTCTTTCACCGCTGGAAAGCCGATGCACCGTTGCCCCTGATGGAAGGCCAGCCATGGGCCTTCATCGACTGGGTTCTGCCGGAAATGTCCGGGCTGGAATTGTGCCGCCGCCTGCGCTGCAGCGACGAACTGGGGCAGAACGCCCATATCACCATGATCCTTGAAGAGGATGACGCCGATGCGCGGCGGCGCGCGCTGCGTGCCGGGGCAGACGATTACATCCTGGGGCCGGTTGACCGTGCAGCCCTTCTCGACCGCGTGCTGTCTGTTCAGCTACCGGACCGCGAGGCCCCCGCCCGGATGCTGCGGCTGGGCGACCTGACGCTCGACCTTGCCGCCTTGCAGGCGCGCTGGCGGGAAAAGCCGCTGCTGCTCATGCCCAATGAATTGCGCCTGCTGCGCTATCTGATGGAGCAGCCCGGCCACGTCTTTTCGCGCCAGCAGCTTATCACCGCGCTGGGCAAGCACGATCAGCCGATCGACGAACGCACCGTGGATGCCTGGGTAAGCCGCCTGCGCCGTGCCTTGCGCGATGTTGGCGCCGGATCGCCGCTGCGCACGGTCCGCTCGCTCGGCTACGTGCTCGACCGTCCCTGACATCGGGAGTTGCGGCGCACCACGCGGCGCCGTTCCAGTTTCCCGTCGCAACACCGCAGACCATCGCTGTCTGCCGCCCACCATCGCGCGATACAAAAAAGAGGCGGCACTTGCGCGCCGCCTCCTTAGTGGGTGGTCGGGAATAACGGGTGTCAGAACGTCATCGTCGCCGACAGCGAGAACGTGCGACCGACGTCGTAGCTGTTCACTTCGACCCGGTTCGCGCCAGCCTGCTGAAACTCGATGTTGCGACGCCCGGTCAGGTTGCGGGCTTCGAACTTCAGCTCCAGCTCCTGCTTGAACAGGGCAAAGCCCTGCCGCGCCACGAAGTCGATGCGCAGGCCGGGATCCTGGAACACGTCAGGCTGCCCTGTGTTGAGCAGGCCACGGCTGAACGCGCGCTTGCTCGCATAGCTGAAGAGGAAGGTCTGCTGCGAAAGGCCGTCGGTGTCCTCAAGCCCAAGCTGGACGTTGGCGATGTGTTCGGACTGGCCGGTCAGCGGTGCGCCATCACGGAAATAATCAAGCGCACGGGTAGATGCTGCCTGGAAGTAGGATGTGGTATCCCCTTCCTTCACCTTCAGCTTCGATTTGGTGAAGGTGTAGTTGGCGACGAGCGCAAGGCGGCGCGATTCAAAAAGTCCGCCCCATCCGGCGAGGTCGAAGTACTTCTGCAGCTCCACTTCCGCACCGTACAGATCGGCTTTGGGCGCGTTGGCGAAGCTGGTGATGAAGTTGTCGGATTCGATCGTAACGAACGATTCGATCGGGTTCTTCAGGCGCTTGTAAAAGCCCGAAAGCGAGAACCGCTGATCACGCGCGAAATACCATTCGTAGCGCGCTTCGGCGTTGGTCAGCGTACTGTCCTGCAGGTTGGGGTTGCCGCGATAGGTGCGGTTGGTGTCAGGATCGAAGTAGAACTGGTAGATGAGTTCGCGGAACTGCGGACGCGCGATGGTCTTCGATGCGTTGAGGCGCATCTGCATGTCATCGCGGACCTGCCAGGTCAGCGTGGCGGCGGGCAGCCAGTAATCGCGGTTGATTGCCGTCTGGGTTGCACCGACCGGTGTATCGTTGAACACCTGAATCGGCGAAACCGCCATCTTGCCGTTTTCATAACGTACACCGGCATCAAGCTGCAGCGTATCGGTCACCTGTGCGTCGATCTTGGCATAAGCTGCATGGTTACGCAGCGTGGCAAGGAACGCCGGGAAGCCTTCGTTGGTGTCGATCAACTGCACGTTGAATGCGTCGATCACGGCATTGCTGAGCAGGTAATCGGGACGGAACGTATTGACGCCGTCAGGCAGCTCGATCGCGCGCCACTGGAAGTCGCGCCGCGAGCTGGTCCGTCGCGTATCAGTGTAGGCATAGCCAACCGTCGCTGTGACCGTGGGGATCACCTTGTAGGCAACGTCGATCCCGCCCGACCAGAGATCCTCGTTCAGATCCGAAAAGCTGACCGTTGCCCGGCCGGCGTTACCATCGAGATTGTTGACAAAGATGTTGCCCAGCGGATCGGAGGCGACATTGGTGCGAACGTACTCGAAGCCCAGTTCATAAGGCGCTTCGCGCTGCGAATTGGCAAACCCGCCACGCAGGTCGACGCTGAGATTATCGAGCGGCTTGAGCTCCGCAACGATCTGGCTGTCGATAAGCTGGCGTTCGTACCACGCGGTTTCCTGCTGCTGGTAATCAACCGTGGTCTGGTTCCGCTGCCCCAGGCTGACGCGCGTGTGCTTGAGTGTGTCGCGGATATAGAGGTTGGTCCAGCGGATCTTGTTGCTGCCAAACTCAAGGCCCAGACCCAGCATCCCGTTGACCACGATACGGTTGTCGGTGGTCACGCGCTGGAAGTTGGATTGCAGATCGCCCAAGTCGGCTTCAAGCGAAGTCTGGCTGGTGATGTCGCGCGTGGTCCACTTGTTGTTGTAGCCGGCGGTAGCGATCACGCCGAGCGTTGCCCCACCCAGATCGAACGCCTTGCCCGCCGAAAGGGCAAGCGAGCCGTTGATAGGCATGTTCGGGATGCGCTGGGTCAGGCCGTTGCGCGTGTTGACGATACCCTTGGCGACTTCCACGGAATCGATAGCACTGCCGCTCAGGCGCTCGCCGCTGGCAAAAAACGCCTTCAGGCTTGGCGTGAAGTCGCGCTGGCCATTGTCGAACCCGGTCCAGTCCGTGCTGGACCCGTAATAGGTATAGCCAAGCTGGTTCGTGGTTTCGCTATCGAACGAAAGACCTCCGCCGATGCTGACAAACGGATCCTTGGGAACCGACTTGGTGGTGAGGTTGATGACGCCACCGCCGAACTCGCCGGGATAGTTCACCGAATACGATTTCTGCACCAGCGACGAGGCGATGATGCTGGACGGGAACAGATCAAGCGGAACAACACGCTTGAGCGGCTCAGGGCTGGGCAGCGGCGATCCGTTCAGCAGGGCAAGCGAATAGCGATCACCCAGCCCGCGAACGTATACATAGCCGTTGCCGACAACACTCAGCCCGGTCACACGGCCCAGTGCACCGGCAATGTTGCCTTCGCCGGTGCGCGCGATTTCGGCGCTGCCAAGGACGGAGACGACCTGCGGTGCAGCGCGCTGAAGATTACGGTCACGCGCGCCGGTCACGACGATCTGGCCACCTGGAATAGACACTTCTGGTGCCTGATCTTCCTGCTGTGCCGCCTCTTCGGGCGCATCCATCGGGACGGTATCGCCCGACGGGGTCGTGTCGACAGGCGGCGCGGCTTCCTGGGCGTGGGCCAGCGCCGGCGAAAGCAGCGCGGTGGAAAGCAGCAGCGTGGTTGCGAGCCGCAGCATGGTCATATCCTTGTCCCCCCTGGGGAATGGGTCTGAAAAACAGTTTTCATCGGTTGCAAGAAAGGGGGGCAGCCGTTTCCGGCCACCCCCCGCTTTCCCGAAAGGCAGCCGATCAGGTGGTCGGCAGCGCGAGGCAGGAACCGCTGGTGCTGCCGAAGTTGGCGGCACCGCTGTTGCAGGTCCAGCCAGCGTACCAGGTGTCGTTGCTGTCCTTCACCGCACCGATGTAGGTGACGGCAGAGAAGAACGACGAGAGCGTGGTTACGTCGAACGGCGTTACCGCAGTTTCGTTGGCTCCGTTGATGAAGCCGCCGGTCAGCGTCGAGGTATAGGCATCATTGTTGCCATTCTGACCCGAACCGAACAGCGTGGCCACATCGGCAGCCGTGTAGCCGCCCGACGATGCCGTGCCGGTACCAAGATACTTGGTGCTGTTGCAGGACATCACCACCGAGCGCGCCAGCAGCGTGGTCCGGTTGGCCGTGCCACCCGAACCGTTCAGACGGATGCACTCGTTCGCGGGAGTTACGACAACACCGTTGTAGAGCGAGATGTCCGAGTTGCCGCGGAACAGCAGAGCAGCCTGGGCATTGGCTTCGTTGTTGCTGCTGGTGGCAGTCTGCACAGCGGTGAAGTTGGCAATGCGCGAAACCTGGCGTGGCGTCTGGGCTTCGTTACCGTTGCTGTCCAGTTCCATGAGCGCGTCGCCTGAACCGGTACGCTGGATGAGCAGCAGGTACTGCAGGTTGGCCTGAACGCCGGTATCCATATCGAGGCTGTCGTCGTCCGCGCCGACGGCAATGTAGTGCTTCATGTTCACGACGCCGCCGAAAAACTCAGCGCCATCGTCCGAGCTGTTGTAGCTCTGGATGTAGTCGAGCTGCGTGCCCGACCCGACGCCTTCGAGCGTCAACGCCTGCAGTTCGCTGTTCGCACCGAGCACGAAGCCCGAATAGCGGATCTGCACGTACTTCATCGTGCCGCTGTTGTCCGCCGGGTTGGCACCACCGAAGTTGGCGGGATCAGCCGCGCCTTCGGTCTGACGTTCGCACGTGCTCGGCGTGCTGCCGCTGGCAACCGCGCCGGTCTGGCAATCGGTGATCGGCGCACGGCCCATCAGCACGACACCGCCCCACTGGCCTTGCGACGTTTCGGTGTTCAGCCCCAGCACGTTGTCGCGGCTGGTGAAGATGATCGGAGCAGTCGGCGTGCCCACCGCGTTGATGCGGTTGCCGCGGTTGACTGCGAGCCACGACGTGCCGGTATTGCCATAGATGATGACGCCCGGTTCGATCGTCAGCGTAACACCCGTGCTGGTGCTGCTGAAACCGGCATCGGTGCCGACATCGACGCGGCCGGGAAGCTGATAGAGCAGACCCGCGATCTTGGGCAGTGTAATCGAGGTATTGATCCGCGACGGCAGCTTGCAAACCCGCCAGGTACCCTGCGGGCCGGTGATCGTTTCGGTTCCGTCGAGGCCCTGCGGGTCAGCGATGGTCGGGCAACCGGCAGCCGGCGTCACGAGCGTCGAAGTAGGCGTCGGTGTCGGCGTTGGCGTGGGAGCCGGGTTGTTTACGATATTTACATTGCCGCCCGTGCCGGGCGAAGCAATGTCTGTCGGGCCGCAGCCGGCCAGTGCAAGCGCACTGCAACCGACAAGGAACAAGCCGTGGCTGGTCTTCACGTGGTATCCCCCATGGATGATGGCGGAAGTGATTCCCGCCGGGTCGAGGGGCGGTCTAGGAGCCGAACGTGACAGCGTGTTTGCGGTTTTCTGACAGATTTATGTCATATTATCTGACCGTTATTTGACAATCTTGACGAAACTGACGGCAGAGCGGGATTTGTGAATTACAGTTTTGTGACAATGTTTCAGTTTAATTGCAGTCACAAGATTTCATGGCATGATCATCGCAACGATAACCAGAATCGATGCGGAGAAAGCCTATGTCCACCACGCTGTTCCTTGCCGCCGCCCTCATGGCGCAGGCCCCTTCCCAGCTCACCGTGCCCGCACCGTCGGTTCCGGCCAGCGATGTAGGATATGGTGAAATCATGGCTGGACGGCCGGAAGCGGCAATCGCCGTGATCCAGCGCAACGGGCTGGCCCGCGCAGGCGATCCGCTGGCACTGATCAATCTGGGCACCGCCTACAAGATGATCGGTCGCAACGAAGAAGCGCACCGCTTCTACCACGCTGCCGCTACAAGCGATGAACGCTTTGACGTTGAGCTGGCCGACGGTCGCTGGATCGATTCCCGCCGCGCCGCTCGCCTCGCCATCGCCACGCTGGGTTCGGATTCACTGCTCGCACTGAAATGAGCCGCTTCGGGTCGCACACCGAAAAACGCGTTCAGATCTGGTCTGCCGAACATTGACATATGCTCGGCAGACACGTGCCGTGCTTGAAATGTCCGATACTATACGCCGGACAAGCGCGGCATCTGGCATCTAAATCGGGTAAGTGGCGGAGCGGGAGTCCGCCTAACTAGCGTCCAGCCGCATCCGGATACCTCCGTCGTAACGGCTAAAATAGGTGGATTTAGCGAAGGTCTGGCCCTTCGCTTGTCCGAATGCGTCCCATTGCGTTCCCATAAAACCGCGCTATTATCGGGGAACAGTTTTGGGAACGCGATGCCAGAGACGCCATTGGGGTAATCTTGGGGCAGGTTCGGTTCCCTGACAGGGAGCCACAATGCCCAAGAAGCTCAGCAACGTGCTCACGCCCTTGGCGGTGAAGAATGCAAAGCCAGGTCGCCATGCGGATGGTGGCGGGCTGCATTTGCTGGTGAAGGAAAGCGGTGCCCGGTCATGGGTCTATCGCTTCATGCTCAGCGGCAAGTCGCGGGACATTGGCCTTGGCGCGGCTGGCCCGGACGGCATTTCCCTTGCCGATGCCCGCGACGCTCGCGACGCGCTGCGCCTCAAGGTGAAGGCGGGGATTGATCCCCTTGAGGAACGCCAGCGGGAAGCCACTGAGGCCCTTGCAGCGGCTCAGGCGGCAAAGATAACCGGAATGACGTTCAAGGCCGTGGCGGAAACCTACATTGGCGCGAATGAGGGTAGCTGGCGCAACGACAAGCACCGGCAGCAATGGAAGAACACGCTGGCCACCTATGTCTATCCGGTGATCGGGGAATTGCCCGTTGCAGAGGTCGGGACTGCCCACGTCCTTCAAATCCTTGAGCCGATCTGGAAAGCCAAGGCCGAGACTGCCAGCCGCGTGCGCGGTCGCATGGAAACGATCCTTGATGCCGCCAAGGCGCGCGGATACCGGGAGGGCGAAAACCCGGCCCGGTGGCGCGGCCATATCGCGCAAATCCTGCCTGCCCGCTCACGGCTCACGCGGGGCCATCACAAGGCCATGCCCTATGAAGCGATCCCGGCATTCATCGGCGCGCTGCACAAGCGGGAGGCCGTGGCTGCGCTGGCGCTGGAATTTACGATCCTGACCACTGCCCGCACTGGCGAGGTGATCGGCGCAAAGTGGGATGAGGTCGATCTGGACAAGGCAATCTGGACGATCCCGGCCAGCCGCATGAAGGCGGGCAAGGAACATCGCGTGCCGCTGTCGGCGCGTGCCGTGGAGATTCTGAAGTCCATGCAAGGGCTGCGCAAGGAATGGCTATTCCCGGCGACTAAGGGCGGAAGAATGTCCGGCATGGCCATGACGATGCTGCTGCGCCGGATGAAGGTTGACGTGACCGTGCATGGCTTCCGTTCCGGCTTCCGCGACTGGTCCGCCGAATGCACCGGCTATGCCCATGAGGTCGCAGAGATGGCCTTGGCGCACACCATAGAGAACAAGGTGGAGCGGGCCTATCGGCGCGGCGACCTGTTCGACAAGCGGCGGCGGCTCATGGACGATTGGGCCACATATTGCGCCACGATCCCGGCGGCTGGTGCCAACGTGACGCCCATTCGCAAGGCTGAGGCCGGATAGAGTTTCATCGGGCATTCGGCCCGATGGAAGCGGGCCAGCCGGGGAAGGTTGTAGCTCCCCCGCTGGCCCTAACCACAACCGACTGAATAGGAGTCGAGAATATGGCTAGCACTCCCATAGGCCGCGAGGCGCAGCCCGTCACCTTGCCCGGCACGATACCGCCCATGCCAGCCGTGGCGCGCATTCTGTCGCGGTATGATCGCGGAAAGCTGTCGGCATTCGTGAGTGTCGCAATCGACTTGCTCGACGTGCTGGACGGCGATCCCGACCGGGAGGGTGAATGCAGCGAGGATGAGGTTTCCCGCTGCACCGACTTGGGCCGTCCGGTGCCCAGCGATGGGCCAGGATGCGACATTGCCGACGCTGGGGAGAATGCTTGGATCGAATGGCACACGATGCGCGGGAGCCAGAAGCGCGGCCCGAATATCACGCAAGCGAATGAGGATGCCGAGGACGACGATCCGGCCGGACAATATGATGAAGATTGCTGGACTGGCCCGGCGATGCCCGACCGTGGCGCTGGCTGTCCGATCAGCGATCCCGGCGAATATGAGGATGGTTTCTGAGTGCGGCTGGCAAGCTGCCGCCTGAGATAATAAATTGCGGGCGGGGATAGGCCGGCCAGCCGACAAGCGCGCATCCCACGCGCTTCCCCGCCTCACTTTGGGAGACGCTAGGGAGGCGGGATGAATAAGGTAACGAGCGAAGGATGGCCGGAGCCGACCGAATGGGCGAAGCGCCTTCATGATCGGCTGGAACAGCTTGGAACCGACTACATGGCAACGCCATGGGCTGTTGCCGACGATCCCGAGGAATTTAGCGGCTTGAACTTCAAGCAGGCGCGCGCCGCCGAGATCGTTCTAGCGGTAGCAAAGTCGCTAGACGAATTGCCGCTATTCAAAAAATCGAAGGGCAGAGCGGCATTGCACGATGTGGCAGGGGCATTGCGTGATGTTGTCATGGGCGGAACGCCTCGACTGTTTACGCCTGTGCGGCCCGGAACGCGCGGCGGCGACGGCATCGACCGAAATTATCTCAAGGTCTTTGTCGTCTGGGCTGTTCGCTTCATGGTTGAAGCCCATGGCTGGACTGAGGCGAAGGCGCGCAAGCTGGTCACTGAAAAGTTTGCAGAGGCGGGCGCAACCGGGAGGAAGGGCAATCCGCTTAGCCAGTCAACGGTGCAGAACTGGTGCGAAAAGGCTAATCCCTTGTCGTCAAACCACGAAGATGCACGCATTCATCGGGAAGTGGAGCGGCACATGGAAGAATTGAGGACTGATCCGCAATGGCCCGGCAATCTCGACGATTCGATTGCTTGGATCGAGCGAATGGCGTCCGATCCGCTACTTGCATCGAAATACGGTTAACCCCCATTTTACCGGGCACCAGTCCGCGCATTTTCGGCCTTGTTCAACCGCGAACGAGGTCTTTCAATGCAAACCGAAAAGCACGATCCTCCCAAGATCGCCTATTCCATCAAGGAAGCCTGCAAGGCGTCCAGCCTGGGGCGGACAACGCTCTATGCGCACATTGCCGCTAATCGCCTGAGGGCCGTCCGCATCGGCGGGCGCACTGTCATTCCGGCGGAGAGCCTGCACGCGCTTATCGCGGGGGAGGCATGAGCCATGCCCCAGAAAAGCGAAACCCGCGCGGTTGAGGCGCGGGCATCGCGGAATAGCTGTGGCGGCTGGTTCCGTGATCCTCTTAGCCCCTGCTCCCTGCAATCGCAATTCCTGATCGCAGCGCATTACGTCCGGCCGGAAATGGCCGCGATGATCGCCGCGCTCGCATTCGGGGGAGGCGCGCATGGCTAAGCCGTTCAACCGCTTCTCCGACGCTGCCCGCGCCTTGCTGGCGGTCGAAACCCTGTCCGAAAAGGAAGGGCAATTCTGTGGCGGGCTAGCCTATCGCGCTGCCCCGCTCAGCGACAAACAGGCAAATTGGCTTCGCATCCTGCTTGATCGCCATGGCCTGCCCGCACTTGCCGAGGGGGGCGAACATGGCTGATCGCTATCCCGACATTCCCGGCGCGAAAGGACCGGACGGCACGAGCCAGGATGCAGCCGAGGCCATAGCCCCGACTGTCTCGCACCTTCGCCGCGTTGCCATGCACTCGCTGGCGCGGCTGGGGGAGGCAACCCCGCTGGAGGCCGTGGCAATCTCTGGCGTCACAAGGGAATCGCTCCAGCCGCGCTTTTCGGAATTGCGGGCCATGGGCCTGATCGAACCGACCGGCGCGCGTCGCCGCAATCCGTCCGGCAAGGGTGCGGCGGTGCTTCGCCTCACCGAAAAGGGGAGGGCCGCACTGTGATCGTCGATATTGAAGCGATAGCGCGCCACTATGGCGGCAAGGTCTGCAAGGGCAATGCGCTGATCCCGACACCGGGCCATTCTGCCCGTGATCGGGGAACGGCAATCAAGGCCAGCGCGCACGCTCCCGATGGCTGCCTTGTCGCCTGCTACAACGGCACCCAAGCCGATGCGCTGGCGGTCAAGGAAATGCTGCGTGCGGACGGGTTTCTTGCGCATTCCGCGCACGCGCGCGCGTTATCTATGCAGGAACGGCGCTCGATTCGGCAGGCCGAACTTGCCCGCAAGCGCGAGCGGCTGGAGGCTGAGGAAGCGGCGGCACGGTGCGCGGCGGACCTGTGGGCCAATGCCAGCCGCGCCGATCCCGCGCACCCTTACCTTGTCGCCAAGGTGCTGGAGCCTTTCGGTATCCGGCAGGAGGGGCGCGATTTGCTGGTGCCGATGGTCGATCCCGGCTTTCGCCTGTGGAACGTCCAGCGCATCCGGCCTGATGGTTTCAAGCTGTTTGGCAAGGACGCTCGCACGGCTGGCCTGTTCTGGCCCCATGGCGTGCACATTCAGGACGGGAGGCCATCGGCTGGCCCGCTGGTGATCGGGGAAGGCTTCGCCACCATGGCGGCTGTCCATTCGGCAACCGGCTTTGGCGTTGCCGCTGCCATGTCCGCGCGCAACCTCGAAACCGTGGCGCGGGCCATGCGCAAACTGTTCCCGACGCGCGAACTTGTGATCGCGGCGGACGATGACCGTCACCTAGCACTACTTTGGCAGAAGTGCATTTTTGAGATTCACAAGAGTCGCTTATCGTGATTCAAGATCGTCAGCGTGTGGAGGCTGGCGATGGTGGAAGCATGGCGGGATGAGCTGACGGAGTGGCT
>Ga0209815_1000221_pt1 | contig 43948 bp, 43 predicted proteins | sample CoawatmetaG00DNA_FD_187507 | JGI IMG/M metagenome (GOLD analysis project Ga0209815, IMG submission 187507) | Marine microbial communities from the West Antarctic Peninsula - Coastal water metaG002-DNA (SPAdes) (version 2) | ecosystem: Environmental > Aquatic > Marine > Coastal ...
GAGAAAGTCACTCATGAAGCCCATTGTAACCCCCGTTATTTTCAGAGCTTTATAGGTCAATATATGAAAATAAGAATGCACACCTACTTTCAATGATTCAACTTTCAAGCCTGAGCCACCTGCTCCTTATACACCCAATCCACCACTTTTTCATCTGGCTGATATTCAGGCACTAGGCGCTTCAACATACTACGTATCATCATCACATCGCCATTCACCGCCGCAATTTTCAACGTGGTGATCATCGGTTGTAGCTCACTCCATAGTAAAAACTTTTCATTCGCTTTCATAATTCGCGAATGTTGAGTGCTTTGTGGATTATTGCCTATCAGCAGCTCTTCATATAGCTTTTCACCTGGGCGCAAACCAACCACTTCAATAGCAATGTCCCCTTCTGGTGAATTTTCATCTTTAACTCTAAAACCAGAAAGTTCAACCATCCTGCGTGCCAGGTCTATGATTTTAACCGGCTCACCCATATCTAGCACATACACTTCGGCTTCACTACTAACCCTACCATCCCCTATACCAGCGCCCATGCCTTTGCCAGCGCCGCCTGCCATCGCACCGGTTTGCATCACTAGCTGAGCAGCTTCGGGAATAGTCATGAAATAACGGATAACATCTTGGTGAGTTAAGGTAATTGGACCACCCTGGGCAATTTGTTGCCTGAAGTAAGGCACCACAGAACCAGAAGAACCTAATACATTGCCAAAACGAACCATGGCTAATTGGGTAGTACGAGCAACTTGTGCAGAAGGCTTGCCATCCCAAATAGGTTCGAATGAAGGATTTTGTTCCGCAGCCAACGCTTGTAATATCAGCTCACAGCAACGCTTACTAGCACCCATGGCATTAGTAGGGTTAACTGCTTTATCAGTGCTAACTAGTATAAAGCGCTCTACCTGCCGCTCTATGGCTACCTTAGCCATCACCAACGTACCTAGCACATTGTTTTTTACACATTCAGCCATATTGTGCTCAACAATAGGCACATGCTTTACCGCAGCGGCATGGTAAATAATGCTGGGGTTCCACGTTAATATAACGTCGCTTACGCGGTTTTCATCCGCCACCGAACCCAGTAACGGTATTATAGTGGGCACTAGCCCAACAACACCGTTGTGACGCTGCTCATTGTTAAGGTAATGAAGAGTATCTAGCAATTCGTTGTGCAAAGTATAGAGTGAAAATTCGCTTAACTCATATAATAACAACACCTTTGGTTTACGCTGCAATATTTGTCGGCAAAGCTCGCCACCAATACTGCCGCCTGCGCCAGTCACCATAACCGTTTTACCAGTCACTTGCTGTTGTAGCATTACTTCGTCTGGTTCTGCCGATTCCCGTGCCAATAAATCGTTGATATCTAAATCGTGTAGATCTGCATAGTCCGCTTTCCCTTGGGCCATAGCAATCAAACCTGGCAAAGTACGAATACGTACATTTAAGGGACGCAGGTGTTCTATAATTACACTACGTTGTTTGCGAGAAATGGATGGCATGGCAAGTAATATGTCATCTACCTGATGGTTAACCACAAACGCCTGTAATTTTTCTTGGGATATAATGGGCACACCCATCAAGTCTCGTCCGTGTAGCTCAATGCCATCATCCACAAAAGCCAATAAGATACATTCACGGCTTTGCCCCAAACCAACAGCCAATTGCCGGCCTGCAGCACCAGCGCCAAAAATCACTACCCGCGCTTGGATATACACCTTTGCGTCAGCGCCAGCATCCCTCACTTGCTTTATACGAACTGAATCTTCAATTTTACGCAGTAACCAACGCGCAAACATACGAGAACCACCAACAGCCAACACAGCCACCATGGCATTAATGGGCACAACAGAACGCGGCACCCCCTGTACGCCGCTTAAAAAGGCAATCAAACCCCATAGCGCTGCATACACCACAACGGCCTTCACAATAGACCATACAGCCCTCATGCCTAAGTACCGAATAATAGCTCTATAAAGTCCAAAGTGAGCAAACACAGGCACGGCAAACACTGGAGCAAACAGCACCAACAATACGATTGGGTTATTCACGCCTCCACGAGGCCAGTACCAGTTATCCAAGCGTAGTGAAAATGATAGCCAAAGGGCGCCTATTAATATTACAGAATCTGCGGCAATGAGAATGCTGTGTTTTGCCGGGCGGGGTATCGCAAGGATGCCTTTAAAAATATTGTGCATTAAATGGACTCACTGAAATATAGACCCTAACAGATATTTTCTGAAAAGAAACGTTTCGGGGATATTCGATCAAATTGATATTAATTTAAGGGAGATTACACATTAATGAGAGACCCCGTCTTTTTTGATTACCTTAATAAACGTCAGCCAAATGATTTTAATATCCAGCCATATAGACAGATTATGCAGATACTCGGCATCCAAATCTACTTTCTGAGGAATAGGTAATTCATCACGTCCATTGATCTGAGCCCAGCCAGTTAAGCCAGGCACTAGGTCATGAACACCTTTTTGTGTTCGCAGTGCAATCAAATCATCTTGATTAAATAATGCAGGACGAGGCCCAACAAAACTCATGTCACCTTTCAAAATACACCACAGCTGCGGCAATTCATCCAAACTAGATTTACGTAAAAAGTCACCAACTGGCGTCAAGACACTTTTAGGATCAGCCAATAAATGAGTTGCTACTACGGGTGTATCAACCTTCATACTTCGAAACTTAGGCATTTTAAAAATAATATTATTCTTGCCCACTCGATCTGACCAATACAGAACGGGGCCTTTTGACGTCAACTTTACCAACACAGAAATTATGATAACCGGCAATAATAAAAATACTGCTGCCAGCGTCAAAATTAAATCAACGAGTCTTTTCATGAAAGCTCACTGCTTTGATATATACCAAAGCTCATTAAATATATGGATTTTATTTTTGTCCTCCTCAGCAGGCGGGAAGCGGTCAAGGTGGATACCTATTTTCCCAATTTTGAAGAACGTATTCAATCAACAGCACCCACAAAAATGAAGATGGACACATTAGCATGAAGGAACTGACCGAAACCATCTTCAAGTATCTTAGCACCCCGCCTACTACCACCACCAAATTCTCTGTGCAGTGTTTGTGACGCTGCAAGCTCAACCTCGCAAAGGTTAACGATAATTCGCTTAACTTGGGAGTTAACTCTGTTATAGCTAATTCCGTACTCGCGGCACAAATCCGGCACGATGATACCAGCTTCATTTTGTTTCAAGATAGCGATAATCTGGCTATCGGTGAATCGTGATTTTTTTCATGTAGATTTCCTTCGTTTAGTGTACGAGAAAATCCTACTTAAAACTGATCTTGATTTACGGGGGGATTACACAGCCTCACCTAAAAATTTTTGCTGCAACATGGAATACCCATGCTCATTATCAACCTGATGATCTTCCTCAGTAAACAACAATCGAGACAACGGAGAGTGGTCGGATGACCCCGGAATGCGCATCCATAATAACAATATGCTTAAACATGATGAGACCAACAATTCACTATGCATTTTTCAGGAGAGAAAGGTGGAACCCAATTCAGTTGGGTTTTTGTATGGGTTATATCGACCTGCATTGACCCACAAAGTCTTTCATAAATGGCTGATTTTCCTATACAGCAAAGCATAACATATAATAACCTAGTCGGTAATTTAAACAATTTACATTCATGCATTCCCGTCCTAGAGATCAGAGCAAGTAACTCAGGAGTGCTCAAGTCATGATCATCACTAACTAAAAATATTTCATTTTTTGCCTTTTCGTGCTCTAAACAGATACAAATCAAATCCACAAGATTCTCGACACTGACCAAACTTCTTCTATTTTTTATTGATCCTAGCGGCAATGGAATTGGAAGAGCTGTGAGTTTAAGTAACTTTTCAAAATTCCCCTTGACGCCTTTGCCATACACAAGAGGAGGTCTAATGATAACCACCTCCATATTTGATTTCTCTGTCAGCTTTTGGAGCCCAACTTCCGCCTCAACTTTCGAGACTCCATATGGGTCTTGAGGATTAAAAGGATCATCACTAGTAAAAGGACGCCCTCTTTCGGTTTTTTCACCTAACACCTTTATTGAACTAATGAATATAAAACGTTTCACACCCATACTAGCAGCCTGTTTAGCTAGGTTCAATGTTGCCAGAGCATTAATCTCACGATACTCTTGTAGAGGATTTTCCAACATTTCATCCATTACGTGAGCCCTAGCCGCCAAATGCACTACAATATCAATGTCAGATAAGATGTCTGTATAATCGCAGGTCGAATCTAGAGATATTGGAACAAATTTCCCGCTCTTTGTTGGTGGGGTTCGCCCAACAGCTAACGCGTCATTAAAAGCCGGATGTTTTAACAATGCCGTGCCAAGAAAACCACTGCCGCCCGTTACAAGAATTTTAGACATCATATTTCGTTAACCTTAATATACTAAAAGCGATTCCAGTCATTATATTGTATCGAGTAAATTTTCAACGCCAGTTATAAACAATTAACTAAGGGGCCCAAACGTTAATATGGTCATATGTCAACATATTAACGTCGAATTCCCTTTCGGCATGAATTCTAGCGTTTTTTGACTGTTCAGCCCGTACATTTGGAGAAGTAATTAATTTTGTTATTGCGGCAGCTAAAGCCTGTGTATTCTTGGGAGGCACTATAATACCAGTTACATTATCAATCACAGCGCTACGACAACCAGTTACATCTGTAGTAATAACAGGCAAGCCAGTTGCAGCTGCCTCCATAATAACTCTTGGAAACCCTTCTCTATATGATGGCAGCACAAAGATATCTATCGTTTTTAGAAAGCTTGCCATATCAGCTATATGGCCCAAAGCTTCTACAGTCCCACTCTTACACAGCTTTTCTATATCGCGATCACAGAGACTTGCGGGATTTGTTTTATCTATGTCACCCACTAGCAAAAATTCAACGTTAGGGAATTTAGTCTTACACATTTTAGCAGCGGAAAGGAACTCTAAAATACCTTTGTCATATAGTAAGCGACTCGCTAAAGCTACTCGAAGATTAGATGACTTACTTTTTATACAAGGTGAAAAGTTATCCAAATTCACACCAACACCGGGAATCAAATGAATTTTCTCTGCCTTTAACCCTACGACAGTTTCAAATATGTTTCGATCGTCATCATTTTCAACTATAACCCTTACCAAAGGTCGGCGCATAATGAATTTATACAGCAACGTCACCACCTTAGACTTAATAGAACCAAAAACCGTGTTAAAAGTGAAAAGCGTACCCAGCCCAGACATATAAAAAACCGTCTTGTGGATCTTTAATAATTTCGCTACTAAGCCTCCATATATAACTGGTTTGATAGTGATTAGTTCCAAAATGTCAGGAGACACTTCTCGAATAGCACTAAATATACGAATAAACGCCTTGATCTCAAAAAAAATGCTTGAATAGCCACGATCAATGTCAACCTCTATAACACGCAGCCCCATAGATCTTAATTCGTCACATCTTCCTGTACTTAACGTCAATACTGTTATGTCATAATTTTGAGCTATGATCTTAGCCAAGTAGTCAGTAAAGTGCGACAAAATGAACCAATCTACATTTACGAAGATGCATATTTTTAAACGATGAACTTTTAAGTGTGAATGCAACATATAATTAGTTCTTTATGACAGTGCTTAAGGGGTGGATACTTATATCTGGCAGACCAATTATATCAGCAGATCCTGATTTAGTCCGAAACCTTCGTAAGCGTATTTTATATCTTTAGGATTTCCATCTAGATAATTTTAGTCAAAAGAACTCAGAAAAAAATTCCTGGAAAAACTTATGATGGCATAATGTACAACGTTGATTGTTAATCAATAGAGCCTTAATAACTACAAAAACCCCTCTATATTAATGATGTTAATTATTCGATAAATTTATAATTCAACAATAATTGAAATTAACACTGAATATATTATAAAAAGATCATTAAAATTGGATTGAAATACGCCCTCACTTCACAGTTGATAGCGGTCGAACCAATGAATATGAATATAAATATACCTAAAATTAAATACCGCATGAAATTTTAAATTAACACACCACCCCTTAAAATGATTATTCATTAAACTAAAACTCCAGCACTATCACTAGAGGGGCATGTATTATTTTTAATTGGATACTTTCTTTTACCTTTTACCGAATATATGCAATAAATAGATATTGAAATAAGAAAAGCATAAAGATGCCTCCCTCCTGGCTGCACAATATTTGTATAGTGGACAACTGAAACAGTTAATCCAAAAACTAAAATTGCAAGTGTTGCACCTAAACCAACCATCTCACGACTTGCTCCCTTCCACTCCCTATTAATCACGGAAATCACTCTATAAAAATAACTCACTAAAGAGATAGTTATTAACAAAAACAACAAAGCTCCTCCCATAATAAAAATCATTAGCAAGCCAAAATCTCCAGACTTAACTTCATAAACATCTGTGGTAAGCTTATTTTCTTCATGGAAACCTCCAATACCAAACAATACCGCATCAAGATTAAGTGAATAAAGAGTTTCAAATGCATCCGACACGACCAAAAGATAAGCATCATCTATGTATAAGCCATCGATTTTAAAAAATATTATTTTCAATAAAACAGGTGAAAAAATAAATAGAACTAAAGATAATGCACCTTTGCTAAGACCGAATCTAAACTTAGTTTCCGGCATAAAATATATTCCAAAAATAGTCATGAAAAGAATAGACAGCATTGATGTAGTTGTAAACTGAATTGAATATAGAATGACAGATATTAAAAACAACCAGATGAAATAATTTCGTTTGGTATTTAATTTAAATGGATCTAGAAACCAAATAATTGCGGCTGCCAAAATAACACTTGCTCCCTGAGCCTTTAACAGCAAGCTATTTGCAGAAGTGAAATTATCTACATTAAAATAATTTAAAGTTGAAAACAAATCGAGTCTATATCTATTATTTGTAACTTCAACCAGAAGCTCTCCTAATCCTAAAAAATTAAATATATTCTCAAAAGAAATAAACGCAATATTTATAAAAAATATAAAACTAATTTGTTTGCAAAACTCTTTAAAACTCAAAACACTTCCATACCTATAGAAAATATTTGTATACATTAAGGTCATTAAAAATATTGAATACACCCCAAATCCACCAAAAACAATTGGTCTTGATAAACTATATATGAACAAAAACAATAAAACCCCATAAAGAAATAATTGCTTATAAGTAACTTTAAGCACTCTATGGTCTTTTATAAAAATAACAGAATATATTATAATTAAAATTAACTCGGCCATTATTTTTTCAATAAAAATATACCCGGAAATTGTTGATATTAGGGGAGAAAAAAGACCGGCAATAGTAACATAAAAAGGAATTCTCATTCTGAATGTGTTTATGTTATCCATATCATATAGAACCTGTATAGGGTGATTTTTAATTAACAAAACAAAACTAATATATAGTATTTTTTTAAAATGTAAAATTATTTAATAAAATATAATAAGCACATTCTATTATCTATCAATCTTAATAATATTTCTTTCCTTTCACTATGCCTCTTGCCCCGGCGGCAATAATTACACCTCTTACATCTGTCTAAATGTATTTTATAAAGAATACTACTTTTTATAAAAATGCAGCAAATAGATGAACTTAATGTTGACGAACAAGTGATATTGGCAATTTAGACGTAAAGGCCAATGTGGATAATAAAAATTTCTATTAACACAGAAAGCTCTCCACCTATATCTAAACTACATAATGAAATCACATTGATTAAAGTGTGAGACTATGTAAATGCCAACGCCACGCATCCGCGATCATGATATCTAAAGATTTTTTTGCAGTCCAAGACAAAGCATCCTTGGCCCGTTTTACATCAGCAAAACATTCTGCAATATCTCCCGCTCTTCGAGCAACCATACTATACGCAATTGGCTTCTTTGTAACTTTCTTAACAGCGTCTATAACTTCTAGTACGGAGTAACCTACTCCAGTTCCTAGATTAAAAAAGTTACATCCTGCATTTCCTCCTAAAAACTTTAACGCCTGCAGGTGACCAATTACCAGATCTACGACGTGAATATAATCCCTAACTCCTGTACCGTCTTTTGTCGGGTAATCTGAACCATAAATATTAACGTGCGAATAGCCGCCCGTCGCTACTTGGAGTACATAGGGTAATAAATTAGCCGGAGTACTGTTTGGCAGTTCACCTATAATTCCAGACTGATGAGCTCCAATCGGATTAAAATATCTTAACACTACAATATTCCAGAGATCATCAGACGCGACAATGTCTAATAACACACGCTCGACTATGTGCTTAGAAGCTCCATACGGATTGGTTGTAACTCCTGTTTCGAATGACTCCGTGATCGGAACTGACTCTGGATCGCCATAGACAGTGGCTGATGAGGAGAATACTAGATTAAAGACCTCTGCTGCCTTCATGCATTCCAATAAATTGAGAGTGCCCACCACATTCACCTGATAGTACGCTAGAGGCCTAGTTACACTTTCTGAAACAGATTTCAAACCTGCAAAATGAATAACCGAATCAATTTTATATTCCGAAAAAATAGAAGAAACTAGGCTACAATCAAGTATTGATCCTTGTACAAATTTTGGGTGAATACCGGTTATTTGAAAAATCCCATTTAAAGTTGACAGCCTGCTATTACTTAGATCATCAAGGATGACCACTTCTTGCCTATTAAGCAGCGCCTCGACTACAAAATGGGAGCCAATATACCCTAAACCGCCCGTCACTAATATCATCTCATACCCTACACGGAACCCTTAGCTTCTGAAAAGTTTTCACTAATTTCTGACATAGTTAACGATTCCATACCATACTCTTCATTTAAACATCTGTAATATTCTAGGATATTAGTTAAAAAATCTATATTCTCAAACAAATTTTTGCCGAAATTATGAGGGTGCCACCAAAGATGGAACCCCTTTCCCTGCTTAGCTGCATTGAGCATAGATGATTTTATTCTTTGTAACCGCAAATGTTCTAAATAACTGTTGCTGGAAAACGGGCGTAAGAATCGACTAGACGGAATATTGACCAACCCGGGCAGGTCTTCTTTTGGTATCGCTGAATGATCCCCTGCAATATTAACATAGGCGTCAGCCAGCCTTGCACCTCTCACAGCCAAAGACTGCTTACTTTGGCGCGGTTTATAAAGATAGTGATCCTCGTTGCCCCTATAACTCGTAAAACCCAAGTCCCTAGCAGTTTTCAAATCGGAGACACTATACTGATTCCGACAGAATATGAGAGATTTAGTCTCAATATCCAATCGTTTGAATGAACAAGCAGCAGCATCTAGATCCGCCTTGAAAGCGTCACCATTATTTGATTCCAAACAATAAAAGTGACTGAAAGAGTGAGAGCCTATTTCCATACCCTCAACATCAGTGATTTTGCTCAATAATGAATATCCAAAATGAAAAGGGTCCTCACTTTCGTTTTTCCCAACGTGTTTTAAGTGACCATATGGATCAATATTAGTATTGTGATAGGATGGCTTAATATCGGGTAAGTAATTCATCAATTCTTTTTTATTTTCAAATGAAACCATCGCCACAGTACCCCAGGTCGCATGGATATTATATGTTTTAAATAGTGAGAGTATTATCGGAATCGCTTGCCTTCCACCGAGAATACGGTCTCCATATGACTCAATCGACGCAACATCATAGACCCCCCAGAAAAGCTCAAAATCTAATGAAATTGTAAAAAAAGGAGTGTTCATAATATCTCTAAATTATATATCATCGGCTTTTTATTACATTTAGCAGTGCCAACAGTTTCACTGCTAAACTTTTCAAAAAGGAGTTTGACTTAACTAATTCCAATAAAAAGTCATGCGTATAATAAATAGCGCCTCTAAGTGACCTTATCTTGAAATGCCTGTAAATAGCCATTTCACTGTCACACCAAATACTTTTATACGATTCGCCACCAATAGTGAAATCAAAATTTTTGATTTTATTATCGATTGCCCAGCTAATTAATTTTTCTAGGTGAATTCTTCCTAACGAAAATTTCCGCCACTTATCGTCATGATTAAACGCCGGCATAAGGTAAAAAAACTGATCTTGATAATGAATACCTAGATGCGTAGCGAGTATCTCATCGTTAAGCATTAGAGCAGATAAATGAACATTCAACCCTCTATTCAAGAGAGTATGAATGTTTGTGTAAAAGTTTTTTACTGACTTATTAAAAAATATATTTCTACTTCCAGAAAGCGTATACCTCGCCTCTTTTTGTGCAATCATTACTTTTAATACTTTATTAAAATCTTCTGAGTTTTCTAATACTAAAAAACTAAGCTCTCCCATTTCAGAGAGCCTTCTGATCATTCTTTGATTATCCTTCCGCATGTTTTTTGATAATCTTAAAGAATAATCATCAAAGGTATCAGGCAAGGATGCTGCATAAGAATGGCCAACTTTATTGGTAGAAATATTTTCGAGAAGAAAATTCTCACTTTTGTGAATAAATTCAGGAATATTCCTAAAAAAGACAATATCATGAGAAGGGATAACCCTTAGAACCTTAGCCCAGATGTCTTTAAACTCTTCTGAGTTCATATCAGAGCCCAACAAAGGAGCACTATAATCAGTTTCCTCTCCACCCAAAAATTCTAGCACCCTAGCGCCCATAGCTCTCTTAATTCCAAATGGGAATATTGCCCGGACTCGACCATCAACAAGACAGACTATTATACATATTGCCATCCTATATTCTGGCTGCCCTACTTGTTCATTCCAGTACCGCTGCCATTCATATGATTGGAACGCTAATGAGTTAGCATCAACCTCAAAACCATCCCACAGGGACTTAAGTTGTTTATCAAACACATTAAAAACTTCAATTTTCACTGTCGCACTTTCCTTTCAATCTTGGATGTGGGGGGGGGATCATTAAGGGCAACACAGACTATTTTTTCCCACTTTTCAAATGCGGAACCTTTTTTTTGTATCTGGGCATCAGGTAAACGAGGCCAACAAAATAGCGGTAACTTTTTAACTAACCCCCAGTTGATCCATGAGTTTCTTTGGTTAAGATCGTCGCAATAAAAGGCTATAGCCCATGGACAAGAGTTTTCACTAAGGTCCGTAAATACAGGCCTCAACCCTTGTTCGGTTAAATAGCTACTCCACTCACGCCATAATTTTCTACGATATTTAGCTATATTTTCAATTTTTGCGGTCTGGATAATAAACTTCTCATAGGAACTGATCTTCGTATTGCTCTGAACCATTTCCTTGAATGCGTATGGGTCTGAATAATCGTAATTTCTACGTTTTCTATATGCTAAATATTTGTATACTGGCCTACAAAGATAAACAACACATTTTATAAAGTTTAGAAGCTGAAAATGCAACGGTTCTGCCTTTAGAGATAAATTTAAGTCAATTTCTTCAGGCTTATTCTGAAGGTAAAGAATACCACCCAGAGGTATGTTGAGAATTTTCCTCGGTGAAGATATGCCTATTTCGCCAAAGGTACCCAAGCACTTTCCTTTGTAACTCCCTCCGTAACCATGAGCATTGTCCTCAATAAGATAGACCCCCTTGGCTTGGGAATAGTCTTGGAATTTTTTAATATTTTGAGGTTGCCCGAAATAGTGCACCATTATTATGCCAAAGACATTTTTTGCATCTATATTATTCAATTTATCCCAATCGGGGGATAAGTCGTCGAACACTTCGTAACTTATTACCTCTAATCCAAGCTCAGCCAATGGGTGAAGAATTACGTCGCAGCAATAATCGGGTAACAATATTGATTGACCCGGTTTAGCGCCTAAGGCTTCTAGGCCAAGTTTCAATGCAGTCCGTGCTCGAGAGACCTTCATTATAGTACTATTCATAAATACTACCAGTTGAGTATTGATAAAACACAGCTAGATACCCATCTAAAATATATAGAATTAGCTTCCTACAACGTGTGACAGCTTTAGTTTAATCACCGGAAACGTTACTGATATATAGGTGTCGCTCTTACCTAGCCGTCCCTAATTACCAAAGCTATTACATCATTCAAGTATAATAAAATCACCAATTATAAACTGAAGATTACACCACATTTTTATTTTTTAACGTTCATCTTAGTCCAAATAACATCAATCAATCCAAATGGAGACGAGAAAAATGACATGAGTAGCAAGGTAATAGCTTTGGAGATATTAAGCACTTTTAACCTTTTGAGCGCATCGGAAAAATAGATACGAGATCTAACTTTTCTCCATAACTTACTTTTATCAGTTTCAAACTCTTGTAACTCAAAGACATGCTCCATAAGCACACATTTATTTGCAGAAGCTTGCTTATCAAGCTGACTGGAAGCATTATTTCCATGAATGCTATATTCACCTTCGACATTCCTTAAGAAGATAAATTTGGCTTTATTCCGAGCTAAGCGCATCCAGAAATCATAATCCTCGGCTGTGACAAACTCCTGAGACTCTGAGAACCTTAGATTGTGCTGATCTAAAAATGATTTCCGTACTATGGTGGCTGAAGGAGAAAGTCTGTTGCCATACAATAACATGTCACGATACATGTTCTCACTTGATGGCCCATGTTTGAGTGTTTTTTTCTTATCTATGTCACTAAAAACCATTATCTCGTCGGTAGAAATAACATCAAACTCGCTATTACTGGATTCACAGTATTGAACGCATGAACTCAATCTGCTGGGATACCAAAGGTCATCTGAATCCATAAAGGCGATCCATTCACCCTTTGCTTCGTCTACACCATAGTTTCGAGATGCGCCAATGACTCCGCCATTATGTATTTTTAGAAACTTAATTGTTGAGCCCTTAAATGAATCGACAACTTCATCTGTATTATCATCTGAGTGATTATCGATGATAATAATCTCCCAATCCTTAAATTCTTGGCTTACGATAGATTCTAGCGCTCTCCTTAAGAATTTAGCGTGGTTGTACGTAGGGATAACCACGGATATCAAAGGCAGGCCCTTAGTTGTCATTATCACTCCTAAAATTTGATTCACAAAATGCAATTAATTTGGATAGTTCTACTTTAAAATTAGAATTAGGTTGCCAACCAAGACCCTCTAATACATGAGATCGATAGTCCACATCGTTCGATGTAGGTGCGTCCTTTGATAACTCGAATATTGGTAATTTTATTTTTTTATCATCTGCATACACCGTCCTAATCGCAGAGGCCATATCAAAAATGGTTTTTGTCTTGTCGCCTAGATTACATATCAGTGGAGAAGAAAGAAGTTTGTGATTACATATCAAAGATTGAAGCCCAATACATACATCTTCCATAGTAATAAAATTCCTAACTGCCATTGATGGTCCTCGAATAATTAAGCGTCTATCAACTGCTGCTTGCCTACACAATTCATTTACAACTAACATCCAGCAGTTAACACTTGAACTCAATGGTGCGCCGAAGGCATTAGCTAATCGCACAACAACTGATTGCATAGCAGCTTTGGAATGCCCGTCCATCACAGCATTCTCTCCAGCAACATGGCTAGTTGCATAAGGGTGGCGATTAGAAACCTTGCTACTTTCAGTAATCATGCCAGTCAGATTATTTGTATATATATGTGCAGTAGACATGTAGATAAACTTTAAAACTGCATTTTTTTGAGCTGCTTGAACAAGCCGTTCTGTATTAGCACCATTTACTTCCATCGCCATTGCGGGGTCTTCAAAACACTCTAAAGCATTCATGCCTGCAGTATGAATGACGACGTCCATATTTTTGCAAGCGGCCATTAGGCTATATTCATCCCGCCAGTCCATTTGAACAACGCTCCCTTGCGCAAGCCACTTTGGATGTGGTCGAGGACTGCGAGAACCCAAATAGATTTCATGCGTAGTAGAGGATAAGTACTCACCTAACCTTCCTCCGACATAACCAAAACCACCTGTGATCAGTATTTTCATTCCAAACTACCCTAGGGCTTCCAGGGTGCTTTATTATCTGCCCAAAGTTTTTCGAGCATTTCATGATCACGCTTTGTATCCATGCACTGCCAGAACCCTTGGTGCCTATAAGCCATCAACTCTCCCATTTGAGTCGCCTTTTCTAAAGGCTCCCTCTCCATCATAGTGCTATCGCCATCAATAAGATCAAAAAACTCTGGCTGAACAACAAAATACCCACCATTGATCCAACCTTGATGTAACTGCGGCTTTTCTTCAAATGAGGTTACATGGCCATCTGAAATTTCTAACTCTCCAAACCTAGCAACAGGCCGTACAGCAGACATAGTTACCATTTTTCCATGAGAACGGTGAAACTTTACTAGCGCATCTATATCAATATCTGAGACTCCATCACCATACGTTAAGAGGATAGGTTCATCAGTACCTACATACTCTCGCATACGCTTAACCCGACCGCCTGTCATTGTATCTATTCCCGTATCGACAAGTGTCACCTTCCAATCATCGGTAGAGTTATTCAATGATGTGAGTTTTCCAGTGCCAAGGTTTACGGAAAAATCAGAATTGACCGTGTGGAATTGGGCAAAGTATTGCTTAATTACATCTGCTTTGTATCCTAAAGCTACATAGAAGTCTTTATGCCCAAAGGAGGCATATGTATTCATAATATGCCATAAAATCGGGTGCCTTCCAATTTCAACCATTGGTTTAGGAATCAGACCCGTGTACTCAGACATTCGAGTCCCATATCCACCAGCTAATAAAATTACTTTCATATATTTACCACTTATAGCAAAACTCTGCTATCTCCTTTCTCGTTACTTCATTTACGTCATGTTTCAAGTCAGCAATATTAGTGACTAAACTTGGTTGTTCTGAAATGCCCTGAAAACCGAACCATATATTGGGCGGAACCGTTAGCCTAACATAATTTTCCTCACCAATATCTTCCACTCGATAGTTGCCAACTCTTAAAGGATCGCAGAATACAAACCTTACCTTGCCCAATGGAACAACAAGGTTAAGGGTCATTCGCTTGTGTAGTTTCCAAGCTTTTATGGCTTTATGGTTTACGTATGAGAAGTAGACTTCGCCCAGTCCCACATATCCAACGTCATCACTTTTAATAGCATGTAAAACGTTACCGCCATCAACCTCAAAAGTGGATAATTTCGTAATCTTGATATCCTTCAAAATCGAACTAGACAACTGAACACCTCCCTAGATTACAAACGATAGTTTTTCTGAGTAGTCCGCAATTTGCTTGTCTGTTACCGCTGCAATAGAAGCAGGGTCTTCATAGAAAGACCTGTACCAATCGGCAGTTAAAGCAACTGTTTCTTCAAAACCCAATACAGCGTGCCATTTCAAAAAATGCAATGCTTTATCACAATTCAACTTTAGTAGTCCAGACTCATAAAACTGCGATGATTGCGGTTCACACTCAGCCCATCGCACCTCCGGCCAACTCTTTGACATCTGTTTAACCAATTCCAAAACACTATGATTCTGCTGCGCTTGCGGTCCAAAGTTAAACGCTTCACCATGCAGAGATTTATTTTGGCTAAGTGCCGCCCCTAGCATCAAATACCCTCCTAGAGGCTCCAAAACATGCTGCCATGGCCGAGTAGAGTGGGGATTCCGAAGCTCTACCACTTCTCCTCTTGACCAGCATTGAACACAATCTGGAATAATACGATGATCTGCCCAGTCTCCACCGCCAATAACGTTCCCCGCCCGAGCCGATGCTACACGAACTAGGTTATCAGAGCCTGAAAAATATGACTTAACATACGACCGAATTGCAAGCTCTGCCGCACCTTTACTCGCACTATACGGGTCAGGACCACCTAGACTGTCATTTTCCCTGTAACCCCATTCCCATTCGACATTGTCGTAGCATTTGTCACTGGTTATTATAACGGCCGAACAGTCATGGTTCAATTTTCGTAATGCCTCAAGAACGCTTATCGTTCCCATAACATTTGTGCTCCAAGTCTCCACAGGATCATCGTAACTGGCTCCAACAATAGGTTGCGCAGCCAAATGGAACAAAAAGTCTGGCTTTGCTTCTAAAATGGCGTGCTCCACAGCATCTAGGTTTCGAATGTCAAATCGATGATCACGGATTCCACCACCTAATTGACCTGCCTCAAAATGGTTAGGGTTAGACGGTGGATCTAGTGCAATGCCTGTCACTGAAGCACCCATCTGTTTTAACCAAGAAACAAGCCAAGACCCTTTGAATCCAGTATGGCCGGTTACCACAACATTTTTATTTACGTACACATTTTTCATATAAAAGCTCAGCTAAAAAAATTAATATCTTATGTAACTACTATAAAGACTCTTCGTGGCGAACCCTCGCCGGTATCAAATATAAAGAAGCTCTTTCTTGGTATAGTCCAAAGTGATTCCAAACTATATTTTTAAGGTGATAATTTTTATTGAAACAGCCACGATGTTTAGGGTTGTGGTAAATGATGAAAGTGGCTGAGTTTCGACACAATAATTTTTCAACTAGACGGGCCATTCTATATTCACCAAAAGGATTAAAAAGATACACAGCCAACCTTCCCTGTGGGATATCTAAGTCATCTACATCACAACAGCTAAGCTGAGCGGAAATATCTTTTTTTGATAAGTTTTTTGGCAGGACTCGATAAGCGCTTGTGAAATATCAACACCATATATATCGTTAAATCCAAGCTCATCGGCAACTATAAGCGAGCGGCCGAGGCCGCAACCAATATCCAAAAACTTGCTGAACCCCTCTTCCTGTGCACAAGACAAAATTGTTTGTAGAGATTTATATCTTATAGTTTCAAATCTAGTACCAGCTCGAGAATCAATACCAAGCTCACTCAATTCAATTATTTTTTGAGTTGTAACACCACGTTTGATATCCCCCCAAAAGCCCAATACAGAAAGCCAAGGAAGATACACACGGTGCCTAAAGACTTGAAAGGGGTATAACTGCATCAATTTTAGAGACATCATAAAGCTCCTATTTGCTGAGTAAAAAAGAAGACCACTCATCTAACCAATCCGATGAGGTTTGCGCAAAACGTTCACAGAATTCCAGTCGCGCTGACTGTACCTTTTCGGAATACCACCATTCGTCAACATTACCAGCAACACTGTTAACTTTTTTTGCCGCTTCATGAGGGGTATAGAACAGCACTTCAGCTTCAACAAGCAGATCAAAAAAGGTTACGGCATCAGGTCTTATTTCGTGATGCGAAGACTCCCAAAAAATTATTGTAGGAAAATTCATAGCCAAGCATTCTAAGAAAACTGTCGCATTATGAGTACAAACGCAAAGGCGGCTTTTACCAAGTAGAGAAGGAATGCGGTCATTAGATTTGTCTATATATTGTGAATATCCTGCCAAATCAAGTGCTTTAGGAATATTCCATCCTCTGCTTTCACCAGATGAATCTAAACGGATACATACATTATCTAAAAATCCCGTTTCGAGCTCATTTAAAAAATTAATTTGATTATTAATATAATCGAGAAACTGACCTGCTATTGGCATAGAGAAGTGTTGATAAAAATATCGAGGCAAAGAACTTAGTACATGAAGGATTTTCCCGTTAGGGCAGGCGATAATAGGCGTCCTACCTGAAAGCTGAAAGCTGGGTAACCCTATAACATTATTCCTCACTTTGCTCTCCCAACCCCAGGACACAAACTTATTGGCTATTCTCAGCTGATGGTCTTCGCTTTGATTCAAAAATGACATACCAAACGTTCCGCCATGCTGACCAATTATAAGCGGAACGCCTTGAGACACCTTTTCAGCCGCCCATATTTTGAATACATCATTTGCGTGATAGGCATTAGCTGTGAAAATGGATTGAGGATTACTGGGGAGAGCATTCATCACCATTGTTCTCAATGTTGAGAAATCCTCTAGATATACTTTCGGCATTAAAAGACGAATTAATTTAGCAAGGAAACCATCAAAACCCTCAGACAAAATGGATTTTCGGCAAAGATTATCTCTAATGTTTACGCTCTTTGCCGAGTACTTTAAACTTATCTCTGGAATCGATATATAGGGAATCTGTCCCAATCGAAGCTGCAACCTAATGAGCCGATTAATAGGGACATACGCACCAATGATTACAGAGCCTGTTTGGCGATGCCTGATAGCTTTTGAATATATCGATATCGCCGATTTCAATCTATTTTTAACTATAGTAGAAAAATTAAAGTTTTCATTTATCTTCAAATAAAGCGGGACAATACACTTATCGCTATACGTATAAGCGATGCCCTGATCTAACAAGCATTCCGAAAATATTACTTCGTTCCACTCATCCGAAGTAAAGTGGTCCCAAAACTCGGAAAAATCTGCAGGACACCAATCATCCAAACTATATGAGAACAAATTAAAGCTAGTTACTGTCCCTATGGCTTTAGCCTCTCTAACACATTCGTATCGATCAAAGAGTGCATCAACAAGAAAACGCAACCATGGTCCAATCAGAATTCGCCAGTATCTTAAGTTTTGATCAACCGAGTGTAACTTATTTAATTCGAGCCCTAATTGCGTAAGTGTTCTTTCATAAAGCTGATCTAAATAAATATAATCACGGGAAAACTTCTCCCTATTATTCCAATGATAGGGGATTTTATTATACTTATTTTTACTTCCTAAAACATCTTCCTCATCTTTTAAGCACCAATCCCCAAGGAGAACGTCGTGCTGACTATCATCCGCGTGACATCGGTCGATTGCTGTTTTAATAAGTCTCATAAGTTTTTAATTTTTATAAATAAACGCTTCAATTAAGTGTATCAATCAAAACATCCATTTTATTTCACGGCCATTAAATTGAATCTGAATTTTTGATTACTATATTGAGAGGTTGGATATTCGAAAAACTCTATACTCTTAAATCCAACGCACTTCATCTTAAAAACGAGCTCGTCTTTGTTAAAAAAAAGATGAGGATGGTTTTTATATTTTTCGTCATATTGATCTGGATTTTCGTATTGCTTTTTCCTTTCACTATGATAATTCTCTTTTTGATTCACATCATTACAATCCATTAGAAAAAAACAACCGCCTTTCTCTAGGTTTAAAAAAGCCCTTTCAATGACATCATAGGTATATGGTATGTCGGGAAAATAATTAAATACTGAATGAGACACGATTACATCCATTAAGCTAGTTAAATTCCACTCGCTATTTGCTTCTTTTACCGAGAAATTACCTTTAAGGTTATTTTGAGCCACTTCAATCAGTGGTTTAGAGTAATCTATACCGTTGATGATACATTCAGATTGAATTTTCAGAGAATGAAGAAATGCCCAGAGCCACACCCAATTTCAAAAACGGAACTTTCCTTTTTTAACTTACCGTCTTCACAAATTTTTTTAGTTAATTCAAACCAATCATCAATACTAAAATCCCCGACTCCAGTATCGAACCCATTAAGCTTTATTAATTGTGGAAGTAGCGATATATTTTCATCTATCAATCCACTTTTTGAATTCCATACGTTGTGCCACTCGTTAGTGCTTGCCATTATACAACCCCGTAAACATTTCTATAGTATAACTCGCTCTAATAGAGCAGGTTAATTGGAATACTTACCTCTTTAATAGCTGGATTAAATAAATGCCTTGTGGTTTTTAACGGATATTTTTTTAAATCCTTAACCATCCGGAATACATCAGATACAGTAACATCCCAATCATCTCGCCACGATCGTAATACAACACCACTGTTGTTATAATCCATAACAATGCAAGGTACTCTTTTAAGATTCAATATCTTAGCTGCATTAAATCTATGATGACCATCCATAATCGCAAATGTAGAACATTCAATTGCTATTGGGACCGTCCAAAATCCCAATGAAACAATTGTATCAGCAAGCTGATTAGCGTTAATAGAATCATGCTCTTCAGTTTCAACTATTAGATCTAAGGATATTAACTTTAACTCTCTCATCTCACCCCCTTATTCAACAGACAGTTTGAGCTAAGCAAGAGCTTTCAGACCACTCACCAATGCTTCGTTATCACGTGTATCCCTTACTGCAACGCGGATATATTGTCCATCAACACTAGATTTTCCAGAGCAATCCTTGATAAGAATAGAATATTTATCACAGAGGTTTGAGGCTAACTCACTAGCATCTTTGCCAATCACCTTACAAAGGATATAGTTTGCTTGAGATTCGTAGGGTTGCAGATACTCTACCTCCTTCAACCTTTGCAATAACTCAACCCTAGCTTGAATCAGTTTTTCACAACTTGCTCTATACTGAGATGTATACTTACCAATAATTTGCAAATAAAATTCAGCTACCGAATTAACATTCCATATAGGGATCATAGACTTAACCTTTTTGACAAGATTTTCATCGGCACTCGCCAAGACACCTAACCTTAAACCTCCAACTCCATAGCTCTTACCTATACTTTTAAGAACCACCAAATTCGGAAATCTTTCTAAATCAACTGTATTCAATACTGACGATTCAAAGCCATTTTCAGCGAAATCTAAAAATGACTCATCTAATATTAGATATTTACTTGACGACTTTAGATCCTCTAATATTTCAATAATGTCATGATAAGGGATAAAATTTCCCGAAGGGTTATCTGGGTTAATCAATATCACTCCATCATTATCTTTTGCCAGAGCAATAACATCATCTCTACCATATCTAAAACCCTCGGCTTGCGGCCTCCAAAGGTCTACATCTTTGAATCGGGCTGTATATTCTTCAAAAGTAGGACCATACAACCCAAACCTACCTTTTAGTATTTTAGTCACCATTTCGATGAGTTCTGCAGCGCCATTACCCACAACGATCTGCTGCTCATTCACACCAAACAATTTAGCTCCTAACATTGCTTGAACTTTTTCTCCTGATGGATATGACTGCATTAATTTGCTAAGGCTAAATTTTATCTCATTGTTCAGTGATTCCGGAGGAAAGAATGGATTCACTAGATAGCAAAAATCTTTAAGTTCATCATAGCGCCAATAACCACCATATCTTTGAGATAGAAGCCTATACCGTTCGTTTGGTTCAGCAAATAACAAATTAGCATTATCGAGGTCTTGAGCATCATCTACCTCATACCACGTCTCACCGTTGAGAGGAAGCGCTTTCAAGTGCTTCATATCAAGATTTACTATCACCTTTAAAACTTGCTCGTAATACTCGTTATCACCCAGGGCCTTCGCATAGGCCTCCAAAAATGGTACGTAAACATTATTCAAAAATGACTTCGAGAATTTGTAAATGTTAACCGTTTTATAATACTGCTCTACCTGCCCATAATCAAAGTCGGCTTTGGGTATGAAGTGACTTATAGAAAAATCGTCCTTTATTTTAACAACAGTTCCATCCATCCAAGCCTTATACTTATCAACCACAGCAATATTTTCAGATTTATTATCAATAACCATTTGAAGAACTTTAGGCTCAAATATTAAATCACTCTCGATCAATATCGTATCATCTTCAACCAGATAATTTTTAGCAAGAAAAACAGAATAAATATTATTAGTGGTAGCGTAGTCATTATTCTCTATATAAATTATTTCTACACCTTTATAGTTAGTACCAAGATACTTTATAAGCTTGTCCTTCTCATATCCAACAACTAAAATAATTCTGTCTATGGAGTGCATAACTACAGAATCTAAACAACGCTCGATCAGAGTCTTTCCATGTACTTGAACCATTGCTTTGGTTTTGTCAGAAGTCTCTGAACCAAGCCTTTTGCCCATACCAGCGGCTGGAATTAATATCTGCATTAAAAGATCCTAATAATAAAAAATTTAGTTAAAAAAATGATCATTTGGTAAGTTAGGAACATGATCTGACGAAAATAATTCAGAGTATCCATTTTGGATTTTTCCCGACACCACAAGTCTGTGAATTTCAATAATTTGGACTGGAAAATATACGGCTCCAGCAGTTATGGTAAAAACAATGAAAAAATCAATTGACTCAACCGCATTAAACAATTCAAGTGCGGCTATCACTGGAAGAGTAAAGACCAAATAATTCTCATGAAATATAAGAATTGAAAGCCCCCGCATATATTTAAATCCGAACGACTTGCTGCTAGAGACGTGTACTATCTTATTTCCCGTTAGAACTTCCAGTCCTTTTTCACGACGTTGCTGCTGTTCCATACATATTGCAAACCAAGCCATAGAAAACCTAGCATACGTTAGGCAGGATGCTATTATTCCTAGAATCACAAATGGGTATATCCAAGCGCCAGTGTTGTTCATGGCGCCAATAGAAATCCCAGCCACAATAGCAACATGAGATATCACATGCATAATCCAATCTATATATTGACCAGCCACACTACCCTTACCATTAAACCGAGCAACTGCTCCATCAACATAATCAAGAAGGTACCAAAGTATATAGCCAAAAGAACCGATAAAGACAACCAAGCTATGATTGCTAGTTAACAAAAACGCTCCCAAAACGGCAACAAAAGAGGACAACCAAGAAACAGCATTACCACTTATACCTATACGAACAAATATCCAAACTAAACACATGGCTGGAGGCACAAATAAACGATCCTGCCATGTGTCATAAGCAAAATACCTATCTTGTGTGCATTTATTTTTTACTTCGTTAAAAGTTAGGCTCATAAGGGTTGCTTCGTTATGGACGACTCGGAAAAAACAATATCAGACAAATGCCGTCGTATCTCATCTCGAGTAGAGGATGTCAAAGGGTTCTGTATGTAGTATTCCCTTATTTCTTTATGCCCCCTTAAATAATCTTCATACGAGATTGTGTGGAGTGCATCCAGTCTAGCCGAAAATAAATCATAACTATCCCCATTACCTTTAAAAACAATCTCCGACTTAAAATCAACATGATACTTGTCAGTATCACAAAAGTTTCCATAGATAACCTTTTTACCCATAGCATAAGCTTCAATCAAACAGGTCGTTGAAAATCCTGCAACAATCATGCTAGCACTTTGCATGACTGGGTATATATTTCTATCTGAAAAGTTGACATCTATTATTTCGATTGAATCGCCATAAATCGACTTATAGTACTCTTCCTCTGACATTCCAATTTCTGGCATTACCCATTGGTCAGAGTCGCGTTCAGACCTAAGAATAACACCAGCCCTTAAATTACGCAGTTTTAAATATCGAGACAACAGTTCATCCATAATTCGCATTGCCTTCATACTATCGGCTACATCTTCTTGATAGCCTATATTTCCTCTCCAGCACGAAACGATTAGTAAGTCACGAGTGGAGTCACTGCCAACCAGGGCCATCTCAAAATTATTAGCTAGATTCAAAGAACCTACAGGGTAAAAATTATCGACTTTATATCCCATTTTTGGATATGCAGTGACCTCATGACCACCAAAGCAAAATAGATGCTGGCAGTAATAGGTATATTCTGCATCAGCGTTATAGGACAACCGAAAACCATTCTGTATTGCAATGCACGGCGTATTGTGAAAATTCCCAGACAACCAAGAAAATTTGGCACAATTATCTATAAAGGTGATGATCGCTTTTGGCTTACGCGAAACTAAATCGGATTTTATGTAAATATTTTGTAATTGCCAGAAAACTTTGTAGAAAACCCCTCTTCTTGATTTAAAACATTCCCTAATTTTGAAGTCTTTTAAATTCAGAATGAAAGTGAAAAAGATTATAGGCGTTATATTAATTTCGACAGGCCTCACTTTAAAAATTATCGTTGAAAAAACTTTCGGGATAATTTCCATCACTACATTAGCATTAGTCTCATCGAAGATAATAATGTCGGCAGTTTCCGGTGTATTAAAAGAGACTCTTTGGAAGATGTTGACTAGCTTCATAACCAAAATCTCATTCCATCAATTCTTTTGCAAGAGCTTCTAACATTTTTCTATCAGTTTTTCCACTCTGAGTTAAAGGAAAATCCTTTAAAGTGAAAATTCGTTTAGGAAAAAAAATACTATCTAAGACTGTTTTACTCTGTTTACGCACGTCACTAATTTCAGGATTGGAGATGTCAGCTAATATAAAGCCTGCACAACCAACCACCACACCAGCTTTATCCCTAATAGGAACCACTACAACATCTTTTGTGCTCTCAAATTTAGAGAGCATTGACTCGATTTCTCCTATTTCAATACGCCTACCAGCTATTTTTATCTGGCTATCCTTTCGGCCAATACACTCAAGGTCACCATCCGAGTTAAAGAATCCAATGTCTCCCGTTTTATACCAAAATTTTTCTGAAGAATCCCAATCAAATTTCACAAACGATTGCGAAGTTTTTTCTTCATCGTTTAGATAACCCTTAGTTAGCTGAGGGCCTGAGAATATAATTTCCCCCTTCCTAGTATCCGATATTTTAAAATTTTTATCATCAATTAGCGCCACCGAATGTTCTAAAAAAGGCCTGCCTATTGGTACAATCCCATTGTTGTACTGTTTTTTCTCATCTAATTTGGAATATGGGTACCGTGATATGTAGATGGTCGTTTCAGTAGGTCCGTACAAATTTTCGATCGTACTGTTAGGAGCAGCTAAACGCCAAGCTTTGGCGATTTCAACAGGAAACTGTTCCCCACAAAACATACTGTGTGATAACTCTGGAAAAGACCCAGGTTTTAAATTTCCTGTCTTGAGCATAAAATTTGCGATTGATGGGACTGAATTCCAAAAAGTAATTCCCTCCCGCTGGATAAAGTCACTAGGTATTAATATTTCTTTCTCAGGAAGAACACAAAGTGTACCCAGCCCCATCCAGGTAAAAAAAATGTCTGACACTGAAGGATCAAAGCTTAAATCAAAAGCTTGTGATGCCCGAAACCCAGGTTTCAATTGATATATGGCGGACATATTAGTCAAGAATGATTGAACATTTCCATGGCTCACCAACACCCCCTTAGGGGTACCCGTAGAACCAGACGTGTAGTTTATATATGCTAAATCTAAGTCACCATTCGCTACTGGTATTAACAAACTTTCAAACTCGGTTAATTCATGTTCACCAATCCAATTAAACATACTATCATCTGGGCCAGACCCTTCCGGCAAAATACTTGCCTTAATGTGATTAGTGAGCGCTGGCTCTAGCATGCTTATATCATCATAGTCCCCAACAAGAAAGCGTATTTTAGACTTGTCTAAAATAGAAGCAATTCGCGTAGGATTATACTTAGGGTTAACTGGTGTAAAACTACAGCCAGCAAATATTATCCCGAGCAGCCCTATATACGAACTTGCCTTGCGCTGACCTACAAGGCCAATAGTTTCCTTCTTAGCGCCGACCGCGACAAGACCAGAAGCCACCTTCATCGCTTTATCGACCAACTCGCCATAGGATATTATACGACCGTCAATTTTAATCGCCGTAAGGTCCTGTGAGTACAATTTATGGTTATATAGTCGATCTGTGAAACTCTTCATCTAGAACAACCCCCCCAGTGTCGTTTTCAACATAATGAATGAATAATATCAACAATCGACTTAATAGAGGTTGCTTCAGCAATATCGTGAGGAGACAACTCGACCCCCATATTTTCTTTTAAACTAATTATTACTTGCATATGACCCAACGAGTCCCAACTTGGCGTATCGGCCATCGATGCGTCTTCAGATATACTCTCTGCTGGAAAAACGTTGGTAACTAAAGCCACCACAGATTTTAAGGTATCATCCGTTTTTTGATACTTTTCTGTTTTTGACTTCTGACCTTCGTACATAGCTCTTGTGATCGCATAGCGCCACCCATCAATGAAGGTACCATTTTTACAGTAATGCTCCGATGCAACACCTTCATGGGCCATGCCAGTCGCTAGTAAAGACTCAATAGTCCTGTGGTTATTGACCATTGTAATGCCATGTATCCTATTCAGCTCTAAAACATCAAAAGCATAGGCTTTGAGAATCTCCTGAATTTGCAAAATATACCCATAACCCCATAGCTCAGGATCAATACCATAACCCCATTCGATAGACTGGCGTGAATAGTTGAGATCTATTAGTACCGCAGTACCGATTAAATAGTCGTCGCTTTTTCTTCTAACAAACCAATAAGTAGCCACTCGTGTATCTTGGTCACCGCTCATACGTTGCATTAATCTATTAAGATATGTCCTAGTATCATCTAATTGTGTGAATGGAGGAAACTCAAAGTGATCATATAACCGTTCATCAATTGAATAACGATGCATCTCATTAAGGCCATCCAGAGTCAGAGATGTAAAATACACGTCATAATCATCTGACACCTCAACACCATCAGCTGGACTACTATTAGGCATAACAGTTGAAAACTTATTGAAAAAATCGGCCTTACTTAACATACTTTACCCTATAACTTAATACAATTTTTAAATAACCGAACGTCCACCGTCGATGACAATATTCTGGCCATTCATATAAGCAGATGCATCGGAACATAAAAACTGAATTGCTCCTGCGTATTCATCTTGAGTGGCCATCCTGCCCATAGGAATTAAGTTAGTCAGGCGTTGTACAAACTCATCGTCTTGGCCTGCATAAACACCTCCAGGACTAAGCGCATTTGTACGTACACCTTTGTCAGCCCAATATGACGCCAAATAACGAGTTAATCCTATTAAGCCTGTCTTAATCACTGAATATGTTACTGGCTTTACAGCTTGTTGCTCATCTGGAACGCCTTCTTGTCGATATAGATTCTGATCTGGTGCAATCACCGACAAATCAGACGCTATATTCAAAATAACACCTCCGATACCATCAGAGGCCATAGCTGTACCGAATATCTTGCTGCATAAAAACGCTCCAGTTATACCCACAGAAATTTCCACATTCCATCTCTCTAGAGAGAAATTTTCTAACCGCGTGGTTCTTGTTCCATTAACTAAAGAAGTGGCCGTTGGGTTAATTGCCGCATTGTTGACCAAAACATCGACCCTAACATTCAATGCCTCTAATTCAGAGTAGACACCCATAACACTATCCTCTGACGAGACATCCATAACAAAGCATTGAAATTTTCCAGTAGCACCTGACTGAGCTAATATTGCCTCCGCTTTATTTAAAGCAGCAACGTCTAGATCAGTCAGAATCACCTGCGCACCTATGGCTAGTAGAGCCTTACAATGAGCAAGGCCGAGCATTCCAGCGGCTCCGGTTATCAGTGCAGTTTTTCCGAACATATCAAACGAATTATTATTTTGGTACACGCAGTTCTCACTTGTTAACAAAAATTAAAAAATTATCTACTCTTACGCCACATCCGCATCTCATATACGATACCCTGACCATCGCTCTCGAGCATAAACATCACCGCATCAGCAACTTCATCTGAAGTCATAAATGTTGAGTGATCCAAATCTGCTCTGCCCCCCATCATTTCCGTGGAAACACCAGCAGGTGAAACCGTGCCCACCCGAATATTATGAGACCGTAGTTCCTCGTCTAAAGCCCGGGAGAACCCCAAAAGCGCATGCTTAGTAGCGGCATATATACAATGCCCTGGTGCACCGCCACCTGTATAAGAGCTGGAAGAACATACATTTATGATCGAACCCTCGTTTTTTTCAACCATAGCCTGCGAAAAATATCTGGTCAATGCAAAGGGAGCGAATACATTAACCTCAAAACTAACTCTCAGTAATTCTTCAGATGAATTAGCGAGTGGTTCTAAATGAAGAACCCCTGCATTATTAACAAGAATATCAACGTCGCCAATCTCTTTATTCACAGATTTGCACAAATCATTGACATCTGAATTAGAACTAAGGTCAGCTGAAAAAATATGTAGCTTTTCTTTATATCGGGAAAACTCATCCTTTAACTGATTCAATCCCTCAATATTACTGGCGGTCGCACAAACAACAGCCCCGCTTTCCAATAGTTTCTTAACAATCGACTTCCCGATCCCTCTACTAGCACCTGTCACTAAACATACTTTATCTTTCATAAGGCATTAACCATTCTTAACAAAACCTAGTTTTCTAAGCTGCTAACTGGGGTATTAGCAGAGTTACAGGCAAAAAATTCGCATAAAGTAATATTGAACTTTGCTGTATTTAGTGGCACTGACCCCCTATTAGTTTCAAAATTTAACGGCCCCCTATAATTGATTTCATCAAGAGCCTCAAATACTCCGCAAAAATCTACCAGACCTGAACCTAGTACAACATTGTTACCAAATCGATCTTTATCTTTAATATGAACATGGCCGATATTTCCAGCTAACCGAGTAATTTCATCTCTCAGGTTAGGTGTTTCTACAACCCGATTACCTGTATCAAAAACTGCTTTGACATTTTCCATGTCTATCATATTAATAAACTGGTTCAATTCATCTGCAGCTAGTAAGGTCTCTACGCATAGCTGAATATCGTATTTTCCCGCCAACAAGCCTGCCTCTCTAATAACATGAACCATCGATATTAAATTATCAACATTAACTGCACTTTCCTCCAATAGAGGCAACACAACCACTTTGCAATTTAATTCGGAAGCAACCATTAAGCACTCAGATATACTGAGAAAGGCATTTTTCGCTGGATCATCCATTATAGAATTATCAATTATATAATCTAAACAGACAGAATAAGGAACTAACCCATTATTTGCACAGAGATTAATAATTTCTTTACGCCCAGAAACTGACCATATTGGATTTGACGCATTCCTCTCTCGCTCGACCAGTAGTTCGATAAACGAACACCCTAGTAGCCCTGCATTAACAAACTCAGTGCGCCATTCCTCCTGCGGAAAGCATTGTAGCTGACCGCCAACTGGCTCCGTTAAACGCCCTTGAGAAAAACCATAGGCCCTACCTGATTTGTAATTAGACATCATTACGCTAAACCATCAATTTCATCAATTAGTTTTTTGAGTAAAGTTGCTTGTATTTTAGCTTCATCAATATTTCTATAGTTTGACTTAAATGCCATTATCTTTCTTTGATATTCCTCTGCAATTGGGCACAATCCAAGGTCAAAGACTTGCCCCCCCATCTGTTGACCCTTTAGGGCAGGTTCCAGATACGGGTTTTTCCAACATGCATAAAATCCATCACCACCCATTGCCTTATATCGATCATAAAACTCCTTCCAACTTACACCTGTCGCTGCCTCACCTTGATAAAGCAAGCCAAATGTAAAATACGAGTGGTCCGAATGATTAAGAATTTCCTGCGTATCTATCCAGTTGCAACCTGCCACAGCATTAAGAAAAAGTTTACCTACAGCTTTACGCCTATCAACTAAATAGTCAATACGCTCAAATTGGGCCAACCCAATAGCTGCAGTTATAGCATTCATTCGATAGTTAAAACCGATGGTATCAAATCGTTCGTAATCTGGATTCTGATATACCGACGATGCCAGACTAGTCCTTCCTGCTTCGGCGGTCAGTCCCTTATATCCAATCCCTGCAAATTTTCGGGCTCTCACTGCAAGACTTTCATCCGAAGTAATCAACATCCCACCTTCACTACCTGATGTCATATGTTTTGATTTTTCAAAGCTAAACACGCCAATGTGCGCATGAGTTCCTGCAAAACCATCTTTGTACCTAGTCATCAATGTCTCAGCTGAATCATCCACAACGACTAAATCATATTTCTCCGCAATCTTTAGAATAGGGTCGATATCTACAGGCAAACCATATAGAGACACAACTATTATAGCTTTGGTTTTATCAGTGATTTTTTCTTCTATCTTAGCAGCATCAATATTCCAACTCTTTGGACAAATATCAACAAAGACGGGTACAGCGCCAAGATGCATAGTGACATAAGCATCCATAACTACAGTAGTAGCCGGTTGTATAACCTCATCTCCAGGCTTTACACCTGCAGCATATAATGCCGCATGGAGCCCAGATGTACCCGAATTAACGGCTATTGAATATTTTGATCCGATACCTTTCGAAAATGTTTCTTCAAACTTTTGAACCCACGGAAAACTCTTATTCTCTGGCGTTTCTGAATCCAAGGCACGCAATACATATTCAGCCTCATTACCATTAAATTTTCCAAATATGTTCTTGTAATCGCTATTCATAAAATTTCCCGTATTATATTTTTTTAGATATTTGTGCAGCTTTCCACTCATCATTTCGAAATAAATTAAGCTTAGCCATATCTGGATTATTAGTAAATAATTGTTTAATTTCTGTTCTGCTAGCAGCATTGCCTAACAGTCTGGCAATGGACGCCAGCAACCAATAATCTTCTTCATAATCTAATGTCAATCGAATATTAAAATTATCATTACTAGACTCTGGAAGAACCTTCATCCTAATATTTTTTACTTTTTCCAAGTAGTACCACATCATTTCCGTATCATCATTATCTCTTAGCCCTGAAAGAGATTTTTTAACAACATCTCTGGTTAAGGAGTAACCAACACTTGCACCTCCGTTTGAGCTTGATTCAGTAGGGCAGACAACATCATAATTACCTAACTGCCGAAGGTGAAGACTTTCGATCATCTCAAAGCCATCAAAAAATGGATCATCAGCATCAATCGTATGAAAAGAGTCAATGTTGAATTTCTCAGCACAATCAAACCAACGTTTGAGTTTGTTCTTCATTGAACCTCGAAAACATCTTACATTTAATTCATTTGCTATTTCTTCTAGCACATCATCACTAGAATCCGTACTTGTACAGATAATAGGTTCAATTCCGTAGCTTATAGCCCTCTTGACTACATGGCTAATGACGATCTCATCTCCCAAAGGTAACAAACATTTTTTAGGCAGCCTAGTAGACGAAGTCCGAACGGTAATAAACCCTGTATATATTGAATCAACCATCACTCTTCCCATAATATTAACTTTCCAATTGGAGTCTCACAACCCTAACATTAGACTAGGCTTACCCTGCGCAACAACCCTACCTTTCTCTAATTTATACACGTAATCACAATTTTCTATTGTTGAAAAACGATGGGCTATAATCAAAATTGTCTTGCTGCCCTGCAACTTTTCAACTGCTTGCATGACTTCACGCTCTGTTCCTGTATCTAACGAGCTTGTCGCTTCATCCAAAACTAAAACGGGTGGATTATTGTACAACGCTCTAGCAATTCCAATCCTTTGTCGCTGACCACCAGAAAGCCGCACTCCGCGTTCTCCAACCAAAGTCTCTAGCCCTTCTGGCAAAGAGGCAACAAAATCTGTCAGTTGTGCTTTTTCAATGGCATTTCTAAGTTTTTCTTCGTCAATAGAATCATAGGGAATGCCAAAACCAACATTCTCCCTCAGAGTGCCATCAAGGAGATAAATCACCTGAGACACATAACCCAGATTTTTTTGCCAACTACTGACGTTGTGTTGTGTGATCGGCGTCCCATCAACATTTAACTCCCCAGTAGAAGGGTGTATTAAACCAAGGATGCAGTCAATTAACGTGCTTTTACCTGCACCACTAGAGCCAATAAATCCAATCATTTTACCTGCACCGATATCCAAATTAATGGACTCCAAGGCAGGACAGTCAACCCCTTCATAACTAAAAGTTAAGTTGGTCACATTTATATTTTTAACAAACTTCACATCTAATTCAAGTGAGTCACAGTTTGAATGGCTAAGTTTTTCACCCTCCAACAACTCGCTATAAATAAAGGAGACTACTGGACGATTAAAAACGATCGCCTGCCCACTTTGTACTAGCCTAGAGATAGTGGGAAGAAGTTTGAAAGCAGCAGCAGTGAATAGGCCTACGGTAATAAGAATATTAGTAGCATTTCCACTAATATACAAAAACACGACGAGACTACACAGAGCAAATATAGCTACAAATTCAAGAAAAATTCTTGGGACATTCTGCAGGATGGTTTGTTTACGACCAGCCTCCAACGAAATGTGAGTCTCTTTTAAGTATTGGTTTACAAAGACATCTTCACATCCATATAGTTTTATGTCTTTAGCGCCATTGAAACCCTGTTGGGCACTTTTAATTCTCAGCCTTTCATTTTGTTGCCGAGCTTGACCCCAAGAAGCTGCACGACTCTTTGAAATAAGGAATAACAATAAAGACATACTGCCAAATAAAACAGTTGCTATTACTGCCCCAACTGGCTCCATAACAAATAGGACGACTACAATTGACAGCATTACTAGAACATCGTTGAACACCATAAGGGCAGCTGCTGTAAACCCTGTAGAGAACTGCGTCGATTCCGTTATCGTATTACTCAATAACTTCGCCGAATTATGCTGAAGATGAAACGCGTAGGTTCTATGAAGGTAGGATTTGAACAACCTACCTGAGATAGACTCTTGAATAGAATAATAATATCCTGCTTGGCAGGCAGCAAGCCACAGTAAAAAAATGCTTTTAACAAAGTAAAACAATACGAATATAACTACCGCACCAACCAAAAGTTCACTACGAGATATATTCGCTAGAAATGGTAACTGTTCGACAAAAAAGGCGGGAAGTGAAAAGTCATCAGATACAATTATAGAAATAAATGGGATAACAAGCCCTACGCCTGCTGCTTCAAGAAAAGCCCCAACAACTGTGATTATAACGAGTTTTAAACCACTATACCTTTGCTTTCGATCTATTATTCGCCAAAATTGTTGAAATACATTCAATGTTATTATCTCTTTTTATTAAGGCTTTGAATATATCACCGCCGAAAAAAACTATACTGTTTTTTTATAACACCTAAGCTACAAACTAGGTGTTATATATAAATGAAACAACTAAAATTACCTCTTTGTTTTATTCAATAATCATTCACCCGAGGGAGCTATTTTCTGAAACATCTCTTTTTCAACAAAGCCGCACACTATGTGCCCGATTAATATATGACTTTCTTGAATTCTTGCCGTGTCATCAGACGGAATACGAAGGCAGTCAGCCTTAGAACTTAATGCTCCACCAGTGCTTCCAGTAAGTACAAAAGCCTTAATACCTATTTTTTTACCTACCTCCACGGCCCTAATAATGTTTGGACTATGACCACTTGTGGTTATGGCAATAAATACATCTTCGGGCTTAGCTACAGCTTCCATTTCTCTAGAGAAAACATTTTCATATCCATAATCATTACCCATAGCAGTCATTCCTGAACTATTAGTTCCCAATGCTATTGAAGCTAGAGCAGGTCGGTCGAATAAAAATCTAGATGTGAATTCGGCTGAAAGGTGCTGTGCATCGGCAAAACTACCCCCATTACCACAGAAAATGACTTTGCCACCATTTTTTAACGAGGCTACACATGCAACAGCCACCTCAATCACTTTATTCAATAGCACAGGGTCTTCCATTATTTTTCTTTTTACGTCTATTGATTCCGCTATTTCTTTATTTATTAATGCAATATTCAAGTCAACTCACCCTAAGTATTTTTCAAGTTTTTCAAGTGCACCCCAAAACCCTTCGCCACCATTTTTATGGCCTTGCCAAATCTCAGGTATAAAAGGGGCTAAAGGACATAGCTCGTTAAGAATAGAACCTAACCGTGAAAAGTCTATATCACCTTCACCAATCTGCAACCCCTCACCATTAACACCTGAAGCATCACCTAAGTGTAAGTGAGCGGTTATGGGTGCAATTTTTTTAGAGAATTCGTAGAAGTCTAGACCAAAGTGATTACACATTAAGCGAGAGTGTGAAATATCAAAGCACATTCTTAAGTTAAGCTTTTCACACCAATGTGTAATATCAGCAGCATGTAGAAATAAGTTTTGATACCTTTGACCACCAAAATGCCATGGGAAAGGAGCCATTGTTTGGGGAATTAACTCAACCCCATCCATATCTAAGGCTGATAGGCTATCAGAAAATCGCTCATAGTAGCCCTCTAGCTCCGAGTTCGGTAACAAGTCATCCATTGTAAAGCCACCAATATTAGCAACAATCATAGGCCTTTCAGTGGCTGGGAAATATTTTTTTAATGACCTTGTAATATTGATTACCCGCTGCGTTTCCGATATAGAATACTGGCGATATTCTTCATCGGCAGATGCCAAATCCATTAGCCGACTGCCGGAAAATAGCTCTGGGGCATGAACTACGAAGCCAGACATATATTGACCAGACAGATATTCTTCAATATTAAGATCAAGATCCGAGTAGGACAGGTGAAATTCAAAAATATCAGGGGCTATCTTTGATTCGTACTCCGAAAAGTCATGATATCGAACAGGCACGCCCCAAGGTCTTTGAAAGTTATAAATCCGAGGTTCTACTCTACCATCTTGCAAGTCAGAAGGATAAAAGTAATCTTCCTCCTGCATGGTTCTCAAAAGTTTCCGGCCCAATAGCTTCTCATAGGATTGAGCAGACAAACCTTGACCCGGGCTACGTACCTTCAAGTGATGTGGCTCAATCACTGTCCCTTTTTCTAAATCAGTTGCCGCCACTAAACTCTTGGCTAGGTTCTCTCGGTTAATCATTTCTCCTTGGGAGATACTTCGTACAACTCCATCTCCTAGAGCTTCCTCTATCTCTCTAATTCCAGACACTAAAGCTTTAAACTCTCGAGGCTCCAAACTTGCTGCATGATCTGGCCCCTCCATGCTTCTATCAAATGTAAAATGCCTTTCTACCACTTTAGCGCCCAGAGCCACTGCGGCAAGCGAAACCGCAATGCCACGTTCATGCCCTGAGTAACCTATTAGCGGGTGAATCTTTTCTAATCTTTTCATCCAGCTAAGATTGATATCGTAAAATGGCGCCGGATATGTGCTGTTACAATGCAGTAAGACATATTCCACTTTACTGGCGTTTAGAAAGTCGACCGTAATTTGAATTTCCTCTTCAGAACTCATACCAGTAGACAAAATTAATGGCTTTCCAGTTGTAATTAGATCTGCAATTAACGGCAAATTGGTTAAGTCTGCAGACGCAACTTTGTACGCTGGCACATCAAATTTCTCTAGGATCGCAATACTCAACGAGTCCCATGGCGTACACATGTACATAATACCTTTGGATGAACAATACTCTGACACTTGTCGATGTTCATCAGTCGATAACTGAAATCGCTCCAAGAGGTCGAGGACATATTCAGTACCTAGGTCCTCACCTTGCTTTTGTAGGCTCTTTTTCCTATAAACTGATGCCATATCGCGCATTTGAAACTTCACACAATTAGCGCCCGCGTCGATAGCAGAATCAATCATTTCAAGAGCCAACTTCAGACTGCCATTGTGGTTATTACCAATCTCCGCGATAATGAATACGTTTGAATTCCCAATTTCTAGATTTCCGATTCTCACTCTTACTCACCTTTTTAGTAACTTTATTTATACGTGTCACGATTAGTCCATGACTGCATTCCGTCATGATCAAAATGAAACACAGTTTGCGAAAGACCTTTATGTTTCATCGCGGTCAAAAAAATATTCTTTGAAAAAGCCTTAACGTAAAACAAGAAAAACCCGCCTGCCCCAGCACCTAAAAGCTTCCCACCTAAAGCACCGTTTTCAATTGCATAGCTGTATATATCGTCCAAATCGTCATTTGATATTTTATCGCTAAATTGACGTTTCAATTTCCATGCTAAATTAAGCCCTAAACCAAACTCGTCAAGCCTCCCTTTAAGCAGTTTATCTCTCATAGAATAACAATGGATCACGTTCTTTTTGACCATGTTCTGCACTTTTGAATCCTGCATCGTGGTCTTTTGATCATCATGAATAGATCCAGAATTTCTCCCAGATGTTATCTCAAATAAGACCAAATTTTCTTGAAGCTCTAATATGGTTGTATCTTTCAGCCGTAGAGGATGGATTAAATTATCATCGTGTTTAAATTCAATAAAATTAAAACCACCAAAAACTGTTGCATACTGGTCCTGCCAGCCGCCAGAAATTCCCATATTTAGGCGTTCGGCCTGAAAAGCCATTTCAGCTAATTCATAGTCATCCCACTTATCTCTACGAAGCTCATTAAAACAACCCAGAGTTGCAACCATTACCGATGATGAACCGCCCAAACCCGAACCAGATGGAAAGTCGGAATTTACAGAGAGATCGAAGCCAAAATCAGGTTTCACTAACGTCAATAATGACCGGAACAAGCCGAAATTATCCGACCTCAATAGAAGATCTTTAAGATCCTCAAAACCAACTGTCTCACCTAAGTCTAATGAGTCAATTGTTATTTTTTTATCATTTCTAGGTCTCAACGTAACATGACAATAGAGGGAAATCGTTGCGTTGATTACAGCACCACCCTCTGCCATAAAATAATGAGTCAGATCGGACCCGCCACCGGCAAAGCTAATCCTAACTGGTGCCTTAGATCTCGAAAATATATCTTTTTCAATTAGTAGAGGGAATTGAGCAGGGGTTATAACATCAACAAGGCGCATATCACTATCTAAAATTGGTATAGCCTTTATTTTCGAGTCTAGTAACTTAAGGATTGATTCACGACTGTCGGTATCCTTTCTCCATACAAAGTTAGGATTAAATACACGCTCTATGCTATCTGATAAAGTAGCTTTGTCGAGCAAGCATGATCTAATATCGCCATCTGTCGCAACACCTACGATTCGCTCATTCTCATCAGATATAAAAACCATACCAATTGAATTCAAATCAATCTTGACTAAACTGTCACGAATTGTTGATGACTGAGAGATTGTATAGTTAACTTTATCCACGACTGTCCTTCTTAGTTTTGTACCATTCACAGAATTTATAATAATCTTGGGGAATTCCTATATCGAAAAAAACACCTTCAAGACTTACAGCACCTAACAATTTATTTCCTGATAATTTCGGTAAAATTTCGATTTCAAGAGAAAACTGTTTCCCTTCCATCCCACAAAACAAGCTTGTAGGGAGCTTATATAATCCTGCATTTATAATGCCTGGCATATTATATTTGGTGTTTATTTTCTTCTCGACGAACTCAACAATGCATCCTTCATTATCTAGGCAAATAGACCCATATCTCGAAGTATTTTCTACTGTTATCACTCCTACCGCAGCAGTTTCACTATTACTTATTTTTTGCAACCCATCATCCAGCCATGTGTCGGCATTAGCAATTAAAACCGAGTCGGTTAGCTTGCGCCTATAGATTGCATTACAAACTGAACCACCAGTGCCTAGAGGAGAGTCCTCAACGATCCAATCTATATTGACTTCGCTTCCAAAGAACTTAGATTGCTTGATTAACAACTCTATTATGATTTCAGACTGATGATAAAGAAGAAAGATAAAGCTTCGCTGCCCTTGCTGTACCCAATGAGCCAATTGTAACTGTAACAGCGGAACACCATTAATAGGAGCCATAGGTTTAGGAACATCACTAACAACATCTTTCAGTCTAGTACCAAACCCACCCGCCAAAACAAGCATATCCATACGCATCGTAACTACCTTAATTGAGATATTATTGTAGAAAAGTCGGAAACTTGAATGATTTTTTTATCTAGCTCTTTTGGAATTTCAGCATCAGATGATGAGCATAATAGATAATTGTCAGCTACATTTGCTGAAATCCCAGCTTTCATATCAGACATTTTATCTCCTACCATAATAGATTTCGACACATCAATATTAAGATCCTCAATCGCCTCATAAAACATACCAGCACCCGGTTTCCTAGTATTTTCTTCAAGTAAATACTTACCAAGACCCTCAACTGGATGAAAAGGAGAGTAATATATTGCGTCTATCAAACCACCTTTATTTTCAAACTGCTCACACATCCAATTTGATAATCTTCTAAATTGCTCAGTAGAGTATAAACCACGGCCAATACCTGCTTGATTGGTCACCACAACACATAGATACCCGCTAGCTTTGGCATCTAAAATCAAATCGAAAATACCAGGCTTAAAATCAAAACTCTCCTTACGGTGAACATACCCATAATCCCAATTAATAACCCCGTCTCTATCTAAAAATAGCGCGGGCCGTGTGGTTGTATTGAATCCTGTTTTCGCTAAAAGCCGCATATTAAATCATTTTCTCATTCACTCAACTAAAAACCTACCAGATGGGTTATATATTAAGGTTATTAATGACCACTAACAATTTTAATGTTTACATATTGATAATTCTTCACAAACACTACGTCAGCCTTAAAAACCAATAACAGTATTTAAAGTAACTAAAATCCAACCTCTTCCAAATACTCTAGAGCTTTCCAAAAACCTTCTCCTTGATTCTTATGTCCTTGCCAAACCTCAGGTAAAAACATTATGTTTTTGGCATATATATCTAACTGAGATGAAAGCACCTCAAAGTCAACATCGCCACCTCCTACGTCAATCCCTTCTCCATCAACACCTAACGCATCAACGATATGCATATGAGCCACATAAGGCCCAACAATCTCTGTGAACGAACTTAATTCCCATTGATAATAGGTTGATGCCATCATCGAATGTGATGTGTCATAACAGATTCTATAGCCATATTTTTCGCAAAAATCTCTAATTTCATAGGGATCAACGAACAAATTATGGTGACTTTGTCCGCCGAAGTGCCATGGGAATGGAGGCATTGTCTGAATTATAATTTCAGTTCCTTCTTGGTCGACTTTTTCTAAAGACTCAGCAACCATTTCATACATTCCCTCGATCAGCTCTTTATCTAAAAAATCACGTGAACTAAATCCTCCCGCATTTATTACAATTACAGGATTTTTTGTCTTGGGGAAATAGTTATTCAACTCTCTGGTGATACCACAAACTCTTTGCAGCTCTGCTATAGACTTCTCTCTGTAAGATGTATCATCAGAAGCCAGATTCATAATATGATCTCCTTCAAATAGTTCTGGACTATGAACCGCGAAATCAATATCTTTTTGACCATTGAAATAGTCTTTCAAGTCCAGTTTCATATCCTGATAGCTCAGATGAAACTCCACGAAATCAACATTCGATTTTTCTACTAAATTTTCATAATCATGATACCTGACGGGTATACCAAAAGGTCGTATAAACTTATAATCTCTTGGTTTGATTTCTTCATCCAACAGATCAGATTCATAAAAATAGTCACCACTTGAAAAGTCGCGCTTAGCCTTTTTCCCGATGAGTTGGTCAAGGTAGATAGGCTGCAACCCTTGCCCTGGACTCTTAAAATCGATCATCTCTCTCGTTAATAAATCTCCATTTGAGATGCCATTTTTTGCAACTATACTTTTTGCTAGCGTCTCACGATTGAGGAGCTCTCCCTGTGTAATTGAACGTTCTCCGCTGCCCCCTAGTGACTCTTCAACCTTTCGGATCTCATCTACCATCACCTTAAACTCTTCAGGTAATAAGGAAACTTTATGATCATTTCCCTCCATCGATTTATCTACGGTAAAGTGCTTTTCAATGATCTTGGCCCCTAGAGCAACTGCTGCGATAGGAATCGAAATGCCTCGCTCATGCCCTGAATAGCCGACAAAACCACCAGAAATATCTTTTAGACGAGAGAGGTATGCCAAATTTACATCTTTATATGGTGTTGGATAAGTTGAGTTACAATGTAATAAGGAAAAGTTAACAGCTCGCCTGCGCAGAAAATCAACAGATTTCTTTATTTCAAACTCGGTACTCATTCCGGTGGAGCAAATTAACGGTTTCCCTGTTTCTGCCAACGCTCCAAGAAGTTCATGATTAGTTAAATCTGCGGAAGCAACTTTATACGCTTCCATTCCATAGTCTTCAAGAACTGTCAAACTCACCAAATCCCATGGAGTACATAACGGCGTCAAACCCTTGGATTTACAGTAATCAAAAACACCAATAAGATCATTATTAGACAACTGGAATTTCTTTAACAAATCCATTGTATATTCGGAGCCGAGATCTGCTGACATATCTTTATTATCTGCATTTTTATAGAGAGATGATAAATCTCTCATCTGAAATTTCACACAATCAGCACCTGCATCATAGGCTAAATCTACTAACTTTTTTGCCAGTTTCACTGAACCATTATGATTATTTCCAATTTCAGCAATAATAAAACTATTACTAGTCTCTGAAATGGATGTTTCGCCAATGACAAATCCTCGTTCATCACGGATAGCAACTGCAACCAGCCTAGATGAACCATCTTTAAGTGGGATTATGTCAACAGCCTTTGTAAATATTTCCGAGATACTAGCTCTATCATCATCGATACTCGCAGACAAAACATTTTTATTAGCGATCGAAGATACCTTTTGATTAAGATCAAAAGAAGATGCCTTAGTTATCCACCTTCTAAAGTCTCCATCTGTAAGGCTTCCTATTAACAAGCCGTGTTCGCTTACAACAAAAATTATTCGCCTTTTATTCGAATTTATTTTTTCCAAAGCTTTTAGAATACTCTCAGATTCAAAGATGAGATATTCTGAAATTTTTCTATTTATTAGCATATGCTAAAATCACCATTTATTAATTTATAAGTTTTTGTACCGCTCTGACAGAGGAGGTAAGGGCTACGTTACTTGAAAAGTACAACTTTATAATTAGAACAGTGATAAACGTCCAAAAAACGCCATGTACTTTCAATCTTCTACCGGGCCTGCGCTAAAATTTTCATCTCTAAACCAACTTGCAGATCAATTTCCTTTTTTTGAAACTTTAAACTGGGCAAGTTCCCAGTCATCAAGGTCATTTATGTCAATCAGCTCCTCGCCTTTAATAAGGACAGGATATGCCTTGGAGAAAAACCGATGCCTGGCAGCCATAAAAGCATCTACAGGAAATCCATAAAAGGCGCCAGTTTCGTGAACCTGCTGAACCTTTGAAAACTGCCTTCCTACACGCTCTGAGAATGGGTGATTTATTGGCAACCATTTTGAATCTATATCATCCTCATATTCTCGTTGCCATAGGAACGCATGAGCCATATGTGCAGCAAAGATAGTTGAGTCATCCTTATTCTTTAACTCATTGTACGCTTTGCTGTATGACTCTGAAGTTACAAATGGAGCTGTGCACTGGACCATGAAGCAAAACTTAGGACGCACCGCCTCCGGTACACTCTGAAGGTATGAAAGGACAGGTACGTCATTCATAACAACGTTGTTGGACTCGCTTGGCTCTGAACGAAGGTATGTTTCAGCCCCGAAGCTTTTAGCAACCGTCAGTATTTTTTCACAATCTGACGTGACTACTATTTTTTCAAACACATTCGCCCGCTGAAGTGCTTCGATAGCATAACCAATAAGTGGCTTATTGCCCAAAACTTTAATATTCTTTCCCACAACTCCGGTTGACCCGCCTCTTGCAGGTATAACAGCCCAACATTTATCAACCACAATTATACTCCTATGCCTTTTTAAAATAATCTAACTCACCGTCTGACAGCAGCTCATCACGCTTATCCGAAAAATCTGACTCTTCTACGCCACTGTTCAATGTATTGGAAGCTCATAAGAAAGTACCGTAAGAACTTTATACTACTATTACTGCACCCTAACATTTTTTAATGCGGAACTACTACCATATAGGTTTGAATGCCTTATACGGATTTAATAGCACGACCAATACCCAAAAAATAATACAATTCATATACAGAAAAACATCATTAATACTTGTAGCTTTCTGGCTTGAACGGACCTTCAGAAGGTACGTTGATGTAGCTAGCCTGAATGCTGGTTAGTTTGGTCATTACACCACCAAAACCTGCGACCATGTCGGCTGCTACTTCTTCGTCTAGTTTCTTAGGCAGGATTCTTAGCCATAAGTTGGCGGCTTTATCTGCTGGGCTTAGGTCTGCGAATTTTGCGCCCCATAGGTGCATTTGAGCTAGCACTTGGTTGGCGAAAGAGCCGTCCATGATGCGTGATGGGTGACCTGTGGCGTTACCTAGGTTAACTAGGCGGCCTTCAGACAGTAGTAATACAAAATCGGTCTTGTTGTGATCAGCAGCACGGTACACCTTGTGTACTTGAGGCTTGTGTACTTGAGGCTTCACTTCTTCAAACTTCCAGTTCTCACGCATAAAGGCGGTGTCGATCTCGTTGTCGAAGTGCCCAATGTTACATACTACTGCGCCATTTTTTATGGTCTTTAGCATGTTGGCATCACACACGTTGGTATTGCCGGTAGTCGTCACGATGATATCTGTAGTGCCCATCAAGGTAGTATTGATGCAGCTAATATCGCCAGTGTTAACGCCGTCTAGGTATAACCAGTCTGAATTGATAAGGGTAGGCTAATCTACCTCATTAGAGGTTAAATCTAGGTTCGCCCCTAAGAAGGTATTCATCGTGCGCTCAGCGTCGTCAGTGACCATGACTAGGCACTTCCCAGTGACACCTGAGCTCGCTTCTGCATTATGAAAATCAACACCTGTTGCCTGTAAGTCTTCAACAAAGAACTTCCCATCATCATCACTTGCCACTTTACCAGAATAGAATGTTTTGGAGCCAAAGCAGCTTGCGGCAACGATGCTGTTGCACGCCGACCCACCACAGCTTCGCTTAACATGATATGAGTGTGAACTCAAAGCACCTAATAGATGAAACTGCCTTTCTTCATCCACTAAGGTCATTAAGCCTTTGTCGATTTTATGAGTGCTTAAAAATTCATCAGTTACCACAACTTCGGTATCTACAAGGGCGGCACCTATGCCGTAAATTTGGTATTTTTTCATTTACAACTCTAGTGTTAGACTGCCAAGCGACTTTATCAAGCCGCAATGGCAGAGTACAAATTATTGAGTATCGCGCTTAAGCTGAGCTATCTCTTTAGTGATGATTTCATGTTCAGAAATTTTACGCTTTAAAAAGCTTGTGGTTAAACTGGCTTTTTCCTCTAATCCTTTAGGAGTTAGTAGGTATAAATAACTGAGTTTATCTGTATTACGCTTAAAGTTACCTGCCTTTACAAAGCCCTTGTCAATTAAAGCTCTTAGGCAGTAATTTACTTTACCTACACTTACACCTAACTCTTGGGCCAATTCTCGTTGTGAGGCTTCTGGGTTAATTTGTATATGTTTGAGTATTTTTAGGTGGGTTTCTGTAGGCATTATCCAAGTTTTTCGGTTTTCGGTTTTCGGTTTTCGGAGACGCTACCGCCCTACCCGGTCACTTATGGCATTTGCGGTGAAGCTTGTCGATTGCGTTCAACTGTTGAACGCGTATGTAATATGAACACACTATTAATCGTGGATTAGGCTGTCCAGACTAACTATGCGTGCTTTTTGATTTGGGTATTAGCTAATGATGTAGGTGTTTGTTGATTTAACAAATTGATTAATACAATGGACCGTTGAATACCATCGGTGTGACTGAACACCGCTTTTAAGCCTTTAAAAGGGCCCTCTAAAATGTTGATGTTATCACCTGGCTGAGGCAAGTCCTTCGCTATAGAACCCATTGAATCAGCTTGTTCGCGGTGTTTTATTTGTGCAATAAGGGTTTCTGGCACTTTTATTGGCTCTGCACCAAAACCGACTATTTTACTTACACCAAGGCTAGAGCGGATGCTTGTATAGGTTAGACCGTTTTGTTCAGGCTGTGCGTTAATAAATAAATAGCCTGGAAACAATGCTTCTTCTACTTCAATACGTTTTCCACGGCTTAGTTTTTCTATCAGTATTTTAGGGCAATAACACTCGCCACCCTGGCACTGAAGATTTTCCAACGCTCGAGCCTCTTGCCTGGGCTTAACTTGAAGTAACAACCAATTAGACATGATCATGTGCCAATCCTAACACGGAGAACTTTGATCGCCAATACATCGCTGACCAACGCGATTAGGTTGGCTTGCCAGAGTTCTATAGTAGATGCCATATTTACCAAATATTGTTTGGTTAGGCCGTCAGTATACGTTGAATTATCTAGGAATTATTCCTAATTTTGGCTTCTATAAAATAATTATGACTGAAATCAGTAAGTTAGTATGTAGGGGTTTCTACCCATTAATACCTATTTATACCTACCTTATACCCATTTAATAACAATATTTGGCCTATGACATTACTCAGGCCACTTAAAATGGCAGTTGGTGAAGGATTAGACACATACTTTGAGGGCCTCAAAAGCAGTAAAAT
>Ga0209815_1000224_pt1 | contig 43883 bp, 46 predicted proteins | sample CoawatmetaG00DNA_FD_187507 | JGI IMG/M metagenome (GOLD analysis project Ga0209815, IMG submission 187507) | Marine microbial communities from the West Antarctic Peninsula - Coastal water metaG002-DNA (SPAdes) (version 2) | ecosystem: Environmental > Aquatic > Marine > Coastal ...
AAGATGAAGGGGAATTGGTACTGTGTCTTTTTTGTTTAGCCCTTTATGAAGTAGTGTCAATTATATGAAACATTTATGGCCCGTTAATCGGTTCAAATGCTTACCGCAATTGATAAGTCTAGTTATCGTTATCTAAGCATCTGATGATGCTAGTTTTTTGGCATGCTTGGTGTGATACAGCGTCCACTTTACCACTTTACCACTTTAATTCAGTTGCAGCGCTGTCAGTGCTCTCCTGCATACCCTCTAAAATTGATTCGCGCATCCCTGGAACCGATAAAAGATGCAAGGTTTCGTTGATCGCATTCCAATCATCTTCAGCCAAAAGAACCACATTGCCACGCTTGCCCGTTATAACCACCGGCTCATGGTTGACTAACGTATCGTCGATCAATTTATACAGATTAGCTCTCGCCTCAGTAACTTTTAGTGTTGTCATAATGAAATCCTCCTCGACTAAAGGTACGCTGATACGGTCATTATATTAAGTTCAGCTGGGTTATCGTCCACCAAAAGCTGATAATAGTCTTTATCGGTTTTTTATCGCTACCTAGCTAGTTACATCATCTAAAAAAAATTTCAATTTGCTGATATTCTGCCAAAGAAGCGCCCGGGGGACTGAAACATCCATGGCCTTCATGCAACGCTCAAGCAATCCATTCGCCTCGCCTAACATACCAATCACTTTGGCAAGGTCTTTTAAGATTGCTTCACCATAGGCTGCCTCACCCTTTGTTGTCGCCTCGGCAAATTCTGATTTATTCAGACTAAGCATTGCAAGGTCTATTACATCTCGGCAATGCATACCCATATCCAAGCCTCGATCAGAGTTAGCGAGCAGCTTACTTGCAGCCATATCTAACCTAGTTAAACTGGCGACCCCTAAAATACTGTCTTTCTTTCCAGGCTTAGCTAAACCAATTCGCCCTTCAAGAACAATTTCGAACTTGATTGGCTTTCCTTTCACAAATACTCTGGTTCGGATACCGTATTGATCACTACGAATATCCGACGTTTGAAGTTGGCTGGCATTGGTACTTTTTATTAGCGCTTGAAGACCCTGCTGACGGACTGAATTACGCAGGTATCGGTATGAGGCTAAATCTGAGACTAAAAAATCTATATCAACCGATTCGCGATACTCACCATATCCCAGAGCGATTGCCGTACCCCCAGCAAAAAGGCAGTTATGCTGCTTAAGCAGATCCGCATCCAGCGACTCAAGTACCTTTGCTATTCGTTGGTGATGTAGACGCGTAAACATCAAGACACCGCTCCCTCAAAGGCAGCGCCAAGTAGCTCGATAAGCTCCTGCTCACTGTCACTAAGATTTTCGATATCTAAGAAGCGCTTGTTACGCTCATAGATTGAGTGGGCCTCAACAAGAGATAATTCATCAACCCCCTGCACATGCCATGCAAGCTCCTTTAACTGGGGATAGTCTGAGAATGATAGTCGAACCGGCAGTTTGCCCACGTCATCTCCATTAACCTCATACCCTTTGCCCCCTTTTGCGGAGAGGTGCAGATTCAAATCTAAAGCGCTGATTACATTAAGGTAGGCACCCATACTCACGGTGGGCTCACCCTTTTCAATACGGTGTAGCGTCACCCGAGAAATGCCCGCCGTCTGAGCGGCGGCGTTTGCCGTGATCTTAAATGACTTACGATGCTGTCTTATCAACTGACCAATATCGACGAGCTGGCTAATCGCGTCATTTGATATTTTTTCTATATTTCTCTTCATAATGTTTCATATAATATACATATATATAACAATGTCAATTATATGAAACATTTTTAATCTATTGGTCAGCTCAGATACCTACTGTAATTGATAAGCCTAAATATTCTGCTTGAAGAAATGTTAAGTATTTACACAACCGCCTGGCGAAGCCATTGAGCAAGATCAGCCTCATCAAGCTTGGATTGTGACAGCAATACTATTTTTTGCCCCACCGCCTCTACATCCCAAATGACGTTAATCCCATTTAAATCGAGAATGAGGTCCATCACCTGAAATGCTGTTCGTTTATTTCCGTCGTTAAAGTAATGAGCCTGAGAAATAGCCACGGCGTAGGACGCTGCCAGCGAATAAATATCATCTATGAGGCCATACTTGAGCCGGTTGTCTACTCTTAATAACGCACCTTCAAGTGACTTATCACCCGCCATTCCTTGAAGCTCACTGGGCTCTAACACCTCATCATGAATCGCAATAATGTGATCAACCGATAGCAGTATAAAACTCATTTGTCTTTCAGGTAATCCAGTACTGGCTGGGTGATTGATTTACGAGACTTAAGACTGTGTCTTATTTCTTCAATTGATGCCGTGCGATATTGCTCGTTAGAGATCGCCTCAGCGGGCACAAAATAACCAACAAGGGCTGAGTTTTTTAAGACTGCCACAGGCTCACCGCCTGATTTTTCTAGCACCTTGTGAGGCTCTCGCATCTCGGTCATGGATGCAATATTTCGGGTCAATAGCGTCGCCATAGCACACCTCTTCTTTGGTACATGTCTTTTAATATACATTATAATATATATTCAAACAACTATCAGCTGTAAAGCTAAAGCAATTGATAAACCTGTTTATCGTTACCTAAGCATCTAATGATGCTAGCCACGCAAATAAACGACTACTCGTAATGAGTCCACAGCCGCAATATCTTGACAGCCTTTTCCGCCTCTAAAACCTGATAGACAAGCCGATGATGAATATGAGTTCTTCTTGAATAAGCACCCCTCAAGCAATCCATTCGCCTCGCTTAACATACCAATCACCTTGGCAAGGTCTTTTAAGATTGCTTCACCATAGGCTGTCTAACCTTTTGTTGTCGCCTCAACAAATTCTGACTTACTCAGATTAAGTATGCCAAGGTCTATTACATTTCGGCAATGCATACCCATATCCAATCCTCGATCAGAGTTAGCGATTAGCTTACTTGCAGCCATATCTAGCTTAGTTAAACTAGCGACCCCTAAAATACTGTCTTTCTTCCCAGGCTTAGCTAAGCCAATTCGCCCTTCAAGATCAATCTCGAACTTGATTGGTTTTCCTTCGATAAACACTTTATTGGATTCATTGGCAGATGCTTCAGGGCGGTAATTACCAATGGTATTTGTTGCTTTAGACAAGAGGTACAACTATAGTTTTGCCGTCTTAAATCGTCCTAATACTTTATAATCTCTATTTGCAATGCGTTACGAAAAACGCCTAGGAATATTCATTGACTACAAATACCAAACCGGAGTCCTCTAAAAAAGTTTTTAGCGGCACTAGCTATCGACCCCTGCCTGCAAGTCTCACTATAAAAAGTAGTGAGATAGACGGATTGGGCTTGTTCGCTATAGAAGATATCAGTGAAGGTACTTATCTTGGAGAGACGCACTATAAGTTAGATGAAACCACTGACTGGGTTAGGACACCACTGGGAGGCTTTATTAACCACTCTGAAATAAGCAATTCTGAAATGGGCTTAGTTCGCCCTAATGTTAGAGGCCTTACGGCCAAGAGAGATATTTCAAATGGTGAAGAAATCACTGTTTACGATACGCTATATTAAGATTTTCTCTACGTTTAAACTGCGATAAGCTTATTTATCGCAGGCCATGATTTGGATTTGGCTTCGTTTTGTTACTTTTTTATCTAGCCCTGCCTTACCGCTCTGGATAACCGGGCGATGGCGTTGCGCTGGTAACGTATCAATTTGTGCGTATCAGCAGAACGACGGGATACCGGACCACCCTTTCGCCGCTCCTGCCTTTGCATGCTCGCAAAAAAAGCGGCCATCTCTCGCACATCTTGGGGCTCACTGCCCGACGGACTGAGAAGCTCTCTAAAGATGGGGTTCGAAGCCCTCATATTCGCATCGCGCAAAAACTCATCAACCGGCTCGGGGCTGGTGTAGGTGTCGTAATAGGCATCCATCACACGTCGATAATTGAGAAGTCCCGCGGCAATATCGGCACAGGCAAAGGCAGAAAATCCCCCCTCCGCAATTAGCTCGACAAGCGCCCTGTATTCAAATGACGACTCAAAGTCGGGGGCACTATTTAGGCCATGCTTGCGAGAATTTTGGCTGCTGACCCTCTTCCCAGCCACTGACCTCGGACCCGTTGATTTGAGTGCATTACTCTGATTTGCAAGGCTCCTACGAGGATTTGTCGTCAAGAGTCAGCGCTCCCTTCGCAGACTGCTTTGACTCAAGTGCTGCCAGCTCAAGATCCATACGCTTTAGCAGGCGTGACTTGTAGTCTATGGAGTCGATACTCCGCTGAAGATGCCTAATGGTTTGGTGCTGGCGATGAATCAAATCATCCACCATCTTGATGTGCCTGGCCGCGTCCTTAAAGCCCTTAGCGCGAAGATCAGACAGGGTCAGATTGGCATCAATAAGAGCTTCTTCAATCAGGGCTGCATGATCCTTCTGCGCGCTACCGTTCAGATAATGCTCAAGGGCCACCGACAGCTTGCTGTTGTCGGAACCCATCCAGTTGCTAACCGCCTTAGACAGAAGCCTCGCCATCGCCTCATGGAGCAATAGCTCCTTATCCACAGTGTGCCGCCTAATCCACCAGAGGCATTCATTAAGTTGGCTGACCAGCGCAACCGCCAAGGGTGAGGGATTGTCTAACTCGGACAAAAGACTTTGCAAACCAGATTGGAACTCAGACCCAGATTCATCGGGCAAAAGCTTGGGGCTTGATAGGAAGGGTAAAAGAGACTTGGATTTATCTTCAACAGGCATAGCAACATCCACTTAAATACTGAAGTGAATATTATAAAGCATAAGCTAAAAGATAAAGCAGTTAGAACTTAGTCGCCGCGCTTGATACGCAGAGTCACACCTGGGTTAACCAAAGGATCGCCGGTGAATTCAATGCCGGCTGACTCTAAGGCAGACTTAATACTCACCAACGTTAACGTATTACCTGCAGGGATTCCTTCCTGCATCTCATACCGCCGGATAGTAGCAGGCCCAGTCCCGCTAGCCGTCGCAAGCTCAGCAGCACTCCAATTAAGCATCGATCGACCAGCTTTTATTTGACTAACGGAGATCATTTATATATCATTACCGATGTATATTACATCATTAATGTGAATTCACTAGCTACAGGCAACAATAACATGATTGATGATATCTTAGCCAAGTTTGATGGCGCCTTTGCGGAAAATACCATCAGGGCCTACAGGTCTGACTTTATTCAATATCAGACCTGGTGCTCACACAATAATATCGACTCTATACCGGCAACTGCCGACACCATGGCGCATTACGTTGACTACCTTGCCACCATCAGGAAAAGTGCAACTATCCGCCGAAGAATCAATAGCCTGGGCACGGTACTAAAGCTTTCCAAACACCATGATCCTACCAAACAGCCAGAGGTAATATTGGCCATAAAACGCATGCACCGTAAAATTGGGCGGGCACAACAGCAGGCGACTCCCCTCACCAAACCACTTCTCAACCAGCTAATTAACAACTGCGATAACAGCGTCAGGGGTTTAAGAAATGAAGCCCTTCTCAGACTCGGCTACGAAACGATGCGACGCCGGTCGGAACTCTGTGCCTTTAAGTTTGAGGACATCTGCCTAGCACTGAGCAGTAAACCTGCTATACGACTGAATTTCTCAAAAACAGATCAATTCGGGACTGGAAAGATACTGCCAATCAGCAAAGAACTGTTTGATTTATTAAAAGAATGGAAGAGTATGATCAGCGACGAAGGCTATATTCTAAGATCAATTAGTAGGCATGGGCATATTGGGAATAACCTACACCCAGCAAGTGTAAGTACAATATTGAAGGAGCTGCAGGGGAACCTTGATATAGCCTCGACACAACAGTCGCTTAGCGGTCATTCGTTTAGGGTGGGGGCGGCACTTGATCTATTAGAACAAGGTGAGCCGCTTGAAAAGATAATGATTAAAGGAGGGTGGCAAACTGACTCTACCGCCATGGCATATCTCAGAAACTGGAGTATTTAGATATTTTGAGCGCTAACCTGGGAAGTTTAAGTCTTTCTTTAAGATGTCGGGAGGGGAAGGCAAATCCTTAAATAACCTCCAAACCAAATCTGACTTGGGAAATAAAACGACCCAAACAGTAAGCAATATCAAGGAAAAGTAGGCAATGAGACCTTGTTTTCCTACATACCAAGCTTCGACGTCTCCTTTGTATGGTCCAATTACGTTGTCATAAAAATCTAGCGTACCACTATGACCTTCAAGAATATCCTCTTCACCACGAAACACTACCGGCCCAATGCCAGAAAGACCAGGTTTGACCTGTACAATAATATCCTGTGATTCAACGGGGAAAGCATCAAAACATCTCGGAGCCTGTGGTCTTGGGCCAACCAAACTCATATGTCCAATGAATACATTGAGTAACTGAGGTAATTCGTTAATTTTCGTTTTCCTCAAAAACTTACCAGCCGGTAAAACTCTGGGATCGTTTTTGATAGTAACGGTTCCAGTTCCCATACTCGAACTATCCTTCAGCATAGTTGCAAATTTAAAGAGCTTAAACATTTCCCTATTTTTACCAACACGCTCTTGGAGGAAAAACATCTCACCCTCACCAGAAAATTTAAGAAACAACACGATGGGAATAAACAAAGGTGAGAGTACAGTAAGTGCTAGGCCTGAAAGTACTACATCGAAAAATCGAATCAACATTACATCCTCTGATCAAGATATTTACCGGTCTCTTTATGAGCAAACTCAGGTAATAAGTTAAAAAACAAGTCGACAATGGCCTGCTTATCCCAGTTACCGTTTTCTATCAACGCTTCAACACCAGCGGAAAAATCATCTAATTTTTGGCTATCATAAATAGGTTGATTTTTTATAGCGCCCACTCCATCGAACCGGCTAATGTCGAGGTCTTCTTTATCGGTAAAGAATTCCTCGAAATCCTTTTCGCCAGTTGTGTCACTGCCAAAAAAATAACAAGGCCATTTTTTATTAGCGATCAACTCGGCGGCTCGATCTCGAGCTTCCTCTTCACTAGCGCAGCGAAATGGTTCGTAACCCATTTGGCGTAAATAACGCTCTGCGATATCAGAAAATGTGATCAGATGAAGATGTTCACTCAATTTAGGGAAGAATATCTCTCTATTTTTCCCTAGCAATCCGGACATAAGACATAACTCGCCAGATTCTTGTGGTGTTACGAAATACCGACGCACATCATTAGGAGCGGAGAATGGCTGGCGCTTTGCAAAACGTTGATTGAAACCATGCAGTAAAGAGCCATCAGAAAAAGCCACATTTGCGAAACGTGCCATTGAAACCGGCATGGTTAAGCTCTCACGCATCAAGAACATTTCCATAATACGCTTGCTAGCACCCATCATATTTACCGGATTGGCCGCTTTGTCCGTTGATACGCAAAAATACTTCTTAGCCCCATTAGCTCGAGCGAGCCTGAATGTTTTAATGGTATTAAAAATATTTACACTCAACATCCGCATTATTGTAAACGGATCTTTCTCACTCCTCACATGCTTTAAAGCCGAAAGGTTAAATACGTAATCATAAGGACCTTCTGAGGCCATCAGCGCCTCAAATTCTTTGCCTCCGCAATCAATGGCAAAAGTCCTAAAATCGCCGTCTATGTAGCCGATGGTACTTCGGATATCTCTAACCAATTCCACCATATTGTTTTCGCTAATATCAACAACATGAATTTTGGATGGATTGCGCTTGAAGATTTCCTTGGTAACAGCTTGACCAATAGAACCGGCACCACCAATTACCAAAAAGCGACTATTTTGAACCGCTTCATCAAGCCTCACTGCTAATTGATTTATGTCAGAACCAAAAAGATCTGATTTACGACCTATCAACTCAAGGATATCGGTTTCATAACTCATCTCAGTGCCTCGAGAAGAGCCTCGGTGACTTGATCAACCTCGCCATCAGTCATCGTAGGAAACAGAGGAAGTGTTAGCTGCCTATTGCAAATCTCCGCTGTAATGGGTGAATCGTCAGGGGAAAACTGATCTTTATAAGAGGAAAAATCCCAGAAAGGGGGATAATGAATGCTGGACTGGATCCTGTTTTCTTTAAGAGCTCCAATAACTGCAACTCGGTCAGCCCCCTTTGGAAGTAAAACCGGCAAAATGTGGTAAACCGACTGTAAATTTGATGCCTGCTTCGAGAAAGGAACCAAAACCGACGAGTCATGCAAATTGGATCTATAACGATCAGTGAGCTCTCCTCTCCTAACATTAGCTGCAGGCAACTTATCAAGTTGGACCAAGCCAATAGCTGCTCGCATTTCATCCATTCTATAATTAAGACCAGGTTGCGCAACGTCATAGGTAATAGCGCGACCTTTATGCCTGTCCAGTGTAAGAGTCGTCATACCGTGTGAACGTAAATAGCCGAGTTTCATATTTATTTCAGGGTCTAATGTAGAAACCATTCCTCCCTCACCAATCGATAAATTTTTATTGCTGAAGAAAGAAAAACAACCAATATCACCGAATGTCCCGCATACCTTACCAGCAATTTTTGCTCCAGGCGCATGTGCGACATCTTCGATTAAACCTATACCCCTATCGCGACATAATTGACTTATTGCCACAATATCTCGGCAGGGATACCCCGCATAATGCACTACAATTACTGCTTTGGTTCTTTCAGTAATCTGTTTCTCTATTGATTCTAGGGACATGTTCCAGTCACTTAAAGAAGTAGCGTCAGCCAATATTGGCTTCGCACCAACGAGGTTTACCACATTAACATCGGCAACAAATGTTAAAGATGGGATAATCACTTCATCCCCTCTCCCTACTTCTAACGCTAGAAGCGCCATATGAAGCGCTGCAGTACCATTAGCGACTGCCTTACAATGGGCTCCGTCCCCCAGGAAATCGCCAAAGCTTTCTTCAAAGCTTATAATCTTCTCGCCCATGGATAGCCAACCACCAGCAACCACATCAGACACCGCCTTAACCTCAAGATCATCAAAATTTAATTTGAATAACTGTATATCCCACATCTCTATACTCCTTTAACAGCGAAACCCGCGCAGAAACCTAGAACCTAAAACCGAGCATGTATGGTTTTGGCCTCCATTATTTATCGGTGGGGTCACCCTAAAATCGCTTATTAATTGCATTGATAACATATTTAAGATAAAGCATTATTCTTTTATTAGGAGAATATTGTTTTACTGCCCAAAAAACAGAAAATGTTCGACTCAACATTTTAAATTTATTTCCAGATATTTGCCCCTGCCTTACTCGGTAACTCGCTAAAACTTCAGGGCAACCAGAAGAAATAAACCCCTTACCTAGCAAATCCAACCATAGCTTTGTATCCTGACGAGTTCGAACCAAGTCAAGATTAAAATCACCTATAACGCCTCTATCAATCAAAGAAGTAGACATCCCGATCTCAGTTGTACACATATACTTATATAGATCCACATATTGACTTGCTGAAACCCCTCCTTCGCAAGAAGCCCCTTCTTCAGTAACAAAATCATAGGATGTATGGGAAATTGGATATCCATTTTTTTTCATATGTTTTAGTTGCGTATACAGCTTACTTGAATCCCATAAATCATCAGCATCAAGAAAAGCAATGAACTGCCCTTGGGCTTTATCCAACCCGATATTTCTAGCGCCTCCTGCGCCAACATTTACAAGAGAACTAATAACAATAACGCGAGCATCATCATACGAAGCTAATATTTCCAATGTATTATCTGAAGAACAGTCATCAACAATTATTAATTCCCAGTCTTTATAAGTTTGATCAATTACCGATTCAACTGTAGATTTTACAAACTCGCCACAGTTATAAGAAGGCATAATTATCGAAACCAATCCATTCTTATACATAGTGCTGTCACCTTAAGGATAAAATTTATAACAATTCAGTTACTAAATTATAGACACGTATACAATATGTTTATACCTCAACTACCTATGTACACTACGCAGCACCATGAAATACACTTTTCAAAAATCAAGATAATCTTTTACACAAAGGCCGCATTATTATTCACTAATTAGGTAAGCCTTAAAAAAAACGATATTCCGAAAATCGACGAAACCCGCTTTCTAACCAATATATTGAATTATCTTTGCCATATCGTGGGGTCATTAACATTCTTTACAAGCAGAGCACTATCGAAAAGCTAAAGAATCTAATTTCTACCTGCTACAAAATTAACTAGTTTATGAAGCCATCGATATTTTTTTACATAGAAATAAACTAAACTTTTAGCAAGCACTTTATTACTTCTTAGCCTTTCGTGATTAGTATTCCATGTAGCCTGCGCATTGACTACCGCCGCGTGCTCCTGAGTACAGCTTTGGATGGATATTTTATTTAATATTGGGACATCCATAGACTCTATTGTTTTTTTATCATCAAAAAAATGAATAATTTCTTTCATTCGCTCCGCCTTACCAGTCGATCCTACTACATTTGATATAAATCCAAATGATTGAAGGTTCATCAAACAAATCTCAGTCCAACTATATTCAGCAATCAATGCATCCCAATATTCCTTTTCCTCACTTGAAGTAAAGGTCGGTGAAACACCTTTATCAACTCCACCGAATATAGACATGGCAATACTATTCGAAACGTCATTTTTTTTGATCAAACGTTCATCTATATGTAACCCGACGGGGCTTCCATAGAATGCGAATGGCGTTATCTGTTTTTCAAAATTTTGAGCAAGGCGCGTAGTTTGATCATAATACAACTGAGGCAAAAAATTATTTATTTTTCCTTCGTTCTGTAAAGACACCAATGATTGGTGTAATTCACTACCTACTTTGTAGCAATCAAAAACCTCACTCCCCCCCCACAACTGAAGAGTTTCGATCTGCCCGATGTCAAGTTCGTTCAGTGTCAGGGCCACTTCATTTTTCATTACATCCGTATCGAAACAAGGTACTCTCGCAATAACATCTATATTGCTTCTCTCCCATTTTGAAGTATTTTTCTTGAAAAAAATGCTGGACCCAGGGTAATCCAAACAATAGTGAATTCCCATTCCAGCTTCCACGACTTGGCGCATTACCGAATTATTTGATTTATCATATAAACAAAAAAAACTGCCTAACCCTAAGTGAAATTTCAATTTAGCCACCTTTGTACCATTTTCAATATTTTGGTCCTCCCAATGCCGACCCAAAGACACGCTAAATATCCTTAAGCTGGTTAACTATATTTTCAAGTGATATCTTGCGAGAATTATTTAAAGATTTTTCTGAAAGATCCTGATAGTCTTCACTATGAATTATACTTTTTATAATTTCAGCTAACTCCACTGCATTGCCAAACCCCATTGTCGATGACTCAAACTCCTTAGCTACACGAAACTCACTATTTATTATAAGTGGCTTACCGTAAGCAATTGCCTGCGCATCGATACCAGTATCTTTACTAACCCCATAGATCTCATTATTGTATTTATCTTGAAAGTTGATATTCAACACACCTAGAACAAAATGGCTTTCTCTCAAAACAGCAGTGAATTCTTGATCTGGGATAAAGCTACTGTAATAATGTAGAGAGCTACCGATCTCGCGCTTCCAATGCACACAAAAATCATGATTTAATTTATCTACCGGTCGACCCAACAACGTTATTATGAATCTTCGACGATGCTCTTTTGACAACATATTCGTTGCGGTTCGAATCAATTGTAAATCTTTTTTTGATATATCTATTCCACCAGGAATGACAAAATTAAAACGATCGCAGTCCAATACTGAATGCATACTAGCCTGATTAAACAATTTAAAAGGGACTATGTTTATTTTTTTTAAAACGCCTCTAGACTCAAGATAATCTTTTAAATTACTGTTGGCCACGAAGATCTGATGGGATCGATTTAGTAATGTTTTCTTAATAAAAGTAGTAGTATGACTTAAAACTCTAGAAAACAAATTCATTTTGTGACTACTGTACTCAAGCCAAGAATTTGAGTTTCTAATATAGTAAACATTTTTAGCAACAACAAAGCTTAAAGCTAATAATATTGCCGAATTTCTCACGGATATTGTAGGGTAAATTACAATATCATTTCCATTAATGACTCTAAAGAATTTTATTATTTTCAAATAAGAATCTAAAACAATGCAATTCTTCATTATGCCTACATTGTCACTAACTCTTGAAATTGCCTTACTGCCTAGGCAAAAAACGACATCATAATTAATGCTGAATATGCTATAAATCGTCTCTAAAGATTCCTCAACATGTAGGGCGTTTGTATTTTCAAAAATATAAATTTTTTTCATATATAAATTAACTACCAACTATTTTTTCATGTCCCGATTAGATAAAACCGGATCTATGTCACCCCAATCTATCGCGATATCACTATCATTCCATTTCAATGTAAACTGACCCTGAGCGTCAATATAATCACCATCATATGCAAGTTTATAGTGGTAAACTGCACTTTCACTCCTTACATAATATGCATTACCTAAACCAGGTGGAATCAAAATTAATTTTTGAGTTTTATTATTGATAATAAAATCATCATATTCCATATATGTCGTTGAATGCGCTCTACAATCCACAACGACTTGATGTATCTCACCAAACACTGATGTAACTAATTTCCAAGATTTATGATCCCCATGAATACCCCTAAGAACATTGAATTTAGACTCTGAGAATTTATCATGCTTAAAACACAACCCCGTCGGTAGTAACTTATCAAGATCACCTTTTAAGAACGAAGTCCAAATATTACCTCTATTATCACTTGAAATTGAAGGCTCTATTATTTTCACCCCATCAATTTTTGCCGAATCTGTGATTACAAAATCAAAACTCATCTTACGTCCCTTTTACACATTCAAAATGTAAGCGCTACAAAAATGGTAAGCCTATGCTATCCAGTGAGACATACCTACAAGCAATATCAAAAGAACTATCATTAAAACAATTATAATAAATAGTTAATTCAAAATTTTGGTAACTTTGATTTAATACGGTCTAAATAGGCTGATCTAAAAATTTTTGTGAATTATAGCCCGGCAAAAAAATAGATACTTTATGGATCAGATTATTCATAAAAAGCTTTCTTTCATGGGGAACAAATAAAACGCTACAACTAAATTAGCTATCGTCAAAAACAAGCAAGACTGCATGAAATACTTATCGTAAACCCTTAAGCTAAAATCAACTATTATGATTAAATAAATAAAATAGAAGAGTCTTTCGACAATAAGCGACGAAGATGTGATTACGAAGGCAAACAGAATAACAGAAAAAAAATAAAATATGTTACTACCAAAATGCGATTTTTTAATAATTCTTAGCGATCCAAAACACACGCTTTTGTCTGATAAAAAAGCATATAACGTAACAAAAAAAAAGAAAAAAGCAGAAAAATCGGCTCCAGTTAGCTGGTAATTAAACTTCTTTGAATAAACGTAAAGAAACAAGAATAGAACTAAATAGAAAATGCCCTTAAAAACTCTATTATTGAAAAACCCAACTTTTGTAACCAATAGGGGAGAAAAAATGAGCGTAGACTTATGAATAAACACTGTGGCCAACATAATAAAAAACGAGCTCATTCTGGGCAAATATAATAAAAATATTAAAAACATATTCGATGCAAAAAACTGTCTGTTTATGTTTAAAACACCCAGCATAAAAACAAAAGATGTAGAGTAAACAACATAACCGAATAAAACTTTCCTTTGAACCTGCTTTGGTAAATATAATAAAGAGGTAAATAAAATCCAAAAAGAAAGGATATTCATATAAAAGAAATCCTTGGTGTCGCTTATCAAAATATTTAATAAGAAATAATAAATTAGCTCTACCGAATAAAATCCCGATTTCGCTCTCTCTAAGTACTCTTGAAGATCCTCACCTGGCAACAAATAATGAGAATAGAAATATAAAATACCTAGGATATATAAGAAAATTATTATGCGCGAAAAAAAAATATTAACTCTAAACAACGAAATGATCAAAGTTGACGATATTAGGATGCTTAGAAGATAAAGATTAAACATTATTTTACGTTCTTATATTATGCTCTGATCAACTAAGATAGAACACTTTTATTTGAGATTTGTCAAAGTGCACTGGCGACATATCGCCATTGCTCGAGTGAAACCTTTTTTAGTTGTAATACCGAATGTAAGAAGCCACATCTTGATTAATTTGTTCACGCGTAGGCTGGCCCACTTTCAAAATCCAATGGTGCTTTATGCGACCGAAGAACCGCTTCACAACGGCATTAGTCCAGCAAGCCCACACATCACCCATACTAGCGCCTAGGGCATAACCCTTGAGCATGTTACCAAAAAACTTGCTCGTGTATGATGATCCAAGATCACAATGACACACCAGCCTCTGGGCGGATGTCTTAGGTTGTAAGCCCCCACCAGCGCTTTGCTGATTAAAGCAGTCGCCATATATTTATCGATATGCGGACCCGCCATCCGGCGCGAATATAGATCTATCACGATCCCCTACGGTCATTAACTGAGCCTAATAGTAAACGAGATGTTCCCCTTTGCTTCAAGCCTTCCTCACTGCTCGTTTACCTCGATAACTCATCTCTTATGTTTAGGATGTTGCCAGGTTAAGAAACTCACGATTGAAAATATATTGATCACTGTTCTGATAAAGAAACTGAAACTGCCCTACTTAATACCTAAATATTTTGGGATATTCATTAACACTCCCATCATCACAAACCTCATTGTCAAAAATTTCTCCCAACCTAATCCTAACAACCCGATTGCTAAATCATGGAGCGCATTACTTGCCCAAAAAGTAACAGTCGAAGAAATTTATTTAGATAGATATCTGTTAAGTGTTAAGTGGATATCTTTAGACAGATAGATGCCACAAACTGTGGTTCCAGTATTTCTAAAACAACACATAGTGTTCTGCATCAAATGAGTTTTGAAGGCTTTTTGATACTGACCTTTTGGTACCAAGGAGTAAACCATTATTTAAGACGTATTCAAGCGATGTCATGCTTTTAATTCCCTGTTAAACCCTACTCAGCTGCAGCACATTAGAACGAAACAGATAATTAAATCTCATGATTTGTTTTGTTTATATAGGAACTTAACGAGACATATCATTGATGAGGCATTCCCAAAGCAACTAGCTGTACTATAATTTAATCCTTCAGACAATATTTTCATTTTGTAATCCAGGAATATTGTACCCATGCTTAGCTAGCAATAAAGACTTATTAATCTCATTTAGATCATGATCCACCATTTCCTCAACCAAGCCTTTTAATGTATATTTAGGCTCCCATCCAAGCTCTTTTTTCGACTTAGAAGGGTCACCAATTAACAAATCAACTTCAGTGGGCCTAAAATATTTCGGATCAACTCGCACAACTATCTGACCAATCTCGAGCGTATAAGCACCGCTATTAGCAACTACCACGCCAGTTTCTTCTTCTCCCTCATTTCTGAACTCAATTTCAATACCAACATGCCTAAAAGCTAACTTTACAAAGTCTCTTACACTTGTTGTTTCACCCGTAGCAATTACCCAGTCATCCGGCTTTTCTTGCTGAACTATCAGCCATTGTGCTTCGATAAAGTCCTTTGCATGCCCCCAATCTCGCTTCGCCGAGAGATTTCCGAGATAAACGACCCCCTGAAGTCCGTTAACCATTTTAGCTACCGCTCTTGTAATCTTTCTTGTAACAAATGTTTCTCCTCTTCTCGGGGATTCATGATTAAACAGAATACCATTAGAAATAAACATGCCATAGGCTTCGCGATAATTTTTACAAATCCAAAACCCATATAACTTAGCGACTCCGTATGGGCTTCTTGGATAGAATGGCGTAGACTCCGTTTGTGGTACCTCTTGAACTAGCCCGTAAAGTTCACTGGTGCTAGCTTGATAAATTTTCGTCTTCTTTTCAAGACCCAGCAACCGAACCGCTTCAAGAACTCTTAGCGTACCAATTCCATCGACGTTTGCGACATATTCAGGACTTTGGAATGACACATGAACGTGACTCATAGCACCCAGATTATAAATTTCATCAGGTTGAATATCGCGTATAAGTTTTACTATGTTTAACGAATCAGTTAAATCGCCATAATGCATAAAGAATTTCGGATCGTTGGAATGTTCATCAACATATATATCTTCCAAACGCTCTGTATTGAAACTACTACTTCTCCTCCGTAGACCATGAACACAATAACCCTTGTCTAATAAAAACTCCGCCAAATAACTACCATCTTGACCTGTAATACCAGTCACTAATGCAACCTTTCTCATTGAACTCTTCCTTCAGAAATATTTAATTCGAATAAAGCAGTGTCACGCACGCCAATTTTTTTTGCTGGAACCCCAGCAAAAATTTCATAATCCGGAACATCCCGAGTTACAACTGAACCAGCGGCAACAATAGACCCTCGACCAATATTAATTCCCGGCATAATAGTTACTCCTCTTCCTAGCCAGGAAAATGAGGCCAAGTTGACATCCTTAACAACATCAGTGAAAGAGTAAGGGGCATAATCACCATCATAACTATGTTCAGAAGTAAGAATGGTCAAATTACCTCCAAAATGACAAAAGTCCCCTATAGTGATCTTTCCACTGCAGTCAAAGTAAGTATCTGACTTAAACGCGATGCTCTTCCCGCACTTAAAGTTTTTAGTGTTGCCTGAAAATGCTATCCCTCCCGTACCTTGAGAAACAAACCTAAACCCACTACCGGTCGATCTAGATAGAAAATATGTCTTTAGTTTCCAAAATAGTGTTACCAATTTATCAAATATAATATGCATAGTTTACCTTATTAAATTCTCAAGCTCTTTAACGCTCCGGGGAAAATGTACTGAATCATCAGCCAATTTTATAGCTGACTCCATGTACGACGCTCTTTCATTATCTAATTCATCAAGCAACAAGTAGAGTAACGAAATTTTAACTACATTATCTGCAAAACTAGATATGGCGATCGAATCGATCGTAAAAACATACCTGAGATTTCGATATTCTATTAGCTCACTGGGACCGTCTTGTGCCAAGTGCTCTAAATTTGCATGCTGGAGCAATAAATTTTCCCGCGGGTGCTTCTTGTAGAGAATATTTCCAACTTTAGCACCTTTGACTAAAGATATTAGATCAACTGCTTTTGTCTGTATATCATATGAGTAAGCGTCAAACACATCACCAAGAAGCAGATATCGTCCACTCAAGTCAACCAAATGTCGGTGCTTTCTAATTTTCGCAACATCTAATGCTATCCTGTGAAAGGCAGTATGAGGAAGATTAAAATCTACAGCACCATCCGGAGAGACAATAAATACTTTACGGCCCAAAAAGATCTGGAAGAACCACTTTTTAAACGATAAACCAATTGGTATATTATCAATGCGCTTTCTATCATATCCATAGTGATCTAGATAGATAAAATCGGCAAACGGTAGTAACGCATAAAAACTATGCACGATAAAAGCTGTTCTGTAATCTATGTATGGTGAGAAATAGATTATCTTTCTTGGCAAAATCCCTTTTATTTTTTTGAAGAACATTTTGAGATTAAATCTGTCAAATGCGAGCCGAAATAACCGGCCCTTGATGACACTTTCAAAGCAATAGACTGCACTTATGTCTAAATTTGATCGTCTTAGATGGGCAGACATCATAGGACTACCAATAACAACGACACCGATCGGCCCTTCATATTGTTCATACATCTGGTAAAAAAAAACTAAATCCCGCGGCGCTTGAAGAATAAACAGACAATCAACATGCTGATCGTTACTTTGATTCATTAATCGTCACTCTACATACTGCAATATAACTCATTATTGATAAACAAATATAAGCCATCAGGGTACCCGCCGCGGCGCTATTTACGCCAAGTAGAGGAATAAGCAAAACAGAAAAAGTAATATTCATAACCGCACTAGTTAATAACAAAAAAAACTGAACATTCGTCTTTTTATAATATGCCAATATAGAAGCTGGCACTCGATACAAGGAATTGAGAAAAAATGATAAAGATATTAAATACACAATTACTTTTGAACTAGCATACTCATCATTAAAGAAATTACTATACGCCAGCTCTATGAAAATCGCATAAAATATGTAGCAAAAAAAGTTCAAAACCAACGATATTTTAAAGTATTTTGATAAAACCTTCTGTTTACCAGAGGATTGCAACGAACTGTAAATTAGTGGTATCAAGCTTCTGAAAATTGCCTGAACAAATATGCTAACCCCATATCCAACGCTGTACGCCAGAGAATAAATTCCTACTGTCTTTAAGTCGAAATAGTGTAACACAATGTACCTGTCACTTTGATTAAGCAACCAACCGGCACCTAGAGCAAACATCAAGGGTGTTCCGAATTTTAATACCTCTCGAATTGAAGTAATATCCATTGTAAGTTGTAAATATCTCAACGCAACAAAGCTTGTGTTATACATATAGATCAGCATAACTATATCACCAATGATTAAGGCAACAATCCTAAATGTCCAATCTAATTCAAACTGAGAGAAAAAAGTCAATGTTAGAAAAGTTGCGATGCAAACATTACAAATTATTATTGCACTATATCTTTCGACCTTGGATTTTTGAATCAACTCTGAAGTGTGAACTATTATTAAGTGGTTACTTAAACTTAACAAAAGGAGGAGTAAAGCAGGACCTAGGAGCTCCCTGTTACTAAATAAAAACAGCAGCAAGAGAAAAAATATTATAAAAAATATTCCAATATTTAAGCTTATATATCTCGTTAAAAATAACCTATAGTTGTCAGGCTCTAATTTTGCTAGATTTATGTTGACCAAATCTGTACTAGCGTAGCCAATCACTTGCGGCAGAAAATATATTACAGTTAACGCCAGTCCAAGTTTCCCAAAATCCTCGATTGGTAACTTATCAGCCAAATAGAATGCGATAAATATATTAATGACCCCACTTACTCCACCTACAATAGAGTAAAGGCCAATAGATTTTATCAATAATTTATAGCTGTTTAGCAAACCAGATAGATTCGCCAACTAAACAGACCAGCCATCATCGACAATTATATTCTGTCCATTTACAAATTTAGACAAATCTGACAGTAAGTAGATCAATGTACCTACAACATCGTTTGTATCTAACATACCTTTTGAATGAGCGTATTTATTATATCTATCTAAAAATTGTTGATTTTGCCCGTCCAACACGCCCCCTGGTGAAATACAATTGAATCTAATTCCAGCACCTTCATAATATTTCATGAAATATTTGTTTAAATGTATAAGTGCAGATTTTATCGCTGCGTATTCAACCGGCATCGTCATCGGCAGCCCCTCATAAACATCAAACCTTGGAGAAATAACACCATATATTGACCCAAGGCTTATTATGTTGCCATTCCCCTGGTTTTTGAAAAACTGTGAAAAGCATTTAAGCACTAAAAAATAGCCGCCGATATTAAGATTTAGGTTTTTGCAAAAATCCAGATAAGTAACGGACTCAAGGCTAGAACCATATGCTCGACTTTTAGGATATGCTGTGTTAACAACAGCATCTATTTTTCCATTTTTGAAATTTATACTCTCAATCACTTGGTTAATTGAATTCTCACATGTAATGTCAATATCTAGATAATCTAGTTTTTTTTGATATTCGCTATCTACAGTTGCACTAAATAACTCAAACTTTGACCTATCGACATCTGCAACAACCGCACACCCACCATACTCAAGAATTCCATTTACAAATTCTCTTCCTAGTAATCCGAGCCCGCCAATAACTATAATTATTTTTCCGCTAAGAAACTGAGCCTTCACTTTTCATCCCCCGCTTAAAAGCAACGTTATATTTATTCCATTTATTATCAATTGCTCGTAGCCATTTCATAGTCCGCATACAACTGATGTGTAACTCACTAACCACTCTGCACGTCGTCTCCGCGCTTTAACTTTGCAGACAACGATTCAAGCTGAGTTAGTCGTCGTTTTATCCTGCAGCTGTAAGTGATCGACGAGGATTAGCTTTATCTTGACCGTCATGCCATTCACTCATCGCTTATTGTGGAAAGTCGTTAGTGTCTAACCTCGGCAATTCAAAAGAACTGTCGTTCTCTAAATCAGCCACCCGAACCTCTGTTGTGAGTCCTATTGATGCATTGTACTTTTCGAGTAACGATAACGTATTGTCGTTATAGGCGCCATACGGATAACACATAATCCAGTCCTTAGTAGGCGCTCCAACAGCCTCAAGAAAATCTACCGATTGTTTAATATCTTTCTCTTGCTCTTCTAATGATATTTTATTCAACCAGTAATGCTTCGAGCCATGACTGCCTACGTACATGCCGCTGTTAACTAGTCCTCGAACATCATCAACGCTCATGTAAAGCTCTTTAGAAAAGTCTTCCGCCGTCGTTTTAACGAACTCTTTGAACATCTCTTCAGCAATAGAGGTCCGCAATTGCTCTGGCAACACATGCTGAAGCATCCGTTTTACATATATAGTCTCAGCATTATCGAATCTGTCTGGTACGGCGTATTCGTTGTAATAAGCAATTATATCACTCTCAGATATACCGTTACTGAGGCAATGGTGATTCAAACTAAGAACCAGATTTTTAACATCATCAGCACAACTAAGAATGTGGTGGATTAAATTTACGTCCAACACTACGTCTTCCTCAATCGCAATCCTAGGAGGAAAAAATGCGCCGTGCAAATTTCGCTTTAATAACTCAGGTAAAACAAAATTTGAATGATCTTTATATCCATCATCAAAAGTAAGCCAACACGCATCACTAGGAAGTGATGATCCATTACGAGCAGCATCAACCACTTGGTCAGTTGAAACAATATTGAATTTTTCCTTTAAATGGTCTAGCTGACGTTTAAATCCATCCAACTCCAGTCCCTTTATGCCGGGAAATTGGCTTCCTTTGATTGGCCTAACATAGTGATACATAACAATGGTCAATTTACTCATCGGGTAAAGCCCTCATTTTAACTAACACGTTGGAAATTATTTCTAAAGGAGATATAGCCTCTCCAGCTGTTAATGAGGCGGTCTGATCCGTTTTGAGGGCAGGTAATCTGTTTATGAAAACACTGGCCTTACTATACTCCGCCTCGAGTAATTTCGCCTGCTGCTCTCCAGCTCTTTTTGCGTTTATATATTCAGCAAAACCTTTTTGGTCAGTTTCAATAAAGACTGTCGAAGGATAAAAGATATTAAATGGATGCCGAATACACCTAGAAGCCATGCGCACTAATCTGCCAAATGCAGATACATATACCGAAAAATATTCATCATAGAGCTCCGCATTGTAACTTTGGATGTTATTCCGAATAGGCGCGGATGGAAAATAGTAAATATGCGTTGGTTGAAATGATTTCAATAAAGAATCTATACCATCAAGATTATTTACATTCAATCTAGACTTGCTACAAACTTCTCCAATGCGATTTATCGCTTTTTTTACCTTATCAGCGTCGCTCTTTCCATTCATATATGTAATATGGACTTCACCTCCACCCACTGCCAAACACTTTGCAGCGAGCTCCCCCAACCCTCTAGACCCACCGATGACCAAAGCTCGCTGGCCACTAAACACTTTTAGCTCTATGACCTTTTTTACCTCTCGCATAGTTGCCTGTTTTACCGGTTCAGGACGAAAAAACGCGTTTATTTCAGCAAAAATATCCTGTCCTTCCAAACTAATTTTTATCGGCATTCTCGGCGAAATGTGCCTCGTCACCTCCCAAGACAGAGGAGCGCTGGACTGCAATCCAACCTTTAGATCTAGCCCAGTATAAATCGAATGCAATCCCGGCATGGACATGCCAACTAGCCTTGATAACGCCATGATGGTTGCAACGACGTGTGCTCCTAGCATACATGTTGCGTGTGGAAAATTTTTATCAAGATCTGCTTGAGCAGCCATTACGGACAAAATCCCACGCTTACCTTTAACTTCAGAAAAACTATAGTTTCTTATACTCTTTCTTACAGGACGTTTACAATTTATTGGCTTAGTGATTGTACTCCCATCGCCGAGAAGAAGTATGCTTGCTACCTGGCCGTATATATTGCGCGCGGTAATATGTGTCCCATTCGAATCAACTTCATAAAAAAACTCAATCAACTCACCTTCCAGGACTGGTTTTTGGAAAAAAACCTTGATTTGATTTGGTATATGAGAGCATGTTTGATAATAAAGATCTAAAGCAAAAAGCAAAGTGTACATACCATGTACGGTTTGACCCCCCGTAATTAACCGACGAGCAAAAACTGGGTCAACATGCATAGGGTTGAAATCACCAGATGCCGTGGCAAATGACTCAATATGAATAGGTTTAAAAACATGAATTCCTAGTTTAGTCATAAACCACTTACTTTATTTGGTCTATCTTGATCGCCATCAGCACGACACACAATGAACGATGCATCTAAGTTTCCTTTAATGCAGCATGTAATACGTGCATTTTCAGCGATAAATGGCTCGAAGTAATTAGGACAAATAAGTTCTCCAGCGGGGTCCACTTTATGAAATCCAGCTCCCACTAGAACTTCTGATGAAATACCATATTGCCAGAAATCCATATATTCCAAACATTGTTCAGCCATTAAGTTTTGAAAGGCACTTCCGCAGTCACCAAGAACGCTCCTTTCACCAATAAAGTCAACGATGCGCAGGGCGCGCGAACCATTATGCTCCGCTATACGGGTAGCTATGACTGCACGTGCCGAGCCATCCAAAAAAATACCGTATAACTCATAATTATAAGACGGATGAAGGATAAAACGTTTTTTAAAGTATTCAATCGTCTTGAATGCTGACGATTTGGGGACTGAGAACCGCATGTTTTCCAAATCACAATAATCTAACCTTTTCAGATTCGCGCGCCCAAAGATCGCGGTTGCCAAGGATATATTTTCTGGTTTGTGTATAAGGTTCTGAGATTTATCAGGATTTGCCAGATAATATTGGCCTAATTCATGAACTTGGAAACCTAGGGCTTTATACATGGGCGGGTGGCTTGGGTTAATCCCACTAACCGCCATGACAGAACTCGGCTCTAAGGACTCTAAGTTCTTGAGAAGCTTCAATCCCACCATAGATGACTGATAGTCGTCACGAACTTTCCACAAAGCAAGCCAAACAATGTTTTTGGCACTTAACCCGTCATCATATCGTCGTGTGGGAATATATCCTAAAACTCCAACTAAAATGTCTTCATCCCATGCCAAAATATAATTGTACCCATCCTCACAGCCATGCTGCCATTCCATAAGGGAACGGTTCTGTGCAAGGATATGTTGACTATGCCAATGCGTTGAAATGAAACCCATGACAGCAGTGATATCTTCTTTGGAACTCCTCCTTATAAATATCATCTATTCACCCAATACATTAAGCTCAACAAACTCAGGTTTTTCATAACCAATTTCACAATTCACTCTAAACACGCGAGGGTTTACTTCCTCCAGACTCGCATTCTTCAAAACTTGTAATGTTGGGCCATTACGTTCGGTTGCCTCATAAACTATTTCCATGATATCTACGCCTCGGCTTGCGAGTTCAGACACCGCCAAATGAAGTAACGTTTCCTCAACTTGCCGGCCCATAACACGACAGCTTAAAACGAAATCCACTAAGCGCCCTTTGCGACCTAATGCTTCCACACCAATAACTCCAACGAGACCCATGTCACCAAACTGATCCGTCACTGAAATTGCCATCATGTAACGAGCTTTATTAGCCAGCCAAGTAATGATCTCTTTTTCTGATAATCGACGTGTTGAAAGATTTAATTGATTAGTCTTGTTGAAAAGCTGAGTTACTCGCGAAATATTATTCGAGTTAACAGGACGAGCAGTCACTCTAGTATTTAGCCTTCTCAGCCAGTCATCGTTATTTTTGACACTGTATTTTATGTCCTTACGGTTACGTTCGGAAATATACAACGACGTTCGCACGCGGTCTTCTTTAGTTATCGTGGTATTTTCAAAGCAACATAAGGAATTCAAAGTCTCTACAAACATGGAGGGATCTTCAGGCCAATCTGGCACGAGGACGTCCGGCAATGCATCAGAAACACGACTCCGTTCTGCAGGATTGTCATCAATGAAAACCAGTGATTCGAGACCCAAATTTATCTCATCAGCCAAGTCCGCAATATTACCGGCCTTATCATTCCAATTAATTCGCCAACCAACAAAATCCTCTCTTTTCAGAATCATTTCTGGATGATTATCGATCGCTTGCATTGCAACCGCTTCATCATTCTTACTCGAGATTGCTAACTGAACGCCTCTATTCGACAGGGATTTAAGCGCTAGTTGAAAATCTCTAAATCCCTCGCCAACATGGTCATGGCCACCTAGCCTAACACCTTGCCAACCGTTTTCCCCTACCACTCCCCCCCAAAGAGTATTATCCAAATCAAGAACTATTAGCCGGCGCGACTTGCCCTTAATAGCGTCAATATATTGCCCAATATGTCTTGCAGCATTTTCAAAGACGCCGCTATTATAAGGAATTTTTGCTGCATACCACATTTTACTGGAAAGTGGGTTTTTCAGACCTTCCATCCAAATGTTTGTGGAAAGCATGAAAATATTGTTACTTTCAGAGACTTTCTCAGCAAGCCTAATGTTGCATTTGGCGAGCAAATTAGAAAGCCCCAAACCATTTTTCCAGTCAAGCATTCCGTAACCCATATTTGCTGGCAAATGCCATGCCGCAACAAATATATATCGCTTTTCACTAGCGCTTATCAGGCTTTGAGCAAAATAATCAACATCGGCAAGAATATCTTCATGCGCAACCTCTTCAAGTTGACACGCCTTCTGAAAGCCCGGCAAAACACGCTCAGGCGAGGTCCAAACGATATCCAACCAGCTTTCAGTCGAACGAACCAACGACTGATACACCTGCCCATATGGTTCAGTTTCCAAGATAAATTCTGGATGTGTTAGTTTATTTTTGAGAAACCCAGAAAGAGGTGCTATGTTAAAATCTGATATTAAAGCAATAATCTTTTCGTCTGTCATATTCGTCATCCAGATTGATCGACTAACCACTCAGACATCTCTCCGAGGGTTAGAAAGGGTGGTTTATCAGATCCTGTAAAGATATCTAGGATGCTAATGCTGACACCTAAACGAGTGATATGTTCCTCGATGCTAACCATTAACATAACCAACCCTAGTGAATCTAATGGACTATTTTCACCGACTACAGCAGAAGATTCCTCTAAAATTAATTTACCTTCGTTGGGCAACTGCCTGTTCAATTCTTCGGCACATCTGTAGATGATATCTGTAATTTCTTCTTTACTTGTCAAGTTACATTTCCTTTGGTTAACTGTAATTCTTATATTATAAATTTGTCAGAGGGATGTAGAGCATATTTTTTCTACGTCTACTGTTACATAATATATTTTTAAAAAAGTATTTGATCAGCGCCGTACTATGCCGTTCAGCCACGCGATAATGGTACAGCTGAACAAATGAAAACCGTACACTTTTGGCACGTTTTCAGCGTTTATCAACTGTATGAGAGCCACAAAATCAGCTTAATTTAACCTTTCGAAGGTAGAGTGACACAATGATCCTTTTAGATAAGCACTAATATCTTTTCCACTAACAGTGATTTTGTTAAGCCTTCCTAAGACATTATCAAAAGCAAGGAAGAAATCTTCTATGTCTTTATCAGAATGAGCAATACTAGGGTAGAACAAATTTCCAGCAAGGAATCCCTCACTAAGCATTTCTTGAGTTACGAACGTCTTAGCCTCAAGCCGAGCGGGACAGTCAATATTATATGAGACCAAAGCATCCATTCCTGAAACATCTATTTTGAGATCGTTGTTTTCAGCAGCCAATTTCACCCGATCCTTAAATACCTTTCCTTTCTCTGAGATTACACGCCAAGATTGTGTTGACTCCATGACATCCAGAGTTGCAAGCGCCGCAACAAAGCCAAGCCGCTCAGTAAAAAATGTCGAGCTAATAAATGTGGCTTGAGACGCAGACATTACTGGTTTACTGCCAAGTACAGCAGTAATCGCATAACCATTGCCTAAAGTTTTACCAAGGATTGAAATGTCTGGCGAAACATCATAAGTGAGGTGAAGCCCACCAAATGTTTCTCTAAAACCACTGGTGCATTCATCAAAAATCAACAGACAATTATATTTATCGGCTAATTCTCTGACATTCAATAAATATGACTTTGTAGGAGCTTTTGATCTCATAACTTCCATTTTAATCGCCGCAACATCTCCCTTGCTTAATATTTTTTCAAGTCCCTCCAAATCACCGTCGTAAAAAGGAACGGCAGTTGAAGCAAGCTCCTTCGGCACACCAACGGGAGATAAACCTGACAGCAACTGCTTATCAAGATTTTCGGGGTCCTCTAAATTGGCAGACAAGTACCAATCGTGCCAACCATGGTAACCACAAAATGCGATTTTACTCTTATTTGTGAAACTCCGCGCAATCCTCACAGCAATGGCATTGGCCTCCCCGCCACTCCTTGCAAACCTCACCATATCCGACCATGGATGCATTTTGGTTAGACGTTCCGCAAGATAAATTTCCTCAGGACTGTTAAGTGATGACATATTTCCTTTATGTACACAACTAATCACTTCCTTGTTAACAGCATCATGCCCATAACCTAAAGTGCACGTACCTACGCTAAAGTGACTAAAATCTCTGTATTGATTCCCATCCAAATCAACAACTTCAATTCCTTTTGCTGATTCAAAATATGCTGGCCATTGATCAGGAGCAAACATCTCTCTCCTTTTAGAGAGTAAAGAATTTCCTCCTGGCACAACATTTAATGCCCGCGAATATAAATTGTTACCTTTTTCCATAGTTCCACTTCCTTAATAGCGGCTTTATTTATTACTAGCCCAGAATAGCCGATCGATACTGCACACAGTCCCATACAGGTATCTAGAAACACTCTCTCGCAATTAGGCTACCAAGACCTACATCTGGATCCACCCTCAAGTATTGTTGGGACATTGCTAGAGTAATGCTCATCTAAGCATCTGCTCCACATAGAATAGCCAAGTGTATCCGTTTCTTATAACTCCTTTTATCCATCTTCAAAGTAATCCGAGGCTTTTCTTATGCACCAGCGCTTCTAAAATAAAAAAATCAGTGATATCGTCTATTTCGAAAGATTTATATTTTTCAGTTTCGTATCCGATTGTGTTTTGAGTATGAAAAGTCTTATTTCTTTTTAGAGATGAAACAGATGATAAATAAAGGCTGCCATCAAATGCATAAATGTCGCTTAAATCTTGGCGCCTTAGCCCATGACCTACATATTGTTGGTAAGGATAAATTTTATTCGTATTATCCCTCTCTAAAAGAAATCTTGGATGATGATCAATCACCTTAGAGATCCCAAGAATTGAATCGCAAGATGGAAAATTCAATAATTTTTCAATAGCGCTATCTATATCAATAGATTCAGTAAGTGGCGATGTAGGTTCTAGTAATAATAGATAATCATACTCTTCATTCTTTTTCTCAAGATAATCAATATGGTTTAATAATACATCTACGCTGTTACTGCTGTCTTTGGAATCTTCTAATGACCTCAAAGGAAAGGCATCACAGCCGTACTTCAATCCTTTTTTTAAATAATCATTCGAGTCCGTTGACAAGTAAATTTTATCGATATATTTACTTTGACTCGCTGCACATATAGGCCATGCTAATAATGGCTTGCCGCCTAACATTCTAATGTTTTTATTTGGCAAGCCCTTCGAACCGGATCTTGCCAATACAAAGCAGACAATCTTTTTATCTCTATACACTATATCAATTACCTTTAAAGTAGATTAACTGATTCAATATCTCTTTGAGCTTTCTGATAATCCTCCATTCTCCCAATATCCAACCAATAACCTTGGTATTTCATCAAGCCAACCTTTTTATCCCCCTTAACACGTTCCTCCAGATAACTTGGCATATCAACTTTTAAGTTTGCCTTTACATCACGAAAACAGTTTGAACTCACAACATAAATCCCCATATTTATGTCATGGTAGTACGTTGGTTTCTCACGCATCCTAATTACAAGATTTTTATCTGATTCAACTACACCATAGTGAATTTGATACTCCTGTTCACGAACACACATAGTTGCATCAAAATTATGCTTGTTATGGAAATCTAACAAACTATTAAAGTCTAAATCTGTCAGCACATCTCCATTCACCATGATTATCGAAAGGTCGCTTAAATCTCGGGGTAATAGTCCTAGAGCCCCTCCAGTACCAAGAGGAAGCTCCTCATATACATAAGTTATATTTACACCCCATTTTTCTCCATCACCAAAATATTCTGTGATCACCTCAGGCATATAATGAGTTGAGAAAATAAAATTTATAAATCCTTGCTTAGCAAATCGCTCAACAAGAATTTCAAGCATAGGCTTGGAGCCTATTGGGAGCATTGGTTTTGGACAATTATCCGTAAGCGGACGTAACCTTGAGCCAAAGCCACCAGCCATAATAAAAACCGGATTTTGCTTAATATCCTCATCGACCAGACTTTTTAGACACACGATATCTACAACTTTTCCGTTAGACAATAAAGGGATACATGAAATGTCAAACTCTATCATTTTTGCCTTTATTTGCTCGCTGGTGCACTCTTGATCAAGCCAAGTTACATGTTTATTCATAACATCTAAAACTAACTCATCCACATCTACGCCCTGTAATAAGGCCCGTCGTATGTCTCCATCAGTAACAGAGCCAAGCAGAAATCCACTTTCATCAACGACAAAGGATGTTTTCAGTGCTCCCTTATCTATTATCAGCATAGCATCCTTTATTAGCATATCCGGTCTAAGAGTGAGCTCCTGCCAATTATTCATTTATTTGCCACCTTAAATCTATGTGCACCGGGAAATATGGTTATGTGATCCGAGATATTTCTTACTAGACTAGAACCCGCACCGATGACAGACCCATTTCCAATTGTCAGTCCGTGTGATATCGAGGCGCCAGTTCCAACGTGAACGTTTTCACCCGTTTGAATGCCACCACTAAGAGTCGCCCCCGGCGCAATGTGGTTGTGAGCACCGATATTACAGTCATGATCGATAATTGACCCCGAATTTATAATTGTCGCCGTACCTATTACACTTTGAGCGTTAATAATAGCACCAGGCATTACCTGAACTCCCTCGGATAACTTGCAGTATTTAGAGACGATCGCTCGCGGCGATACAATAGTGGCAAAATAATATCCACTCTGATTAAATTTATGGTGTATCTCAGTGCGCAGCCTCTGGTTGGGCAATGAACCTATGCCATTCACAAGAAGGACTTTATCTTTATCGAAACTTAGTACGTCATCATCTGACTCGAAATAAGGTATCTCATCGAATACGGGAGTCCCTTTATGCTTGTCTCTGGCTACCACACCAACAATCGTGACTTTGAGCTCACGAAGAATATCCACCAACACTGTAGCATGACCACCAGCGCCAATAATCAATACCGGCTTACTCATGGATCAAGTCCCCTTCTTTATAGCTGCGCGAAGCAGTCTTACTCTGAAGAGACCAGTATGTAAAAGGACTATCGCCCAAACCCGGGCGCTTAACTGAAAGATCTAATTCACAAAAGACCGCTCCTATAGCAATATCACGAGCCGCTACGATACTTTTTCTAGCTATAGTTTTATTATTAATTTCTGAAGGCCTTGGCCCCTTAATACCATCGCCCAATGCGAACTCGACATCCCTAATCGCTTGAATCATAGATATAAGCTCAGATGGATCTAGTGATGCTTTATGATCCGGCCCGTCCATATTTTTATCGAGCGTAAAATGCTTCTCTATCAAACAGGCACCACGGGCAACTGCAGCCACAGGAACCGAAATTCCCTCACTATGGTCTGAATATCCGACGGCCAGACCAAATGCAGCAGCCATAGCATCCATAGCCCGCAGATTTATATCTTCTGGTGCTGCTGGATACTCAGTAGTGCAGTGCAACAGTGTGACTTTTTGCTTTAATGACGCTTTTCCTTCATCTGAAAGGTAAGCCGCTTGAAATGCTTCAATCGAAGGGGTATTGTTTTTTTCTGCAGTATAACCAAACGCGATAACACCTAGCACCGCCTCAATATCCGCTAGAGTAGCCATGCCGGTAGAGACTATGAGATCACATCCAGTGCGAGCATGCTCCAATACCAATGGAGCATTGGTGATTTCTCCAGAAGGAATTTTGAGTCGTGTTAGGCCTAGATCATTAACCAAAAATTCAAGACTTTCACTATCGAAAGCAGTCGAAAGAAACTCGATACCGAGTTTCTTACAACGCGCAACAAGTTCATGGTGTGAACCGAAACTCAGCTCTAACCTACTCAACATTGCTAACTGAGACTCTTTTTTTCCAGTATTGGCAACTTGATAGTCTGCCTGCAAAGCTTGCTCTGTTACTAACTTTTTAGCTCTAAATGTTTGGAATTTTACAACATCCGCACCTGCTGCATAGGCAGCATCAATCAACTGCAACGCAATTCCCTCATTACCGTTATGATTAACGCCCGCTTCAGCAATAATAAGTGTCATGTATTAATTAACCTTTATGTCAAAGAATTTTTTAATCTTTTTAAATTTAACAGACTTAAGTATATCAATTATCTGACGACTAGCATTACCCTGGCCATATGGGTTAGAAGTGGCATTTTTATAACCTTCACCGATAGCAGATGAGACAGCAGAAACAATAGCAGACTTACTTGGCTCACAATTTATGACACTACTGGCAGCCAATCTTCCTGACTGCCTACTGCCAACGTTTATTGTCGGCACACCAAGTGATGGAACTTCTATAATTCCACTTGAAGAATTTCCGATAACCCCCGATGAGTGTTTTACTGCACTGAGATACCTAGCGTGGCCTAAAGAAGGAATAGCAAAAATACGATCAGTGCGACTTGCAGCATATTCCTCTATCAAAGAAATAATCTTCCGTCCACCGTCATCTGCATTTGGATATGTCAATATCACTTGGTGGTTTTCAAATACATCAAGAGCATTTAATAATGCTAAAAAGGCTACCTCAGGAGGCTCATCTGCCAGTGTTACTGGATGATACGTTACGACAAAATAATCTTTATTGATTTGAAAATTTAAGGACTTTGAGATCTCGGCTAATGTCATAAATTTGCCGCGCGAAATGTGGTCTAAGCCAATAGCACCAGTATTAAATACTCTCTCAGGAGCCTCACCTAATTGAATTACTCGATTTCTATGCTCCTCTGATGAAGTGGCATGTAAATAACTTAATTTTGTTATAGCGTGTCTGATCGAATCATCGTAAGCACCTTCTGTTATCTCACCACCGTGCAGATGAATCACTGGAATTCTTAAAATCAAAGCTGTTTGTGCCGCTGCAAGTGCCTCAAAACGATCGCCCAATAATATTAACCCATCAGGTTCTAACCTTGATAATGCGTCAGTGAAGCCAAGCACGCCCACACCAATACTTTTGGCTGTTCCTACTGCACTATTTGATGATAGTAACATCTCGACTTTTTCATCAATATAAAACCCATCCATTTCAATTTGACTATATGTTTCACCGAATTCCGGTGAAAGGTGCGATCCACTAACTAAAAGTTTTAACTCGAAGTATGGGTCACTTTGCAGGTCCTTCAAAAGCCAATAAAGAAGACCATACTCAGCTCTGGTTCCGGTAAAAACACATATTTTCATAAGATAAGCTTCAGAGACTCAGGGAAGGTGAACTTGGTAAGTTGATTAAGTGCTTTTCTAACCATTTAGAAGTAGTTAAATCATCGCGAATAGCATTTTCGAACATCGGCAACCTATGCATTAACTGCCAAACCGGTCGTGTCATAACACCCGACTGGTTAGTGGATTGCAGTAGACTATCTCTTGATTCAACATCAGGACATATAACAGCGTTTAACCAGTAATTAGATTTCGCGTAATCTGGTTCCATCACAAACTCGTAACCTGAGTTTACAAAGAAATTTTGGTATCTAGAAGCTAACTCACGTTTCTTGGCCAAAGAGTGTGCCAAGCTCTCCATTTGCGCGCAACCAAGCGCAGAATTTAAATTAGGCAAACGATAATTAAATCCAGCTTCATCATGATAAAACTCATACGGATGAGAAACTTTCGCCGTGGTTGTTATATGTTTGACCTTATCACCTAACTCTGCACTTTGACATAAAACCATTCCACCGCCACCAGTAGTAATAATTTTATTACCATTAAAGCTTATTACCCCCAAACTACCGATAGTACCGGTATGTCGGCCTTTATAAAAAGAGCCAAGACTCTCTGCGGCATCTTCCACTAAAGGCAAGTGCCACTTTGCGCACACAGCTAAAAGCTCATCAAGCTCTGCCGGATGACCGAAGGTATGCATTGGCACCACAGCACTGATTCTTCTTTGACTATCTTTATGATAGCAACCTTCTTTTTTGAGCTCCGCAAACTCATCCAGGAACTCTTCTAAAGCTAAAGGGCTTAATGACAAGCTCTTTTTTGAGACATCTAAGAGAATGGGCTCAGCTCCCATATGGTGGATAGTATTACAAGTAGCCACAAATGTTAACGCTTGAGTAATAACAAAATCACCCGCTCTCACTCCGATTATATGCATAGCGGCATGCAGAGCAGCCGTGCCATTCACTGTTGCAACGGCTTTAGCTGAGCCCGTATATTTCTGCACTTTCAATTCAAACTCATCAACAAATTTTCCAACACTAGATACGAATGTGCTGTTGATTGTCTCAGACACATAAGCTAGCTCAGATCCCGAAAATGTCGGTTCATGCAAAGGGATAAAATTATTTGTCTTGAAGGTATCACGGATAAATGTGATGATTTTTTCGTTCATTATTGAGCCTACATTTTACCGTCTAGGTATTTACCTGTCTCTTTATGACCAAAGGCAGGAATCATTTTATGAAACAAATCGACTAACTGAGTTTTCGCCCATGACCTAGATAACTTTAGCCTTGAAATTTCTGCCAAAAACATGTCTAAGCTTTCATTATTCTCTCTTGAATCATTTTTTATAACGCCTAAATTTTCAAACCTTTCCATGTCCACGATTTCTGAAGCAGTAAAGAACTCTTCAAAATCTTTCTCTCCAGTGGTATCACTTACGCTAAAAAGACAGGGCCAAAACCCCTTTTCTGGCAGTGTATCCATAAGAAGTCTAGCCTCATTCTCGCTACTGCATAGATGAGGCGTGTAACCTACTTCATTTAGATATTTTATTGCGATATCAGCGAAGGTAATTAAATGCAATGACTCACTCAGTTTTGGAAAAAAGATATCTCGATTTTCACCGAAAATACACGACATTAAGCACAATTCACCAGACTCCTGTGGAGTCACAAAATAACGCCTAATATCACTCGGCGCAACTATTGGTTGACGCTTTTGAATACGCAAATTGAAACTATGTAATAATGACCCATCTGAAAATGCCACATTTGCAAATCGAGCTGTAGAAATGCTGATATGCTCGCTTCCTCTCAACAAAAACATTTCCATAATACGTTTGGACCCGCCCATCATATTTACAGGGTTTGCTGCCTTGTCTGTGGAAACACAAAAATATTTTTTACTACCTTTTTGAATTGCTTGCGAGATTGTCTTATCTGTGTTCAATATGTTCACATCAATCATCCGCATCAAAGTAAAAGGATCTTTTTCACTGCGGACATGTTTCAAGGCAGATAAATTAAGAACATAGTCATACTTACCGTCTGCCAAGATAAATGCGTCATATTCTGAAGACCCAATATCCAATGCAAACGTTTTAAAGTCACCAGTAATATATCCGAATGCGCTTCGAATATCGCGCACCAGTTCAACCATATTGTTTTCACTTATATCAACAACATGAAGTTTTTTAGGATTTCTTTTGAAAATTTCTTTTGTTACTGCTTGGCCAATAGACCCAGCCCCGCCAAGCACTAAGAATGAGGCATTGATGATCTGTTTTGAAAGCTTCTCCTCATAATTAGAAATGTCATTTGTGAACAAAGCGTTAGATCGACCTATTAGACTCAGAATATCCATCCCAATTAATCCTCATAACCGGCAATTTTTGAATATACCGAATAATTATACAATTGTTCCGTTATTGTGCAGAGCTTTCTTCGGTCACCCTCAATAAAGGCTTTAACCTGATAAAACAATCCGGGCTTATACTCTTTATCGTAAAAATCGTCCAATTTAACACTCTCGCTTTTTACTGAATTGCGCTCCGTTAACAGTAAACCTTCAAGAGGCGTCAGTTCTAATTTATAGTTTTTTGTAAAGCCTATCAAACCCCAACGACCAGGGGCATCCCAATCAGCTCTATAATTAAAGAAAACTCCTGTTTCTGAAATCCCACTTCCGGCGTAGCGAGATCCTGCTTGGTGCCAATTGAGCTTTCCTCCTACACATGCATCAAGCCTGGCAGGTTTACCTGCAATAAAAAATGCCAAATCAATCACATGGGTAGAGTTGCAGAGAAGCCAACGCTCTTTAACATGAGGCCCTTTTGTTAAGGGCTCAATGCTGTCTGACCACTCCGTAAAGTCAAACGAAAGTGATGTAATACCCCCATCTTTATCGGCTAATTCCAAAAGTTTTGTAACGGAAGAAAAGAAACGTCGGTTATAGGCTACAAATACTGAGGCACACAAGTCCTCAGCTTTGCGGCAAAGGGATTCTAGTTCATGAACAAACAGACCCGCAGGCTTTTCAACAAGGATTGACTTTATACCCAAGTCCAATAAGTGCACAGAAACTTTTGAGAGATCCTCTACACTTGTTACAACAATTACATGATCCGGAGCAGGGTTCGAACTCAAATATTTCAGGTACCCTCCTACATTAGGACGCTTTCCCGTTTTGTTATAAAACTCAACTGCTGTATCGTCACTTCTACATACAACGTCAATATCAACATTCAGTGCAGACAACGCATTATAGTATGACTGCGCCATATTACTTCCGCCTATAAGTAATACTTTATCTTTTGTCATGTAATTGGCCATATTTCATGTTCTAAACAATTTAATTTTGAGCAATCCGCTATCGCGTTAAATAAACAGCGGTGCTGACGAATAGATGTTCTCAAATCGGGCAGAAACTTTTCGACATCATCATTTAATATACGTTCGACTAGAAAACCGGATAGCTCACTTTGGTATTGCAGCCTACCGACTATGATTTCTTGCTCCTCAAGACTAACTCCCTTTGACTCGTCAACCATGTATGTCCTGCCGTCAACTTTACAAGTGATTGAGCTCGCTATATCTGATTCACTGTCAATAAAAAGACTACTGCCATCTGAATACGTAGCGATAAGCTTCCCTTCGAAGTCCAAATAACCCGCCCTTTTAGATTCATACCATCCATCAGCAGATTCAATAGTAATCTTTACCAACTGACTATCACTTAAAAATTCAACAAGATCTATAAAATGGATAGCATTACAACCAAGAGTTAGATTTTTCCATTTGACATAAAAATCTAACTTTTTTGGACCGGAAAACACACGATATAACTGCTGATAAAATGGCATTATCCTCCGATTAGTATTGACCCATACATTTTGGTTCTCAAAACAATCTTCTAATTTTTCCAAATCTAAGACGGACTGGACTAGTACCTTTTCGAATATCCAGCTGGTAACTACAACTTTTGACAATACCTGCTCGGCAATGGTTCTCCTTATCTTGGAAGATGTTGAAATAACTACAATATCATACTGGCCATTTAATTCCTCCATACTCAAGTGATTTAGCTCCTTAAAATCACTTTTTGGAACTCCTGCCGTCTCTAAACCATTCTCATATGCAATTTTGTTAGGCTCTATGATATCCACACTCAGCTTCGTAGAAATATCTCTAAAGCCTTGTAAGTATCTACTTCCCAAATTTCCAAAGCCAACTATTAAGATTCTTTTCGTATTCATTATATAGACCTTAAAATCATTTATTTCTGTGTGTCAGTAATGCATCTAAAATTAGGTCTGAATAATATAGGTGTCCATCCTCTGATAAATGATCATAGTCACAAAAATAGGATGGTTTACCATCTACTTTTAGGATGTTCTCAGAGCTAAAAACATCGCTAATCAATGATTGGAAGAAATCAACTGTGGATTGCGGAACATCTGATTTACTATTCTCCGGTAAAGAGAGTATGAATATTTGATCGAAAACAGTTTCGTTTTGTAAGAGAGAGATTTCTATCAGACATTTCCTTAGAGTAATAGATTGCACCTTTTTTCTTAACCGAACAATACCCTCACGAAAAAAAGACGGCAGATATGCTAATGGAATTAACCTTAGCAATTTGCTGTGAATTCGACCAGCATCAACCACCCCTGCTTGAATAATTGCTATATTTGATGTGGATTCATTAGCGCTTACAATATACCCAGAATCGGTCTTCATAGCTTTTGAAATTTCCTTTAACCGATTCCCTCCTACCCCCCTGTGGAAAATATTCAAGCACAAGCCATATAGACTAGAATCCTTTGACAATCTAAAGGGATATGTAAAACTTGGATCACCGGGTTGCCATGGCCGTCTCATAGAGTTAGAGTCGGCGTATAAAAACACGTTAGAACGCCCCTTTTCTGGTTTTTTGGGCAAAGCTATCGCTGTTGCAATGCCCGCATCATGACTAATTGATAACTCAAAGTCATCAACCACGGGGCGACCGTTTTTCAAATGACGAATTTCTATGTCAGCAAGTTCTACTTTCCCATGGCCCGCTTTAAACACTGCTTCCTTTGCAGCCCATAAAGCAGCTAGCGACTCGCGTATATTTATCGAATACCCGACATAACTTAACTCTTTATAAGAGAACATCTGACACAAAATCGCATCAGACTTAAGATCTACAGGCAAAGCACCCGGATAAATATCTTCTACCGACTGGATATCGATACCAATCCCCCGATGTAAATTAGTATTACCTGGTTTTACTACATCGGAATTAAACCCATATTTAGGACTTTCCTCGGAACCTGACGATCGCATCCCAGTGTTGCCGTATCTAGCTATCAGATCATTCAGATTAAATTTTCGTTTAAATTCCTCCCTTGGAACCTCCAGCCCATTTGCTGACAAGATACCTAGAATATGATGAGCTTTTACTGACGTCACACGATAAGTAGATTCCGTCTTGAAATCATCTCCTAGTATTTTTTTTAAACTTTCGACAACTGCATCCATTTCACTTAAACCCTCTGGTTAACACATACGGGACATATATGGACAATGCCTTCAGAAGTAAGAACTTGAATTAACCCTTGCCAGCCATGCTTAGACAGGGTCATTAAACTGTCCCCGCACTTGTAACAAAAAGAGCCCTCTGTTTTTTTCTCTACAAAATACGAATTTACTCTACTCTTCAGCTCTTCCAAGAACATAGAGAAATAACGCCCCTCTGTTACTCGGTGATCAAAGGTGCCAAACACTGAATAACCACCCGTTTTTAAGCTAGTAATACCCAATATGAAAGTTTGCTTACTACTAATTAGCGGTTGCATATAAAAAATATCCGAACCGCTTAAGTCACTTACGGTAAAATGACAGGGGCCATAATCAGTGTCAGTTAATAATTCTTGGTCATATTTATCCGCAAAATTTAATATTTCATCTTGTATTCCGGTAAGACTCTTACTCATGTTCATCCGAGGTACTCGTAGTTTCCCACCGGAATCAATTGCCACGCCAACAAACAAATCTTCTAACTCAACAGGAGACACAAGAAGGTCCTTAAACTGTTGGACAACTAATCTAGCCGATTCAAATAATATGATATCCATTATCGTATTATTGAAAAAACCAACATCCTGAAGCCTAGCACCCAACTCTATTTCTATACCTAAAGTGGAGTTATGGCTTGGAGAACTCATTGCTAACGAAGAGATTTCCATAGCTTTAAACTTATCTGCACCACCAATTTTCTCACTAGGAGGAGAGAATATGATATTGGTACTTTCTTCGATTTTCTTTTCTTGTACTTCCACCTGAAAATCAGCAGAAGTCAGCCAAGCAGAGTCGATTTTCGGCTTCAAACCCGACTCAACAGACTTCATAGCCTTTTCACTCACATACTTTTTCTTGAGGCTATCAATGTATTCTATATTTTTAGGTAGGTTCGCCTCAGGAGCATTATCAGTAACTTCAGAGCTATAACTATCCAAAACCTGACAAACAGTTGCACCAACTAGGGCTGTATCGCCAGTAACGACATTAATTGAACTTATATAACCTTCAATCACTGATTCCAATACGACGATAGCCTTGGATGTTTCGAACTCCAAGATGGCGCTCCCTTGCGTAACAAAATCGCCTTCTTCAACCATAATATTTGAAATTAAAACTTCAGTATCGTTTGCGTTTTCCTGAGGAATAATAATATCTGTCATTTAATCATCCATTTTTTTGATGGCTGTTATGATATCGTCGAGTGAAACCAAGTTTTCTTTCTCAAGCTCGATATACGAAGGAATCGGAAAAGGATCAGAGCTTACTGTCCTTACAGTTTTGCGAGAATAGTTTTGTACTATCAGGGATGCTATACCATCAGCCCATCCATAACGTTCAGTGGATTCTTCTACAATTACAATTTTTGATAGTCTATTTAGACTTTTAGATATGTGGGACAAAGGAAATGGATGCAACAATTGTGGGCACACTAACTCAAACACAACATCAGATTTTGAGAAGATATACTCATAATTATCAGCTATTAATCTCGCTATTCGCCCATAAGCAACAATTAACACTGTAGCCTTCGCTTTATGAGGAATGAGTTTAATAGTACCCAGACCACCACCTATCTTTGCTAATTCAAAATCAGAACCTCCCTGGAATAGTCTAGCGGCATAGTCAACTTTGTTTTCGATAATTACTACAGGACAATTTAGTTTTTCTACAGAATCTATCAAGTCAGAGGGATCAGATAAAGACGTTACAGCCACCACAGCAACATTATCGATGCCGACAACTAATTTCTCCAAACTTTGCGAATGTGTTGGACCATAACCCCGACCACCGCCCATTGCTGCACGCAAAATCAGCCTACAATCGAACTGCTGTCCATACATGTGATAAAATTTACTTGCGTTATTGATTAGCTGATCTAATGCATTTACGATGAAATCGCCAAACATAATTTCCGCAATAGCTCTTCTGCCAGCCACATCAAAGCCTAGCGCCAAACCAACCAGACCTGCCTCACTAATAGGAGTCGATAAGACCTGGGTTGGCCTCGCCTCTGTAAATCCTTTAGTTACTTTAAAAGCTCCACCATAGGGATCAGCGATGTCTTCACCAATAAACATGGCTTCTTTTTTAATCAATAGTTCTTTGTATGCATTTCGCAAAGCGGTTACTAATAAGTCCTTTGAATTATTTATATCCTGCAATCTTACGGAACATTCGCGTGGTAATTTATCGTGACCATAGCTGGTATATGGCAATATATCTTTCTTCGTCAAGGCTTCTTCAACATAGGTATCGACCATTGTTTTGACTTTTTCAAAAACAGGAGAATACGCTTTAGATTTAATCCAATAATCAATCAAATCAATATTTATAAATGAATCAACCTCTTCTATGGCGCGATCATCGTCACCTTTAGAATGCGCGCGTAGTCGATAAGTATCGATTTTTAAGAATACCGGCTTACTATTAGAACGAGCATATTCAACAGCCTTAGCTGAAACACTTAATAATTCTTCAAAATCCCAGGTACTAGCCTCAAAGTATTTAAAACTGAAGGCTTCCGCGCGTAATTTTATGTCACCAGATAAGTTATTACTCTGAGGTGTAGATTGACTATAGTAATTATTCTCACAGACAACAATGTGTCCTACTTCATAAAGCGCTGAAAGATTCATCGCCTCGTAAACTACGCCCTCACCTAAAGTGCCCTCTCCAATAAATGATACGGCTATAGAATTTTTGTTGTCGAGCTTACTTTTTAGTGCCAAACCTGAAGCAACGGGCAAAAGTGACCCCTGCGTACCATTTGAAATAAAGCCATTGCGGTATAAATGCTGACTACTTCCTATCCCTTTCGACACGCCAGTTGAAAGCCCTAGCAATTCATCTATTAAAGGCTTCCAATCCCCTGTCTTGGAAATAAAATGGCCATGACATCTGTGGTTTGATGTAACCCAATCACTATCCCCTAGATTTTGACAAAGGGCGATCCCTGTTAATTCTTGGCCAATACATGTATGCACAGTACCACTTAATTTACCTTCTGAAAAAAGCTCTAGAAACTTTTCCTCCACACATCTTATTAAAAACGCTTGCTCCACTAATTCCTTTGAAACATCCAAACTCTTTGCCTGATTGAAACTATTAAAAGCTCGTTCATATAATTTTTTAATTAACATAAATATATACTTCTTTTTGAGAACAATAAATAATTGAGGAATAACTTTGATACATAAACGGAAAAAATATTCATGGAGAATGAGGGTATTTCATTTCACTTGGAAAATTCAGTAGTTAACTTACTTTTAAATCAAGCTCGTCCATACACGTCATCCAATCGAACAATATCATCTTCTCCAAAATAGGAGCCCGTCTGAACTTCAATGAGTTCAAGAACCGTCTTGCCTGGGTTCTCAAGCGCATGTACGGTTCCAACGGGAATATATGTAGACTCATTCTCCGAAAGTAAGAATATTTTTTCTCCGTTAGTAACTTTCGCTATCCCAGAAACCACCACCCAATGCTCGGACCGATGGTGATGCATTTGTACGCTTAGCTTACCGCCTGGCTTTACCGTGATGCGCTTAGCCTGATAACGATTGCCATTATCAATGGAGTCGTATTTCCCCCATGGCCGATAAACTTCTCTGTGGTGCTCCCATTCAGTTCTTGACTCTGCCTTTAACTGTTGAGCGACAGCTTTTACATCTTGAACACTATCTTTGTGGGCCACAACCAATACGTCTTTGGTCGATATAATCACTAGGTCATCCACACCAATTGCAGCAACTAACTTTCCATCAGTTCTTATATAGGAATTATTTGATTCATGAAGTATTACATCTCCATGTATAGCATTGCCGTTGCTGTCTTTTTCGCTAATATCCCACAAGGATGACCAAGACCCTATATCACTCCAGCCAGCATTCATTGGAACAACAACTGCATCGTCTGTTTTCTCCATCACCGCATAGTCGACCGAATCACTTGGGCATTCATCGAATGCTGCCCTATTAATCCTTACAAAATCATTATCTTTTGAAATATCTTTCATTGATAACTGACAAGCCTCATAAATATCCGGACGATGCTTTTTAAGCTCTTCTAGGTAGCGACCTGCCTTGAACAGGAACATGCCACTGTTCCAGAAGTAATCGCCTGATTCGATATACGCTTTAGCGATTTCACTAGAGGGCTTTTCTACAAACGCATCGACAGAAAACCCACAGCCCTGAGACGCACCCTTCTTTATATAGCCATAACCTGTGTTCGCCTCATGAGCGACAACACCGAAGGTGACGAGCTTGCCGGACTCCGCCAAGGGGATTGCATCCATTATTGTCTTGGTAAATGACGCTTCGTTTTGAATCACATGATCAGCCGCCAAAACAAGCAACAAAGGATCCTCACCCTCTGGTGATGAAAAGGCCGCGAGGGCTATTGCAGGCGCAGTATTACGTCCCACAGGCTCTAAAATGATTGCGCCAAGCCGATCAATTTCTCGTAACTGCTCTGCCACAAAAAATCGATGCTCTTCATTACAGATTGTCACTGAAGAATGAATATCCAAACCATCTAATCGCTTGAATGTTGCTTGCAACATCGTATCTTCGCCATGAAGAGATAAAAATTGCTTGGGGTGCGCGGCGCGGGACAAAGGCCACAAGCGAGTACCTGAACCGCCTGCCATGACAACAGCTTTAATCATCTATGTTTTTCATCCTATTTAATAGCCAACCCGCATAATTGCGGATATATGGGTGAAAATTTTGATCATCAGAGACCATTGACAGATCAAACCACTGGAAATCGCCGTGTTGATCATCAATGGCTATTAAAGGCCTGGACTTAACGACGATATAATGAGGCAAGTTCACATAATGAGTTGATATATCTTGATCAACGACACTATTGCTATAAAAATGATCCCAAATACCCATTAACTCGAAGTTCTCTACAGGGACATCACTTAAACCCAATTCCAATTCGCCAACTCGACGCAAGGCGTTTTGCCAGGTCTCATTTTTGTATATTCGTCCGCCAGGTGTAAACCACTCGCCTTCCAATGGTTCGTTGTTCCGCTTACCCAGCAATATTTGCCCTTCAAAAATCAAGCAAAGATCTATTGAGACCAGCGGCGTATTTTCTACCACTGCCTTGAATTTCGATAACTCTAACATCCACCCTGCTCTTTCAAATAAGCCTGAGAATACTTCGGCTTGTGATATCTACAACTAATTAATTAGTTCCAAATAGATCACGTGAGAATAGTTTGTCTTCCACATCTATCAAGTTTTCAGCTCTACGATTCGCAACTATCACATCACACTGATCTTTAAATTGGTCAAGATTCTTCAAAACCTGTGAGCCAAAGAATTCTACCGCATTAAGCGAAGGCTCATAAACAACGACGGTGACACCCTTTGCGTTAATTCGCTTCATGACGCCCTGAATCGCTGAGGACCTAAAATTATCACTACCCTCTTTCATCGCGAGACGGTAAAAGCCAACAACCTTTGGATTTGTCTTTAGAATTTCATTTGCAATAAAATCCTTTCGCGTTGTATTCGACGAAACAATAGCTTCGATTAATGTTTGTGGTACCTGCTCGTAGTTCGCCAGCAACTGTTTCGTATCCTTAGGAAGACAATATCCACCATAACCAAAGGAGGGATTGTTATAGCCATCGCCTATCCTCTCATCGAGACATACACCATTAATGATGCTTTTGGTATCTAGTTTATGCGCTAGAGCGTACGAATCTAACTCATTAAAAAATGACACCCTCATAGCCAGGTAGGTATTAGCAAACAACTTAACCGCTTCGGCCTCGGTAGATCTAATAAAGAGCGTTTCTATATCTGTTTTTTCTGCGCCCTGCTTCAATAGACCTGCAAATTCTGCGCCCGCCTTACACTGACTACCCACAATGATGCGTGATGGATAAAGGTTATCTTTAAGGGCTTGACCTTCTCTCAAAAACTCAGGAGAGAAAATAACCCGATCACTTTCGAATTTTTCTTGAAGCGATTTTGTGTGGCCGACTGGAATGGTTGATTTAATCACCACCAGCGCGCGCTGATTAATGCTAAGCGAATCCTCAACCACAGCATCCACTGAGCTCGTGTCAAAACGGTTAGTGTCTGAATCATAGTTAGTGGGTGTTGCCACAATAATAAAGCTAGCACCTTCATAGGCGAATTGCTTATCCAATGTAGCGGTCAAGGACAATGATTTTTCGGCTAAGAATAATTCAATCTCTGTATCGGCAACCGTGGATTGCTTATTGTTAATCTTATCAACTCTTTCTGCATCAATATCAAGAACAGTGACATCGTTGTGTTGAGCCAAAAGCACTGAAAGGGACATCCCCACGTATCCAGATCCAACCACTGTTATTTTTATTTTCTTATCCAAAATAATTAAACTCTTATGGTGCTAACATTAATGTTGATTGATTTTTCTTTTATAGACTCCATAAACTCCAGAAATCCCTACTTTTTTACATCTAATATCCGATAATAGCCTTTATCGAAACCTACCAATCATTCTTTTCAATCAGCGCTTTAATAGACTGCTTGGTATCTGGATCGCGCATGCCC
>Ga0209815_1000226_pt1 | contig 43394 bp, 34 predicted proteins | sample CoawatmetaG00DNA_FD_187507 | JGI IMG/M metagenome (GOLD analysis project Ga0209815, IMG submission 187507) | Marine microbial communities from the West Antarctic Peninsula - Coastal water metaG002-DNA (SPAdes) (version 2) | ecosystem: Environmental > Aquatic > Marine > Coastal ...
ACGTAGGGCAAGGCACCAAGGTGATACTTCTTGAATCCCCCGATGTTGCCAATCTTGGTGTCGGTGAGGGAACCTGGCCCACCATGAGAGATACTCTCCGGCAGATAGGCATATCAGAAGTCGACTTCTTGCGTTCCTGCGATGTCGGCTTCAAACAGGGTTCCCAATTTATTAATTGGCAGCGGGGAGAGGGCGAATCTTATTATCATCCCTTTGTCCCTCCCGCAGGCTATGGCTCTGTGAATCTGGCAGCCCACTGGTTGGACCGCGGTATGGACAGGAATTTTGCAGATGCGGTTTCTCCTCAGGGTAAGGTCTGTGATTTGGGGCTTGCTCCTAAAACCGCCCAGACGCCAGAATACGCCTTTGGCCTCAACTACGGTTACCACCTCAATGCCGGAAAATTTGTTGAACTGTTAAAGAGCCACTGTGTAGACAAGCTGGGAGTGGACTACCAGCTGGGTCATGTGGATCAGGTGCTCAGTGCCGAAAACGGTGATATCACAGCCCTGTCTTTGACTAAGGGTGACAGTATTGCCGGCGACCTGTTTGTGGACTGCACAGGGTTTTCTGCCTTATTAATCGGCAAACATTATCAGGTCCCCTTTGTGTCACAGCGAGACTGTCTGTTTAACGACACAGCACTTGCTGTGCAGGCCGACCATGCTGAAGAAGACACACCAATAGCGTCCTGTACTAAGTCTACCGCTCAATCTAGTGGCTGGATTTGGGATATCGCACTGCCAACAAGGCGCGGCATTGGCCACGTCTTCTCGAGTCAGCATATCTCCTTGGAAAAAGCCGAGGATGAATTGCAGCGGTACCTTTCGGCAGATCCCGCGTTGGCGAAAAAACAACACAGTCCCCGTAAAATAACATTTCAGCCTGGCCACAGAGCGCGCTTCTGGCATAAAAATTGTGTTGCCGTTGGTGTGTCGGCGGGATTTGTTGAGCCGCTGGAGGCCAGTGCCCTAGTATTGATTGAAAAATCAGCGGAATTTATCAGTAATAATTTGCCTCAGGACAGGGCCGCAATGAAGGTTGTCGCTAAGCGATTTAATGACATTATTGGTAAATACTGGGTCGATATTATTGATTTTCTAAAACTGCATTATGTGTTGACCGAGCGTACCGATTCAGAATATTGGCGAGATCATGTTCGGGCCGAGTCAATACCGGATAGCCTTCAGGATGCGTTAGAGCTTTGGCGCGCTCAGGTTCCCTGGGTGTCTGACAGCAATAATCGGGCTGAGCTATTCTCTGCTGCGAGCGTACAGTACGTACTTTATGGCATGGGCTTTGCCACCCAGATCAATAGCAGCCGTTTACGCGGTTGGGATAAAGATGCTTTATTGGCAGACAGATTAATGCGCGACAATCTGGGTAAGACTGAGATGTTTATGGCCAGTCAGCCGACAAATCGTGATCTACTTAACCTTGTGCGCAGAGGCTAACGAGAGGTTAAGGAAAGACTAAGAAGAGGTTAAGGCGAGCTAAGAGAATTCGATAAAGCTGGTAATAGTGAGCCGCCCGGTTTCTGGGCTGGGGTCAAACTTATAACTCGGTCTAATGATCCCAGAGTGCAGGCTCGATCCGCGGTACATAAGCAGTCGATTATAGGCTGCGCCAAAGGATGCTATTTCTGAATAGTCCTCAGTGCCGCCACAAATATAACCAGAGGGCTGGCGCATAGGATCTTGAAACCGCTTTACAATACTCTGCTCATATTTTCCAAGTCGGCCTTTATCGATATAGTCATAACCGGTTTCACCGTGGTGATAAAACGCGGTCCCTGAATCTGGTGCATCACAAAGATAATGAATGACAGCCAAGCTTTCCCTTGAGGGTGCATCAAAATGGGGGATGCGCTGCATTGGTTTAAGATCTTCGGGCTGACATGTAACGATAGAGTACTTTGATGCAGCGGATTTTATAGTGCGAATATCAAGCTTAAAAAAGTCACCAATAACAGCCTGAAAATTTCTGACAAGCTCAACGATATAGGCATCGGAGATAGCCATTCTGACACCCGGATAGTAGCTGTCGGCGACGGCGAAATTGTTCTGGGTAATGGCATCCTGTCTAAGTGCTTCAGCACCTTGAATATAAGAGTCGACTTTTACTAGCTCTTGCTGGTCGGCACCAATGTTTAAATATTCTAATTCCAGGTTCTCGCAGGGTGCGTAATTTGATTTGTCATCAACGGGCATTTTTTTGATCCTTGCTGCCAATCTTATTTAAGGCAGTCGGGTGTTTTCAGGGGTAACGTAAAGTAACCATAATTTCGTTAACCTGTATTTCAATAGGCGCTAAAGGTCAGCATAAATCAATTTTAGGTTAATGCACATAGGGTATTTCTTCAGGAATAATCAGCAGCTAAACTAAGGGTTTTAGAGGGTGGATTTACAGGGGTAAGCCGTCTCACTACGATGTCCTCTGGAATAGATAGCATCCGTCAGTCAATATTATTAAAAAACACAGGAATGGGGTTTCAACATGGCAGTCTCAAATTATTTTTTCGCTGGGTTGGTTCTATCGGTAGTCGCTGGGTGTGATTCTGGTACTACTGTGGATACCAATAGCACTGATAACAAGTCGGATGTTGGGGCCCAAGATAAAACTGTAGGCGTCGGAGAGATTAATCCGCAGATTTGGCCTAAACAAACCTCGCCTATTCAGCGAGATGAGGCGGTAGAGCAGCGCATTTCTATGCTTATAAATAAAATGACCCTAGAAGAAAAAGTGGGTCAAACTATCCAAGCGGATATAGGGTCGGTCACTCCAGATCAGGTCCGTGAATACCATTTGGGATCTGTCCTCAATGGCGGTAATTCTGCGCCAGGTAGCGACAATCGAACTACCCCTGATGCCTGGGTTGCTCTGGCGGACGAGTTTTGGCTCGCATCCACTGACCAGCGAAACGGTCGAGCAGGTATCCCCGCATTATGGGGGACAGATGCGGTTCACGGTCACAATAATATCGTTGGCGCGACTCTGTTCCCCCACAATATTGGCTTAGGCGCGGCTAATAACCCAAGCCTGATGCATCAAATCGGCACTATCACCGCCAAAGAGATACTGGTTACCGGTTTAGATTGGACGTTTGCGCCCACTATTGCCGTTGTGCGGGATGATCGCTGGGGACGCACCTATGAAAGTTTCTCCGAAGATCCGGCTATCGTTAGAGAATTTGCAGGCCATCTGGTTGAGGGTCTTCAGGGCAAAATTAGCGACAACACATTCCTAGATGAAGATCATCTAATTGCAACGGCCAAACACTTTATTGGCGACGGCGGCACTATAGGAGGGCGTGACCAGGGCGATAATATTTCCTCTGAAGAAGACTTGCGTGATATCCAGGGAGCTGGTTACCCGGTGGCTATTAACCGTGGTGTGCAGTCGGTTATGGCTTCTTTTAATAGCTGGCATGGCCGTCGGATGCATGGTCATAAAGAATTGTTGAGCGATGTCCTTGTTGACCAAATGGGCTTTGATGGCTTTGTTGTGGGCGACTGGAATGGTCATGGGCAGGTTGAAGGCTGCACTAATGAATCCTGTGCGGCTTCATTTAACAACGGCGTTGATATGTTTATGGCTCCGGATAGTTGGCAGGGACTCTATGTAAATACTCTGGCTCAAGTAAAGGCCGGCGAGATTACGATGGCACGTTTAGACCAGGCCGTAGGTCGTATTTTGAGGGTTAAAATACGTGCCGGCTTATTCGAGGCTGGACTGCCCTCAACGCGTAAATACGCTGGGCGCTACGACTTACTTGCGGCGCCAGAACATAGAGCAGTCGCTCGAAAAGCGGTGCGTCAATCATTAGTTCTACTTAAAAATACACAGCAGTTACTGCCGCTTTCGCCCTCTGCCAATATATTGGTTGCCGGTGATGGTGCGGACAATCTTGGCAAGCAAACAGGCGGTTGGACCCTTTCTTGGCAGGGTACTGGCAACAGTAAAGAGCATTTCCCGAAAAGTATGTCCATATTTGATGGCATAGAAGATCAGGTTAAGGCTGCAGGGGGTAAGGTAACATTAAGCGCAGATGGCGAATATGCAACCAAACCTGATGTGGCCCTAGTGGTATTCGGCGAAAATCCCTATGCAGAATTTCAAGGCGATCGCCCCCATTTAGATTTTCAATCTGAAGAGGGTTTGGCGCTATTAAAGAAATTTAAATCTCAAGGTATTCCTACAGTAGCGATTTTCCTGTCTGGCCGGCCGATGTGGGTTAACCCAGAAATAAATGCAGCCGATGCTTTTGTTGCTGCCTGGTTGCCGGGCACAGAAGGCGGCGGTATTGCTGACGTTTTATTGCGCAGTGCCGCGGGTGATATTCAGCACGATTTCCTTGGGAAACTCTCATTTTCTTGGCCTAAAACCGGCGCTCAAACGGCCCTTAACGTTGGTGATGAAGATTATCAACCTCTATTTGCTTATGGTTTCGGATTAACCTATGCCGATACGGGTGCGTTTCAAGCGCTATCGGAAGATGCGCAACTGGGCGACAAGGCGCAGTCGCAAAGCAATAACTTCTTAAAGGCTGGCGAACCTGTTTCACCTTGGCGTTTGGTGATGCGTGACTCTGGCGGCACAGTGCAGGTCAATAATTCTAGGGTAGTCAGTGCGTCTGGTGCGTTGGCCATGACAGCGCTTGATTACATGGCCCAAGAAGATACGCGTTTATTTACCTTTTCAAGCGATGCTGTACTGTCAATTGAAGGTGAGGCCATCGATATTTCGCGGGAATCTAATGGCGATATGGCATTAGAGATTGAGTATCAGGTACTTGGCGATAAGGTTGGAACGACAATGTTTAGTATTGGCTGTGGTGAAGGCTGTGGTGGCGACTTAGATATTACAGAAGGACTAGCTGGCAAGCTTAATAAGGGCTGGCAGGTGTCCCGTTTGAAATTGAGTTGTTTCGCTGAGAAAGGCACAGACATGAAAAATGTGAGTTCTCCCGTTGTCTTAAAAGTCTCTGGAATGCTGCAAATACAGATTAGTTCTATTAAGATCGACAGCAATCAAGGTAATGCCAGTTGTTCCCTATAATAATCCCCCGGTTGTTAGGAAGTATTTAGGCCAATTTTGGGTCTTAGAGAGTGGATTTGCTAGGGTGGAACGTCTTAGTAAGATAGATGTTATTGATTCTGTATAGCGATCCGGGGATTGCCCTGCGTATACCTAAATGTTTTTTGTTAGCCGAAATGGTTTTATGACGCCTGATAAGCAAAATGTCGAGATTCATGACGTCTATATCCGCCATCGCACGGAGCTCTGTCGCTATCTCATTAATAAAGTTAATGTTAGCAACGATGAGGCTCAGGACATCGTGCAGGCGGCTTTTGCTCGCGTGATTGAAATGGATTTCGGCGACATAAAAAATCCAAGGGCATTGCTATACAAGACTAGCTATAACATTGCTATCGATCAAAAAAGACACAATTGTGTACGCCAGAGGCATGTTCAGGCGGTCGTTGATTCAGATGCGAAAGTGGTTGAGGAGTTAAGTCCAGATCGCATACATGACGGTAAGCGGCAGCTGGGTATTGTGGTTAAGGCCCTCTGGGGTATGCCTAAAAAACGTAGAAGTTTACTAATAATGAATCGTTTTGATGGGTTGAGCTATGCCGAGATTGCTCGAACAGTGGGGCTGTCAGAAACGGTTGTACGCAAGCATGTTACAAAGGCGCTGGTAGATTGTCAGAAAGCGCTACAAGCCCAAGCGGGTCAGAATTCAAAATGAGCGAAAAAAATATGCAGTTATCAGATCAGGTTAATCAACAGGCGGCGGAGTGGGTCACACTCATGCAGTCTGTGGATGGCTCTGCAGCTGATCGACAGGCCCTGAGCGACTGGTTGGCTGAGCATGCTGATCATGAGGAAGCCTACAAGCAAACAGAGCTGCTATGGCAGAGTCTGGGTGATTTAGCGGACACGGCGGAAGGTCGGGCTCTTCGCAAGTCGGTGGAATTTAGGTCAGTAGCTGCGCGCCTACGGGCGCTATTTATGGCGCCCCTTGTCGCCATTAAAAATAGTATCTCTGAGCCTCGATATGCGATGGCCCTTGCCGTTGTTTGCTTGGCAATTGGGTCGCTTATACTGCCTGTAGCCAATGACCCAGTTACCGCTTATTACAGTACTCAGCGCGGTGAGATAGAAACCATTATTTTGGCTGACAATACAGAGATTACTCTGGGCGCTAAGTCGGCGATAAGAACCCATATTTCAGAGGCGGAACGATCTGTTGAATTGCTCAGCGGGGAAGCCTTTTTCGACGTCGCCAAGGATCGACAAAAACCATTTTTTGTTACCGTTGATGATGTTCTGGTCGAAGTAGTAGGCACACAATTTAACGTCCAAAAGATACAGGATGCAGTCAACGTGGCTGTGTTAGAAGGCATCGTTAATGTGTTTGGACAGGGCAGCGGAGATAGCCAATCGGAATCCGGTCCTGATGTGGTTCTAACTGCGGGTCAGAAAGTCGTTAAATCCTACGATCGCGCTTTTAAATCTGTGACATTGGTACCTACCTCTGATCTCGGCGCTTGGCGTCTGGGACGACTCATCTACAGAGACATCGCTTTGGCAGATGTCGTGGCTGATGCGGGTCGCTACTTTGACGGTAAGATATTGTTACAGTCAGAGGATCTTGCCGATGTTAAGGTGACTATGACATTGCGTACGGATCAAGTTGATCAGCTACCGCTAATGTTGGCGCAAACCCTGCCACTTAAAGTCCATGCTGTCTCCGACAATATAATTTTACTCAAGACGTTGTAGCCTACTAATCAGGGCCCTTTTTAGTCTTACCCTGCGATGCTAGGCCATTTGAATACGCGTTATTACATCTATCCATAAAAATTAAAATCGACATAATAATAAAAAATACCAGAGGGAATCATGACTACCGCCGCACATTCCAATAACGAAAAACTCACTATTTTAAAAATGACCGCTGTCGCTGCGTTGGGCGGTCTGTTGTTTGGCTATGACACCGGCGTGATTGCGGGAAGTCAGCTCTATTTCACCGAATACTTTGGTTTTTCTGCAGCGGAGCAGGGCTGGGCAGTCAGCAGTGCGCTGTATGGTTGCTTAGTGGGTGCGCTACTCGGTGGTTACCTCACCAAACGCATAAGTAGAAAGTACACACTGATCCTAGCTGCGGCTCTTTTTGCGGTTTCGGCCTGGGGTTCTGGAATGGCAGAAACCCTCAACCAGCTGGCTATTTACCGGATTCTTGGTGGTCTTGCCGTGGGTATGGCCTCATTGGCGGCGCCTATGTATATTGCTGAAATTGCGCCACCCAAGCAGCGTGGCCGCATGGTTTCTTACTATCAGTTGGCCGTGGTTATTGGTTTCTTTGTGGTATTTTTAGCTACCTATTTTATCGGCGGCGGCGATACACAAAATATGGCGCCTGAGGTGCTTGAGCAGCTTCATGAGCACAATGTAAATGAGGGCTGGCGCATTATGTTTTGGTCCGAGCTACTACCCGCGATTGCCTTCTTTTTACTGCTGTTTACTGTGCCTCATAGCCCCCGTTGGTTACTCTTAAAGGGCCGCACTGAAGAGGCTAAATCTGTACTTGCCCGCATTACGTCAAGTGAGCAAGAGGCTGCTTCAGAACTTGCTCAGATAGAGGCGTCATTGGCCAATAGCCCAACGCCCAATATGGCGATGCTGTTTGGTAAAGGTATTGGGTTTGCGCTGTTTCTTGGGGTTATGTTGTCGATCTTTCAGCAGGTCACCGGTATTAATGCGATTCTCTATTACGGGGCAGAAATTTTTAGTAATGCGCTGGGTTATGGCCCGGAAGATGCCCTGAAGCAACAGCTATGGTTGGGCGCGGTAAATCTGATCTTTACCTTCGTGGCTATTTATAAGGTAGACAGCTGGGGACGTAAGCCACTGTTTATCGGCGGTAGTATTGGTATGTTTGTCGGTTTAACCGTACTGGGTCTGACTATTTATACCCAGCAGATGGGGATTGTTTCCCTCTTGGCCATCTTGGTTTTTATCGGATCATTCGCTATGTCTATGGGCCCTGTGGTCTGGGTGATGTTGTCGGAGATGTTTCCCAATAATGTGCGCAGTGTGGCGATGTCCATTGCTGTAGCCGCCCAGTGGTTATTTAACGCCTTAGTCGCCAATAGTTTTCCTCTTATCAACCAGAGTGCTCTCAATCAGGATAGTTTCAATGGCGCGCTGCCATACTTTATCTTTGCCTCTTTCTGTGTGGTTGCCATGGTTTTTGTGTGGAAACTGGTACCTGAGACCAAGGGTAAGACATTAGAAGAGATGGAAGCGCTGTGGTCGGAAAAAAGCACTGTTAGTAATCTCAGTAGGCGCTAGATAAGAGCTTCTAGACTAGACACTCTAGACTAAGGGGGCAAAATACGGCTTAATATAGTCATTCGTATAATAAATATCCTCTTGGAGGTATATGCGGAATAGACAGGATAAACTGTATAGACAAAGTATTATAAAAATAGAGCGTGGGTTACTGCGCCATTGATTTTTGATGATGAATAAATCGAATAAGATGAGGGGAAGGGGTTTACCGACGGCTTTAGTGGTAGTCGTGGCCTCTTTTGCTCTTAATTTTGGATTCATACCTCAGGCACTAGCTGAGGGTGCCGCGCAGAACGCTGAAGAGTTAGCGGCCCAGTCCGATCAATCGACCATTCGGTTCAATATTCCATCACAGCCACTAGAGTCTGGATTAGTCGCTTTTTCTCAGCAAGCAGACATCAATGTGGTTGGTGTGACCGCTACCTTAAAGCGGTATGTAGCAGTCGATATTCAGGGGAATTTGACCAAGACAGAAGCCTTAGATATTTTGCTCCAGGGGACTGAGTTAGGCTACGAAATAATCAGCGACACCTCTGTGTCGATTTTTGCTCAAAGGCCCCTTCCTGAAGACCCTGAAGCGGTCAATTTTTTGCAAGAAATCATCATCACTGCCACCGGCCGTGCCACGAACCTACAAAAAACCCCTATAGCTGTCTCTGCCTTTGACCAGGCCAAATTAGATTTTAACGGTATTACCGATCTGGGTGCCCTTTCTTATTTGGTGCCTGGTCTTGAGATGACCAATACCGCGCCTCAGGCGGCGACTCTCGTCCAGCTGCGCGGAGTGGGTACCACCAACATCACCGAAATCGCGGATGGGCCAGTCTCAATTCATGTAGATGGCATATACTCTCCCAGATCCCAAGCGGCAGTCGCGCTGCTCTATGACGTAGACCGTATTGAAGTGTTGCGGGGGCCTCAGGGTACATTGCGCGGTCGTAACTCTCCCTCTGGCAGTATTAATGTCTACAATCAGCTGCCATTGCTGGATGTGGTGGATGGCAACTTCTCGGCTAGCTATGGCAACTATGATCGTCGAGAATTTCGCGGCGCCCTCAATGTACCGGTTAGCGATACTTTTAGTTTACGTTTTGCGGGCGCTACCTTGCGACATGATGCCTACACCGAACTGCTGGATAATTATCTAGGGCTTGGCCCTGAGTATCCGGCAACCAGCGATGAGCTGACTGCCTTTGATCAGGCAGTAGACTATGGTCAGGCCGCACCAGAAATGGCGGATAAACTTAGCTGGAGAGTGTCCGCTCTGTGGCAGCCAACGGACAATTTGAGTGCCCTAACCAGCTTTGAACGTTATCAGGATCAGGGCACGGGTCTTGCTCAACTAGCGCCAGACCTTATGGCTAGTGGTATTCGAGGGGTGGTTTCCGACAGCCCGTCCTTTCTCGACCTAGACAATACAGCGCTGCGTACCCAGTTTGATTACAAGGCCAATGATTACACCGTGCGCTACCTCTATGGGCAGTCGCAAATGCGTCGTCAGCAGATCGTTGATAGTGATAATGGCAGGAGCAGCGGCTTTGAGCAGCAGCGTACCCACAGTTCTAATTTCGAATTTTCCTCCCACGAACTCCAGCTGATGAATGACGATACCCAGCGCCTTAGATGGTTGCTGGGTGCCTTTTTTTCCCGTGAACAGAATGAAATTGTTTTTGCGGTGGATCAACAGAACGCTGGTGGCGGACGCTATGCTGAGGGCGCCACAAGCTGGATTAGTGGTTTTGAAGGTGCCGGGGTTTCCTATGCGATTCAGCCTGACCGGCAAGTCAAATCAACTGGCCTGTTTTCCCAGGCCACCTATGATCTCAATCGGTTTAGCGGTGTAACCGTCGGCGCTAGATACACCAAGGACAACAAATCTGATCGTGGTGGGAGAGCCATTAATTGCCGACGGACCTCAGTGCTGGGTTCTTATGCGGGACCCGACTCAATTGGCCCGGGAGCGCCGTTACCAGAGGATATCTATGCAGATAGCGCCACACAGCGGGCCATTAATGCTGGCACCTACCATGATAATGGCACTAGTGAGGGAATTGGCGATGAAGCCTGCTGGATTCGCCAGGTCAATGATCTGGCGATTACTTGGGAAAATGTTAGCGGGCTTATTCGCTATGATTACAGGCCCTCTGAAGATCTGATGTACTTTGCGACGATTTCAACAGGCTTTAAATCCGGCCATATTCAGGATGCAGGCAACCATGTCGCACCAGAGACCGTCACCAATTTTGAACTGGGTTTTAAGGCGCAATATTTGGACGACAGCCTGCGCATTAATGGGGCACTGTTTCACGCCAACTACAATGATTTGCAGTTTTCCAATGAAGATCGCCTTGATATCAATTTTGATGGTATCGCCGACACGGGGGGTAGCACTGTGGTGCGCAACGCCTCTGCGGCAACCATTCAAGGGTTGGAATTAGAGCTCAATTGGGGAACAACAGATGTTGATCAGCTGCAATTAACCGCGGCCTTTACCGATGCGCATTTTGGTAAATTTGAAATACCGGATACATTATTCGGCAATTTGTTTAACCCCTATGTCTCTAGCCAGTCAACGTCCCCAGAAGCCCCTGTTGTACTATCTGGCAATAGCCCTCCCAGAGTGCCAGACTGGAAAATGACTCTGTCTTACAGTCACAATTTTGTTTTTGATAGAGGACTTTTAACCCCCCGTATAATGGTTAAAGCCTCAGACAGGTATTTTTTGGATATTTATAATCGCGACCAATTAGCCTCAGGTGTTTTTGACAACCTGCCCAATGGGGGCAGTAATCTGGGGGTTCAGAAACCCTACCAACTGTTTGATCTGAGCTTAACCTATCAGCCGAATTCGAAAAACTGGATGATCGCCGCCTATATTCACAATGCCACTGACAAAAATGTAAAGGTAGATTCGGGCAATGCCCTTACCTCAGCAGGCCTAGTTGCGACCTATAGGGAGCCCCGTACCTTCCAGGTAAAATTCAGCTATTTGTTTGCTGATCGTTAACGCCAATAGTCGAGGTTTTATTTAGGCCTTGATAAGCCTTAAAAAACTCTAGATGATCAATGCCTACTTAGTTAATGGCAGGAAATGATGTTTAAACAGATACAGGCCTTTTTGATATCCCTGCTGATAGCCACTTTTTTACTGGTCACCCAGACCACTGCAACCAATCTGTTCTGGCTGCAAAGCATCGGCATGCCGGTGGATATGGGTATTATTGTGTCGGCGATGGCCACCGATTTAGTGGGTATGAATTCTAAGGGGGCCTTTCCCGCCGCCGGGTTGATCTTTGTCGGCCTATTAATCGCCTTTATTACAGCGCGAATTATAGCCATTTGGAGTTCCATCAAAAAACCCACCCTCTATGCCATGGCCGGAGGCGCCGCTCTGTTGGCCATCGTCGCCCTAATGCCACTGGCTTTTTACAACCTAGACTTGATTGCAGGTGCTCGCACACTGGGGGGCAAGGTTTATCTTGTTCTTACTGGCGTGCTTGCTGGGTATTATTTTGGTAGCCATCCACGAAAAGGAGGTTCTAATGACACTAATTAATGTGCGAATAACCTGTGCAGCTCTGCTGTTATGTAGCGGGTTTGCCGTGAGCAATGATGATGCTTTTGAAATCGAAACTCTGGCCGATGGGCTAGATCACCCCTGGGCTGTTACCTTTATTTCCGACAATGAAATGTTGGTGACTGAACTGTCAGGAAATTTGCGACGTGTTTCCAATGGCGTACTAAATTCAACCCCAATTGCTGGCGTGCCAGAGGTTTTGTTCGCTGGGCAGGGTGGGTTATCGGAAGTAATACTAGATCCAAGTTTTGCGGATAATGGGCTACTTTATCTGTCATTTTCAGCGCCAGCTGTCGACCAGCCAAAACTCAATCAGCTCAATGTGATTCAAGCACGCCTTGAGGGCAATAGGCTTGTGAATCACAAAACCATTTTTAAGTCTGACCCACCACGCAAGACTGCCGCACACTATGGTGCTCGATTAGCATTTTTAGCTGACGGGACATTACTGATTACTTCCGGAGATGGGTTTAATTATCGGGAGCAGGCCCAAGCCCTAGATAATCATTTCGGTAAGATATTACGTCTTAATACTGACGGCAGTATTCCCCAAGACAACCCTTTTACAAAAACCCCAGATGCACTGCCAGAAATATGGTCTTACGGGCACAGAAATCTTCAAGGTCTAGTAATTACTGATGATGGCACTGTCTATGAACACGAGCATGGGCCCCAAGGTGGCGACGAACTTAATCGAGTATTGCCCGGTAAAAACTATGGCTGGCCAGCAATCACCTATGGTGTTGATTACAGCGGTGCCATGATTTCTCCCTTCACTAAGCAGCCGGGGATGGAGCAGCCACTAAAGTATTGGGATCCTTCAATCGCACCCTCAGGGATGATAGTTTATCGCGGTGATATGTTTCCCCAATGGCAGGGCAACCTATTGATATCCGCCTTAGTCCCTGGGGATGTTCGGCGCCTTGAGATACAAGACGATAAGAGCATTAAGGAAGAAATTTTGTTCATTGAGTTCGGTAGAATTCGTAATATTGTGTCAGCACCCGATGGCAGCTTGATACTGGTTACAGACGGTGAAGACGGCAAGTTAATAAGAGTGAGTGCTAAAAGGTCGGTGCAAGAAGGGCCAGTTTCAGACATTGCTGCTAGTCTATAAGTCGGCGCCATTATAGAGGCCTCAGCTATATAAGAGCCTTCAGCCATTAGGAGCCTTCAGCCATTAAGAACCCTCAGCCATTAAGAGCCCTCAGCTATTAAGAACAGTCAGCCACTAATTAAAACCCCTGTGCTAGATAAATCAACGTGGGAATGGACCTACACCGTACTCAACAAAATACTGGTTTCGCTATTCGCGATGCCATCAATTAGTCTCACCTCTCTTAACACCTGATCGAATTGCGCTAAGCTGGAGGCTTGAATCTCGGCAACCAAATCCCAGGCACCATTCGTGGTATGAACCTTTTGTAACTCCGGCAGGCCACGCAATTTGCTGATAATTTGAGACGTCGATTTCCCCGTCACTTCAATCAGCATGATCGCCCGAATGGCCCCGTCGTCGATACTGGCACTGGCTCTAATGGTAAAGCCAATAATGGCGCCCGTCGCGATTAAACGATCCAAACGATTCTGTATTGTTCCGCGGGATACTTTTAGCGCCTGAGCTAGCTGTGAAATAGGCGCCCGAGCATCTGTGCGCAGCAGTGAGATAAGGTCTCTATCTAGTGAGTCGTAGCTCACCGTCCGATTTTTATTGTCCATGGTTTGTTGTTTCGCTTGTTGGCAAAAGCCGATTATGACCGAAAATTGGCATAAATAACATTACTGCCCTGCAATATGCCAAATATTTGCACAAAACTTACAAACTATTGCTATATCGCTTAGCTCCCTATGTCTCTAACATCTTCCGGACTCAAGTGCCGTCAAGCGTATTTAATACAAAGCGCCGTCAAGCCTATTTAATAAAAAGAGCCGACCAGCTACTGAATGGAAAGCGCCATCAAACTATTTAATGTATAGCCAAGCCCGAGACGGGTTGGAACTGACACTGGAAGGTGAACTGCGATGAACAATCTAACCCAAATTGATGCGAACAGCATTTTGCATCCGGCAACCAATGCCGATGATTTTGCCCGTAATGGATCGAAAATCATTGAGTCAGGAAAAGGCATTTACCTGCGTGATCAGTCTGGTCAGCAGCTAATTGATGCCGTCGCCGGACTCTGGTGTGTCAATGTGGGTTACGGGCGAGAAGAGTTGGCCGAGGCCATGCAAAAAGCCGCTATGGAGTTGAGCTATTATCATACGTTTTCAGGCATGTCGAACCGGCCCCAAATAGACTTGGCCGAACGCCTGCTAGAAAAAGCACCAGATGGTTTATCGAAGGTGTTTTTTGGAAGCGGTGGATCCGACGGCAACGACAGCCTTATCAAGATAGTCTGGTACATCAACAATATTCAAAATAAGCCGCAAAAGAAAAAAATCATTTCTCGCTGGCAGGCCTATCACGGTACTTCGTTAGCAACGGCTAGCCTTACCGGTTTGCCCTCGTTTCATACCGCCTTTGATTTACCGATTAATAATATTCTCCACACAGAGTCTCCCGATTTCTTTCGGCACGGTTTAGAGGGCGAGACCCAGTTGCAGTTTTCTGCCCGTCGTGCTGATCAGCTAGAAGAGATGATCCTCCGTGAAGGTGCAGATACCGTGGCGGCCTTTATCGCTGAGCCAGTATTGGGTGCTGGTGGAGTTGTTCCCCCGCCTGAAGGCTATTTTGCGGCTATTCAGAAGGTTCTTAAACGCTACGATATATTATTTATTGTCGATGAAGTGGTCTGTGGTTATGGCCGTTTAGGTAAGTGGTTTGGCAGTGAAATGTACGACCTTAGGCCCGACATGATGACTACGGCTAAAGCGCTAACCAGTGGCTACTTTCCTTTTTCGGCGACTTTTATTTCCGATGAAATTTGGCAGTTACTAAAAGAAGGTTCAGTAAAGTATGGCAACTTTGCCCATGGTTATACCTATGCGGGTCATCCCATTGGCGCTGCCGTTGCCATGGCTAATTTAAAAATTATTGAAAAAGAAAATCTGGTAGATAACGCCGCCAATGTCGGTGCTTACTTTCATCAACAATTAAATCAACGTTTTGCCAATGATGACTTTGTTGCTGAGGTGCGAGGTGTCGGCATGATCGCCGCGGTACAATTAGTAAAAGACAAAAATACCAAAACGTTCTTTGATAAGTCGACAAAAATTTCAGCCAAAGTGGCACAGCAGTGCTATGAAAACGGATTGATTTCAAGACCACTGCCCTCATTAGATTCAATGGCTTTCTCACCACCACTGATTTGCACCACTCAGGATATTGACAATATCGTTAATATTTTTGATCAGTCAGTGCGCAGCGTAATGGCCCAAGAGCTTTAATTAAAGCTAAGCCCAAAATTGTATTTATAGGTATTCCAAGGTATTTCATTATGATTATCGTTAGACCGATCAAAGAACAGGATATTGACAACTTACTGCGTCTCGCAGAAGCCGCCTATCCCGGCATGACTACGCTGCCGCCAGACCGCGATGCGCTGACTAAAAAGATTGCCAAATCCACAGCCAGCTTAGCCAAGCAGGTTACTGAGCCAGGACGAGAAAACTATCTGCTAGTGATGGAAGATACCGCTACTGGGCAGTTGGCTGGCACTGCCGGCATTATTGCCCAGCTGGGAGAGGATGATCAGTTTTACTCCTACAAACTCAATAAGGTGACTCACAGCAGTAAAGCATTAGATAAAAAAGTCAGTGTCGAAACGCTTAATCTGTCCAACCACTTTGAAGGCTTTGCTGAAGTGGCGACATTGTTTTTGGATACGCCCTATCGTCAAAGAGGTAATGGCAAGCTGCTGTCACGCAGTCGCTATTTATTTATGGCGGAATTTAGAGAACGCTTTCCCGATCAGGTAATGGCGGACCTACGCGGTTATTACGATGAACAGGGCCGCTCGCCATTCTGGGATGCCATTGGCCAACATTTCTTCGATATGGATTTCAATGCAGCGGATTTATTTGGTGCCCTAAACGGCAATCAGTTTATTGCTGACCTAATGCCGAAGCAGCCTATTTATGTGAACCTGCTCTCGCAAACTGCACGAGATGTGATCGGTAAACCCAATGACGAGGGCAGGGCTGCACTGGCGATGCTCGAGAAAGAAGGTTTTCTCTGGCGCGGGCAGATCGATATCTTTGATGGCGCGCCTAGCGTCGACACCTTTATTGATCACATTGAAACTATTAGAGCTAGTTCGGTGGGCAAAATTGCCGCTGAAGGGACCCCTACAGATGATACTCAGTATCTAGTCTGTGGTGGTGATATTGGTTCCTTTGCCGCCTGTATTAGTGCCTTGGAAATATCTGATGCTGGCGATCTGGTACTGCCCCAAGAGACCTTAATCGGTCTTGGCTTAGGGGTAGGTGACTCAGTGAGATACGTTTCACTTTAGTCAGTATTTATTAACCCTTATTGCGAAGATAGAAAACAGGAAGTGAACAGTGCCCGATGCAACAGTGACCCATGCAGTTGAGATGAACTTTGATGGCCTGATTGGCATTACCCACAACTATGCGGGTCTGTCTCACGGCAACTTAGCTTCTGCGGATAATGCCAAGCGTATTTCCCATCCTCGGCAGGCCGCCAAAGAGGGCTTGGCCAAGATGTACCGTCTGCATCAGTTGGGCTTAAAACAGGGCGTTCTCATCCCTCAAGAGCGGCCCGATATAGCCAGGCTGCGACACCTAGGCTTCAGCGGTACTGACCAAGCGGTTATAGCAAAGGCCCATAAAACAGCACCTCATTTATTGGCCATGTGCTATTCAGCGTCTTCCATGTGGGCAGCGAATGCTGCGACAGTTTCCCCTAGTTCAGATACTGAAGATGGACGGGTTCACTTTACTCCGGCAAATCTTAAAAGCATGTTCCACCGCTCCATAGAGCAGGGCACTACCAGTAAATTGCTGAAAACAGTTTTTAATAATGATCAGCATTTTGCACACCATGATGCGCTGGGTGGCGGCGTCCATTTTGGCGATGAAGGTGCGGCTAATCACAATCGTCTCTGCGCAGAATATGGAGAGCAGGGTGTTGAACTGTTTGTCTATGGCAAACAGGACTTCGGTGATGCTCAGTCTATTACCACATTTCCCGCCAGGCAGTCCTTAGAGGCGTCCATGGCCATAGCGCGGAAGCACGGATTGCACTCGGGCAAGGTGATCATGGCGCGCCAAAGCTCAGAGGTGATCGAGGCCGGTGGCTTTCACAATGATGTGGTCAGCGTGAGTAATAAGAACGTGCTGTTTATGCACGAGCTGGCCTTTGCCGACAAAGCTGAGCTTTTTAAACAGGTGACCATGACCAGTGGCGAGCAGCCAATACACTTTGTAGAAGTGCCGAATCAGGCAATCTCCCTCCATGACGCGATCAAGTCTTATCTGTTTAATTCCCAGCTGGTGAATATCCCCGGCAGTGAGGGAATGACATTGATATTGCCCATGGAAAGCAAAGAAAATCCAAACGTCTATCAGTATCTGCTGGCGCTGATTCAGCAGGATACCCCAATTAAAAATCTCGAATTTGTCGATGTTCGGCAGAGCATGCGTAATGGTGGCGGTCCCGCCTGTCTGCGCCTCAGGGTAGTGTTAAACGAACAAGAACTAGCCCAGGTTAATCCATCCTTTGTGTTGACCGAAAACCTGTTTACAACTCTCAACCATTGGGTGGATAAGCATTATCGCGATGAACTGAGTGCTAGGGATTTGGCCGATCCTGATTTACTGACTGAGGGCAGGGCTTCTCTGGATGAGTTAACGCAAATTATGCAGTTGGGAAGTTTTTATAACTTCCAGCAGGTTTGATTCAATGAGTAATTTCCAAGAAACATTATTTGGCAATCAGAGCTTTTTACAGTTCACCTTAGCCAATGACAGTGTGGTGGGAAAGCCTAGCCTATTGATAGGCAATAATATTCAAGTGGAGCTTTGGGATAGGGGCGTCTTGTCTGTCTACCCCAAAGGTAATTCCTCGGTACATTCCATTTTGTTATCCGTGGCTGTCCATGGAAATGAAACCGCACCCATAGAAATTATTGATCAATTGGTCAGCGATATATTCGCCGGGAAAATAATTCCCACCCATAGATTACTGATTGTGATTGCCAACCCAGAGGCCATAAAATCTAATAGCCGTGAAATAGACGAAAATATGAATCGTCTGTTCTCTCCCGAATTATCTGCCGCGTCTGATGAAAGCGATGAGCGTCAGCGAAGCCGAAAGCTAATGGCCTATAGTCAGAAATTTTTTGGTGAAGAAGCCGATCAGAAAATTCATTACGATTTGCACACGGCCATTAGAGATTCCTATTATAAGCAGTTTGCTGTCTCGCCAAATCCTGTCGGATCAACCGTCGCTGAACGTCAATATCAGCTATTGGGTCAGTGGGGCATCGAGGCAATATTAAGCACAGGTGAAAAAAGTGCGACTTATTCAGCTTTTACTGCAAATTACTGTGGCGCTACTAGCTTTACCCTTGAACTGGGAAAAGTAAAAGGCTTTGGGGAAAACGACTTAGCGGACTTTGCTTCAGTGACCACAGGCCTGGAAGACGCGATCATAGGGAATGAAGCTGTATCGGGTGATGAAAAACTCGCACAACGATTTAGAGTGGCTGGGGAAGTGCTCAAGCAAACCCAAGATTTCCGACTTTGCTTTCCAAGCAATATTGCCAACTTTACTAAGTTTGAAATTGGCGAGGTTCTGGCTACCGACAAAGATTACCAATACGTCGTAAGCGATAGCGGTGAGCGTATTTTATTCCCCAATGAAAACGTTGCTATAGGGCAGCGAGCATTGGTCATTATTAGGCCGCTCTAAAGCTCTTAGGCCCCCTTAACAAAATAGTTAACAGATAAGCGAGTACCTTATGAACAAAACGAAAGTGTCTATTATTGGTGGTTCTGGCTATCTAGCCGCAGAATTACTGCGCAATCTATTGAGTCGTGACGATGTGGAGATACTCCGCGTCTCAAGTAAGGATCATATAGGCAAAAATATCGGCGAAGTAAATCGGTCATTTTGGGGTCTTAGCGACATTGTATTGGAAGATATTCCCCCCCACGAATGCGCCGCGGGTGCAGACATAGTGTTCTTAGCCATGCCCCATGTGATAACAGCACGGGTTGCCATGGCGTTATTTGACCTAGAGGTTCGAATTATCGATCTATCCGGTGACTTTCGCCTTAAAGATCTGAGTGATTACACCAGATACTACGCAGACCAGCATCCCTGTCCTGAGCGTCTTGGCACCTTCGCCTATGGTATGCCAGAGCTTTACGCCGAGGAGATTCGCACTGCCAAGCACGTGGCTAATCCCGGTTGCTTTGCCACCTGTATAGCCTCTGCCCTATTGCCCCTAGCCAAGGCAGGTCATATGAATCAGTCGGCGGTGTCTGTTGTTGCACTTACGGGCTCAAGTGGTTCTGGGGTGCATCCACAGATGGGTAACCACCACGCCGTGCGCAGCAATAATTTAAAAGCCTATAAGGTCTTTAATCATCAGCACACCCCAGAGATTTTGCAGACCTTAACTGCGGCTGGAGCCCATGGCGTAAAACTCGATTTTGTCCCTGTGTCGGCCCCACTGTCTCGCGGAATGATGGCAATTTCCCAGCTGCAGATGCCGGCAGGCATTAGTGAGGATGAATTGCGTGCTATGTATGAAGTCTATTATCAAGACTTCCCGCTTATCTCGGTATTGCCTAAAGGTGTTGCTCCGGAGGTCGTGGCGATTAAAAACTCGGCGCGCATAGAGATTGGTATTGATATAAGTGAGGCCCACGCTGATGGTTCACAGACAGTCTGTGTGACCAGTGTATTGGACAACCTGATTAAGGGTGGTGCAGGTCAGGCCTTACAAAACTTTAACCTGATGACTGGCCACAAAAACAGCTATCAGCTTGATCAATTAGGAATGTGGCCATGATCAGTCAGAACAGTGTAAATAAAGATCAAAGGCCTCTAGCCGTGATTAAAGTCGGGGGCGATATCTTACTTGATGAAATACAGAGCTCTGGATTAGCGCAGAATATTAGTGGCCTAATCAAAGACAATTGGAACGTTGTCGTCCTGCATGGCGGCGGACCCCAGCTTTCAGCCATGCAGTCTCGCTGTGGTATCGAGCCGCGCAAAGTCGCTGGACGACGGATTACCAGCAAAGAGGATTTAGTGTTGGTGAAACAGGTTCTCTGCGGCCAGGTGAACGTGGATCTGGTGTCTGTGATGCAGGCTCAGGGCGTTAATGCCTTTGGTTGTCACGGTGCCTCAGCGAAACTCATTCAAGCCAAGAGACGCCCGCCGATAACTGTCTCCGGTGGGGGGCCAGACGCCATCGATTTTGGTGAGGTGGGTGATGTCACGGGAATTAATACAGATGTACTGGTCAGTTTATTGTCCACTGGTTTGGTGCCGATTATAGCTTCCCTAGGTATCGACCCAAGTGGTGCTGTATTTAATATTAATGCCGATACCACGGTGGTCCAGATTGCTCGAGAAATGTCTGCAGAACTGCTGATCTTTGTCACAGGTATCGGCGGTATCTTTGAAGATATCAAGAATCCGGCGAGTCGCTTTGCTGATTTAGACGCAGCACAAGCAAAAAATTATATTGATAAGGCTGTGATTGTCGGGGGCATGATTCCGAAAGTGGAGGAGGCTCTATCTCTATTAGAGTCTGGTGTTGGGACAATTGCTATTGTCGATGCAGGCGAGCCCACCGCCTTTGCTAGTATTGCCGGTGGTAAGGCAGAGTTTGGAACGCTTATTAGAAAAAGTAAATAATGCCTGAATAGACGCCTATACAGGCGCAAAAGTGAGGGCACCCGCTTCACCCATAAAGAGAACTCAACTCGAATAAGTTTTCTATTGGTTGTTGGATTGATTTGACATAACCTGTAGCAAAACTTATCAGAGTGATGCTAAATTGAAGATTAGTAAAAAAATAATTGCCACCACAGCTGCCAGTGCGATCGGTCTCCTGATAGCAGGCCTTCTTACATTTTCTTGGATACTGTCTTCCAATATCATGCACCCCTCTTTTGTATGCAGTGAAGAACACTTTATATACTGCGGCGACCCCTCTCAGCTAGAACTCTCTTTTGAAGATATATCTTTCGAGTCTGATGACGGCAATACTCTGAGTGGCTGGTATATGCCCGCGGAAGCATCCGATAAGGCGATTATCTTTGTACATGGACATGGCGCCGACAGGCATGAAGGTATGCGCTGGTTTAAGGCTGTCCATGAGGCGGGGTTTAATATACTGGCTTTTGATTTAAGGAATCAGGGCAAAAGTACTAAGTCTTTTTCTACCATGGGATATTTTGAAAAACGGGACGTTGTAGCGGCCTTAGATTATTTGCAGCAGCAAAAGAACATTCAAAGTACGGGTATTTTCGGTACATCGATGGGAGCCGCGACATCGATTATGGCGATGGAGACTGACAGGCGTATTCGTGCCGGTGTGTTTGAAGCGGGATGGTCAAATCTGAGCGACCTGTATGGCGAAATTGTTGAGCAGTATGTTGGGCTACCAAGATTTCCCATAGTGCCGTTAACGACATGGATGTTAGAGCAACGGACTGGGATGGAGATGGAAGCAGTAAATCCTGAAAATATCTTGGCAGACATTGCGCCTAGGCCGGTATTTATTATTCATTGCTCGGGAGATAACCTGATTGATTTTTCTCATGGTGAGCGAAATTATGCCGCTGCCAATGAACCCAAACAATTCTGGAAGTCGCCCTGTCAGATGCATGCTAGGGCATGGCAGTCGGATCCAGAATATATTGAAAATCGTGTAAGCGATTATTTTGTGCAATTTTTATAACTTACATAAAGGGTATTGTCAGACGAAACCATGCGGATTTAATGTTGATGAAATTACATAACGCCTTAAAAAATATTGCCCTGCCCAGTCTATTTTTGTGGTCATTTTGTGTAGCCACCGTTCAGGCGGAAGCGGCTCCAGTTAACGTTACTGCACTAAACTATGTTGAGGCAAAAACAGCGATACAGTTCGATAAGTACTTAGCAAGCGCTGGTGGCAAGCTTAATTTCTTTGCCCATAGGCGTGAGCTGGTTGGTATCGATAACCGCAGTAGTAAGCGCCTGAATCGCGACACACTCTACAGCGTCGCCATTGTAGATATCAGTCAGGGTGCCAGTATTCGGCTGCCAGAGGCGGCTGACCGCTATATTTCGGTGCAAGTGGTTAATCAACATGGCTTTACCAACAATATCTTTCATGGTGCTGGTCGCCATGACTTAACGCTGGCAGAATTTGACACGCCCTATGTATGGCTTCTCGTTCGCACTCTGGTGCTAGAAAATATCCCAGGTGACCTGCAGGCAGCTCAGGCACTGCAAGACCAGATGTCGATTAGCAGCGCTTCCGAGATACCTTATACCCACAGTAACTACGATCCTGTGAGCATGGCAGCAACCACAGCATTACTTCTAGAACTCGGCAAGGGCATTAGTGATAACTCAAAAGCGGCGGGTACCAAGGAACAGGTCAATCCGGTTAAGCAGCTTTTGTTGAGTGCCTTTGGCTTTGGCACCTTACCCGAAACAGAATCTTTACTACTAACCGTTCAACCCAACCTGCCGAGTGATAAAGGTTATGTGCTGAATGTGAAAGATGTTCCTGTGGATGGGTTCTGGTCCCTAGCTATGTACAACAGGGAGGGTTATTTTAATAAAAATAAATATGACTCTTATGGTGTTGGAGATAGAACCGCTAAGAAGAATGCCGATGGGTCAATTACGCTACATTTTGGGGGAGACCCTAGCAGCGTTAATTACATTCCTATCACTGAGGGCTGGAATTATGTGGTGAGAATGTATCGACCTAGGGCTGAGTTATTAAATGGGACTTGGATATTTCCAGAATTTGAAGAGGTAAATTAGCGCGAAAAGAAAGAGGGCGGTCTAGCGGAGTCCTTTTACCTATGAAGCTTTTGAGATGCTTCCCTAGCAAAGGTACTCCGCCCTCTATTGTAAATAACCGTCACTATTGAGTCAGGCTAAAATGTCATTTCTGGGACGTTATCCGGGATAACCAACTCGCCACCGGTCAGCTTGGCAATTTCCTCGATAGTCACTCCGGGCGCTCGTTCACGCAAAATAAACTTACCATCAGCAATATCCATCAATGCCAAATCCGTCAGTACCCGTTTAATACAGCCTTTGCCTGTTAGGGGCAGAGTGCATTCCGCTAGAAGCTTAGATGCGCCAGACTTAGATGCATGGGTCATGGTAACAATAATATTATCAGCGCCGGCGACCAAATCCATGGCGCCACCCATTCCTTTAATTAACTTGCCTGGGATCATGTACGAGGCAATATTACCTTGGCAATCAACTTCAAAGGCACCCAGTACAGTGAGATCCACATGGCCACCGCGAATCATGGCGAAGGATTCTGCCGACGAAAATATGGATGCACCTGGCACCATGGTTACTGTCTGCTTGCCGGCATTAATTAGGTCGGCATCCACCTCTTCATCGAGGGGAAATGCGCCCATGCCAAGCAGGCCGTTTTCTGATTGCAGCATGACCTGCATGTCGTCGGGAATGTAGTTTGCTGCCAAGGTGGGAATACCAATACCGAGGTTGACGTAATAGCCGTCCTTAAATTCTTGGGCAACGCGTTGAGCGAGTTGTTCGCGAGTTAAAGCCATATTCAATCTTCCTTATGCGCTGCGCACGGTGCGCTGTTCAATGGTTTTCTCAAATGTTCCTTGGATGAGACGGTTGACGTATATGCCAGGTAGATGAATTTCATCGGGGTCTAACTGCCCGACCTCAACAATTTCTTCCACCTCTACCACGGAAATTTTTCCGGCGGTAATGGCCATGGGGTTGAAGTTGCGGGCTGTCTTGCGAAACATCAAATTGCCATAGCGATCTGCCTTCCACGCTTTGGCAATGGAGAAGTCACCATAGAGGGCTTCTTCGAGAATATAATTGCGGCCATCAAATTCCCGTACTTCTTTGCCTTCGCCTACGGGAGTGCCATAACCTGTGGCAGTAAAGAAGGCGGGGATACCTGCGCCACCGGCCCGCATTTTCTCTGCCAAGGTGCCCTGGGGGGTAAGCTCTACTTCCAGTTCGCCACTCATCATCTGGGCTTCAAAGAGGGCGTTCTCACCGACATAGGAGGCGATCATCTTTTTAATTTGCTGGTCTTCGAGGAGTATCCCGAGCCCCTTGCCATCGACGCCTGCGTTATTGGACGCAATGGTTAGGCCTTTCGTGCCGCGGCGTTTAATTTCTTTGATCAGATTTTCGGGAATACCGCACAGACCGAAGCCGCCGGCAATAATCGTCATATTGTCTTCGAGGCCCTCTAAGGCCTCTTCGTAACTGGTTACCACTTTGTCGAATCCGGACAAGGTAAGCTCCTTATAATTATTTATCGTTTGGGTAAATAGGGGATCTGTTGATAACAATGCAAGAAATCGTTATATTTATCAAATTGTAAATATTAACTAATTAATAAAGTAAAACTATCAATGACCATCCCTATAAATCAAGTGTTAGTCTTTACCACCGTCGCTCGGACCGGTAGTTTTATCGAGGCGGCGATCCAGTTGCATCTATCCCAACCAGCGCTTAGCGTGGCTATGAAGAACCTTGAACAGGCTCTCGGCGGAAAGTTGCTGGCGCGAACGACACGCTCAGTCACCTTAACCCCAGAGGGTAAGGCGTTTTATCCTATCGCCCGACGACTGTTATCGGATTGGGAGCAATCGATGCAGGATGTCCGCAATCACTTCGCTCTGCGTCGAGGCAAGTTGGACATAGCTGCGATGCCGACCTATACCACTAATTTATTGCCTAAAATTCTGGCAGACTTTCATCGCCAATATCCCAATATTCATATTACGGTACATGATGTAATTGCAGAGAATGTAGTGCAGATGGTGAGGGAAGAGCGCTGCGAGCTTGGTGTTACCTTTGCTCCCGAAGATGCTCCGGATCTCAATTTTCAGCCATTATTCAAAGATAGGTTCGTGGCCATTTTGCCGGCCAAACATCCGCTGTTAGCCAAGAAGCAGCTTACGTGGGTCGACGTGCTTGCCTACCCCCATCTCAGCTTACAGCGGCCAGCGGGCACACGGAGACTTATTGATCAGGCCTTGCAGGAAAAAGGTCTATTACTGACGCCAGCGTTTGAATCTCACCAACTGGTAAGTATTGGGCGGATGGTTAGTGAGGGTCTGGGTTTGAGTGTGGTGCCTAGTACTAGCCGAGCGCAGATGGAAGAGATGGGCCTGGAATGTCGCGCTATTGGCGCCCCGGTAATTACCCATTCGGTGGGTATTGTTACCCGTCCACAGCATGCGCTCTCGGCGGCGGCGCAGGCCATGGAACAACTTATTAGGGCTGCGGTTAGCAAGCCCTAATAGGGTCTTAAGCGTTGGGGGCTGGTTCGATTAGCGGCGCCATCTTATCGATCAAACCTGCGAGTTCTGGTTTGTGCTGACGAATTTCATCGGCAGTTAGGCCATGCAGCTCATGGGGGAATACCAACCATTCATCGGTTTCATGAATATAGTAGTCCGGTGGGCTGTCTGTTTTGTTGTTCTTAGGCTTGTAATAGGGTGTGGCCACACGAATCTGTGGGGTATTCTTTTTACAGGCGCGGGTTAGATCATTGATCGCTTGTTGAATGGATAGGCCGGTGTCGTAAACGTCATCTACAATCAGCAGTGAGTCCTCTGATTCCAGTTGGCGAATAATATAACTAAGACCGTGAACCTTCACTTTTTTACTGCGTTCGCCAATGCCGGTATAAGACGAGGTACGAATAGCAATGTGGTCTGACTCAACACCCAACACATCGAGAAATTCCTGAACGGCGATACCTATGGGTGCGCCGCCACGCCAAACACCAACAATATAGTTAGGACGATAGCCACTTTCGAAAACTTGCCAGGCTAAGCTGAAGGAATCTTCGAGCAGTTGTTGGGCTTGAATGTAATGCTTTTCCATTGGGTATAAATCCAGGTTTAGATCCAGTAACGGCCTGCAATATTAGCATAATCAGATGTTGGCTAATAGCTGGCTCGATGAGGAGTGAGAGTATTTGGGGTCATAAAAAACCCGGACTATTTAACGTCCGGGTTTTTCGTATTACCTATAGGCTCTGGATTTTAATCCATCACCTAAATCCGATTCTCTGGTGTTAGAAATCCATGGCAAAACGTGCCATAACCTGACGTGGACCGATCAGCTCATCGCCGGTTGCGCCAACACCGAACACATCGGTAAAGCGTGCGTTAATACCCGCTTCATCGGTAAGGTTCTTACCGACCAGCTCAACGCGCCAATCTTGCCCGTCTGGACGGAAGCCCACAACCAAATCGATTACGTCGTAGCTAGGCACCACATCGGTCACGTCATTATTGAAGATGCGGTGTTTGAACGCGCCTCTGTAGGTGTACTGCAGGCTGCTATTCAGCTCACCCCAAGAGGTGATATCAGTATTCCAGTTGAGTGCAACATTACCGGTGAAATTTGGTGTTTTAGCCAGTTCATTGCCGTTAACATTCTGCACTGCAGCAGAGCGAGCTACCTGAATTTCATTGCTGAAAAGGTTAAACCCTTGACCGATTAAGGCATTGCCTGCGGCTTCTGATTGCACATTGTCCAGCGCCAGATGATCGCCGGTAATTTCAGTTTCCAGCCACGCCAGACGAACATCAAGAATCAGTGAGTCAGATAAGAAAGCTGACAGCTCAAGCTCGGCACCAAATATTTCTGATTTTGGAATGTTGCCCACACCACCCTGGAACACTTCTGGATCAGTTGCCTGATACTGCAGTCCTTCATAGTTGTAGTAGAAGGCTGCTGTGTTCAAGCGCACGCGGCCATCGGCCAGATCAGTTTTCAGACCCACTTCATAGGCATCAACGATCTCTTCTTCAAATGTTGGCAGCACAACAACCGGCGCAACAATGGATTCAAGACCATAAGTCAGGTTGGAACCGCCGGGCTTAAAGCCTCGCGTATAAGAGCCATAGGCCATAGTGCTGTCGTTAAAGTCATGCTCGACAACAAAACGCCCCGTTACCTTCTCACTGCTCATTTCAATAATATCTGTACCTGAGCGACCATAGAAGTTAGTCACCGCACTATAAACTTCATCTTCTGTATAACGCATACCGAATACTGCACGCCATTCTTCATTGAAGTTCCAGGTTCCCTGACCATAGATAGAGACCGAATCTCGCTCAGGCTTGGAGTCAGAGATAAAACCGATCTCAGCGCTATCGTCATAGGCAAAGACTTGATCGAGGGTGAAGGGATCAAAGGTGCCATTGAAGTTAAAGTCGAGCAGTTCGAGAATACTAATCTCTACTTCTGTATCCAAATAAAACAGGCCTGCTACCCAGTCTAATTTCCCAAATAGTGGCTCGGCTGAAACCAAGTTCACTTCTTGAGTGATGGTGGTCTGCTTGTTAGTTTCTGGAACATAGACGCTTGGTAACTGAGCGAATGGCGCAAGTACTGCAATGTCGTTACGATCGTTGTCGCGATTGATCAGCACGTCATCATTTTGGTAACTGGTCAATGACTTTAACGTAAATGACTCAAAGTCCCATTCTAAAACGGCACTGTAAAGCTCTGAAGTCAGCTCATAGTCTGCTCGTGAATCCTGACGCAGTTTGCGCGCACCGGGAGTGGGATCGAGTAGTCCTTTTTGCGCGGCACCATTGCGATCTTCGTCAAAGTATTGCGCCGTGAAGTTAGCACGGAAGTCATCGCTGGGCTCATAGAGCACACGAACACGAGCCGACATGCTGTTGGCGTCATCGAGATCCTGACCCAAAGTTAGGTTTTCAGTGAACCCATCACGCTTGTTAGAAATAACCGATGCACGCACTGCCAGGGTATCCGACAGGGGCAGGTTGTAGGCTGCACGCGCTTTAACTAAACCATAGTCACCAAGCGTCAGGTCGGCTTTGCCGAAGGTGCCATCCAGTGAGGGCGCCTGAGTAATAACGTTAATCGCACCGCCAGTAGAGTTCTGACCAAATAGAGTGCCCTGTGGGCCTCTTAGCACTTCAATGCGCTCCAAATCCAAAAAGTCGGTTTGTAGAGCAAAGGGTGAGGCTACATAGATACCATCTAAGTGGTAAGACACAGAAGGATTCGCAATTGCATTCTGGTTAGCTTCGTTGCCGACACCACGAATGGTAATAACTGTTTTAAAGCCTTCATTCTTAGCGATGTTTACGCCGGGCGCGATCGCGCTAAGGTCAACAAAGGAAGCTATTTGTCGATTATCTAAATTATCGCCGCTGAGTACAGTAATTGCCTGGGACAAATCTTGGAGACTTTCACTGCGCTTTTCTGCGGTCACCAGCACCTCTTCAAAAACTTGCGTAGAGCTTTGTGCCAGAGCACCGCCAGAGAGAGCTGCAGTAATTGCGACAGATAGAGTTGTGACCGAAATACGCGAATAAATCATGCTAGTGCCTTATAGGTAGTTGGGTATTGTTAGAGGTTATTTTGTTCCGTAATGGGGCATAAGTTGCCCTGTAAGCGTAAATCGCACCAACATGGGGCGATAAAGCCGGTTATTTTAGCTTTTTATCTTGTTATTAGACAGTACCGAATAGAAAGCAATTAGCTTGCCAGTAACCTTTGAGTCTACTATTTAAGTATTTAATTTTTCGAATAGGTATACGGCTATACGTGACAGTATGGTTAAATTGGAGGCATATTTTTTACCTATAACGGAAACACACCAATGAACGCATTGCTCGATCGTCTATTTAAACTAAAGGCTCATGGCACAACAGTGAGCACTGAGGTGGTTGCCGGCATGACCACGTTCATCACCATGGTTTATATTATTTTCGTAAACCCGCAGATGATGGCCGCTAGTGGAATGGATCAGGGCGCTAGTTTTGTGGGTACCTGTTTGGCTGCGGCACTGGCCTGCTACGTTATGGGGCTCTATGCCAACTGGCCGGTTGGTATGGCGCCGGGCATGGGGCTCAATGCGTTCTTCACCTATACCGTGGTCGGCGAGATGGGCTATAGCTGGGAAATAGCGTTGGGCGCTGTATTTTTAGCGGGCATCCTGTTTGTGATTATGAGTGTTACCCGTATGCGACGTTGGATGTTGGATAGTATTCCATTCAATATGCGTATTGCGATGGGCGTGGGTGTTGGTCTGTTTGTTGGTTTTATTGGCCTTAAGACCGGGGGTATTATTGTCGCCAATAACGCTACCTATTTATCCCTGGGTGACCTCACTAAGCCTGAGACTTTTCTCGCGGCCCTTAGCTTTTTAACCATTGCCATTCTGTCCATGCGCAAAGTCCCAGGTGCGATTATTATCGGTATTTTAGGCACCACTATTATTGGCTTGGTGCTGGGTCTTGTTGAGTTTAATGGGTTGGTGTCAGCGCCTCCTAGTCTTGCGCCAACCTTTATGCAGTTAGATATTTTGGGTGCCCTTGATGTGGCAATGGCCAGTGTGATTATTGCGTTTCTATTTGTTAACTTATTTGATACTGCAGGCACTCTTTTGGGAGTGGCTAGCCGTGCGGGTTTGATTGATGAGAAGGGCGATGCAGAGAATATGGATCGCGCGCTTAAAGCGGACAGTAGTTCCAGTGTCATGGGCGCATTTTTTGGCTGTGCACCCGTCACTAGCTATGTTGAAAGCTCAGCCGGTGTTGAGGCGGGTGGTCGTACCGGACTTACGGCAGTAGTTGTGGGAACATTGTTTCTACTGGCAATTTTCTTCTCGCCACTGGCGGCCATGGTGCCTGCCTATGCCACCGCGGGGGCGCTTATCTATGTGGCTATTCTGATGTTGGGGGGCATGGAGGCACTTGATTGGTCAGATACTACCGAGGTATTGCCGGCACTGGTCACCATTATTCTGATCCCCTTATCGTTCTCGATTGCCAATGGTATTGCCTTAGGGTTTATCACCTATGTGGCCGTTAAGCTGTGCACCGGCAAGCGCGCGGAGATCACCATGGGCGCTTGGTTTTTGGCGGCAATCTTTTTGGCTAAGTTTACCTTTATCTAAATGATCCATCTTCTTCGTACAATGAGAGTGCATTGAGAGTGCATTGAGAGTGCAATTAGAGGGCAGTTGAGAGGCTGCGCTCGATTGCCTCAGCCTGCTTGCGGCGCCAGAATATAAACACAACACCCATCACCAGCTGCCAGGACCCATAGAGCAGTAGCGATAAAAGCACCATATCTGCCACAGGATTGCTCTCTCCAGCCACTAATGGGAATAGAGAGGCCTTGAGCAGAAAGCCAAGGTTAATGTTGCGCACGGTCACTTCCATTTCAATCGCCGTGTTGTCTTTCTGGGCTAACCCAAATGTTTTGGTCAGCCACAGGCCCACAATCGTGAGGCCGATAATAAAGCCAAACAGCAACGCAAGGTCCGCCACTGGGGTATCCGCCATATTCAGACGGCCAGCCCCGAGAGAGCCCAGGGCAATCATTGCAATGCCTAGCAAAGAGCCTCGCACGCAAGCAGTCGAAAATTGTTTGGCATAGGCGGGAAACAGTCTTAAAAAAACCATACCCAGCATTAGCGGCAGTAACAGACAGAGCCCAATTTCAGTGGCAATCCGCACCACCGGCATGGTAAAGCTATCAGTCATATAGTCCGAGATTAAGACATCCAAAATAAGCGGCGTAGTAACCAGACAGGCCACAGATGTGAGCCCTGTGATACTGATGGACAGAGGAACATTGCCCCTCGCCATCAGCGTGAATACATTGGATATAGTGCCGCCAGGGATAGCTGCAATAATCGCGATGCCGATGATCATACCGGGAGGTAGATCGGTGTAGAGAATAAAGACCAGACCAATCAGCGGCACGATTACCAGCTGCATAACCAAGCCAACGGTAACCGCCTTAGGCTGCGCCACTACCTTCTGGAAATCAGCTAACTGGAGTCCAGCACCCATACCTAACATCGCCAGTATCAACTGCACTGCGGCAACCCAATATTCATACTCTATATACAGCCCAACCATGCTTCCCCCTGATTGCTGGTTTATTCATAACCAGTCTTTGTGTGCTTCGTTTTTAATTCAAATTTGGTTTTTTGTTGCTGCCAGAGTGCAATTTGGCGTGATTATTGGCTAATAAGCAACTAGTTTGGCTGAGATGGGGTACGTTGATGCTCGCTCTAGCGAATTGGAGAAAACTCTCTCCACCATTCAATTCTACTAAATAGCCGTTACTTTCATTTGCTGGCACTTCAATCTACACTCAGGAACATATAAATCCTGCATCCGAACTTGCTGTCTATGTAACAGCTAGTCAATTCGACGATTATATGAGTATTAAAAAATGACTCAGCATGCCATCAAACCCGTAGATTACAGCGCCCTATCACCCTGGCTGCAAGGCCGCACATTTGCTGACCTTAAAAGCGAATATGACCGTGAGGGTTACTTGGTCTTTAAAAACGTGATGAACGCTTCCGAGATTAAGCGGGTTCGCGATGCGCTACAGCCCTATTTAAATAAACCGGGTCGCAATAATTTTGAAGGGTATAAATCTCATCGCGTCTATTCACTACTAGCGAAAGCGCCGGAGGTTTTTTCAGATATGGTTAGCCATCCTTTAGCGTTAGCTTTTGCCGAAGCGGACCTAGGAGAGAGCTGCTTGTTAACTTCATTGTTGGCGATTAATTTACAGCCTGGTGAAACCGTTCAGCCTTGGCATCATGACGATTTTGATATTTTTGTTCCTCGGCCTCGACCGGCCTACGGGTTGAGCTCTTTCTGGGCAATTGATGAGACGACTGGAGAAAATGGTGCCACGGAAATTATTCCCGGTAGCCATTTGTGGGGTGCTGAAGATCAGCCAGGAGGGCTATTAAGTAATTTCGAAACGGTCTCGCAAGACGTCTCTGTTGCAGCGGGTGAAGACCCTCAACCTCATCCGGATGCTATAAAAGTAATGCTGCCAGCGGGATCATTAATGATTGCTAAGGGCACATTGATTCATCGTGGTGGCGCGAACCAATCAGCTGATAATAGATTGATTGTTACACCCCAATACTGTGTAGGGTGGGCGCGGCAGTTAGAGAACATGATGGCGGCTGTGCCTAGATCCATTGCAGCAACATTACCCAAACGAACCCGTGAGCTCATGGGCTACAATATTCATTCTGGATTTATGGGCTATGTAGATGGCGTGCATTCAGATCGGTTGCTTAAACTCCGAAAAGATTAAACAGCCTTGAGCGAGAGGAATAGAAAGCCCAGAGCGAAAGAAATAAAAAGCCGCCTCGGCTCTTTAACGATCTAGACCCACACCACGAAAACGCATGCCCACTGTCAATGCAGCACCAATATCAAGAATAGGTCGTGGTGGAATCCACAGTGCAGGAGCAGAGGCTAAGCAGTCATCGATTAACTCAGACTGACCACCGTTAGCGTATTCTGCCAGGGCATATCCAAAGGCAGATCCTTTGCTAACACCGGAGCCGTTATAGCCCCCAGCAAGAAAAATATTTTTGCTTTGCTCACCAAAAAAGTTGGTGCCATTGCGACTGATACCTTCAACCCCTGACCAGGAATATTCAAAAGGTACATGGGTAAGCTGTGGAAAACGTTTTTCAAAACTGGCGCGATGGATTGCCTGCCGCTGCTGTAACCTTCTTGGGGTTAGTAATGAACCGCCAAAGTATTCTCCAGTGTTGCGTAAGCAGATTCGACCGTCGGCCGTAAGACGAATAGTTGCACCGCCGCTGTGCAGAGAAATTATTCCCCATTCTTTATGTTCACCGAGGCTGGACAATTCAGCTGCTGTTAGCCTTCGAGTAAAGCTTCCAGATAAGGTACTGCCAATAAGGCGTCGAGACAAAAATCCCAATTTACCCGCCTCATAATTGGTTGCCAATATTAATTTGTCGGTGCTGATTTCACCCTGAGATGTAGTGAGTGTGATGGGCTTGCCTGATTTTATTTTTAGTACCGAGCACTGTTCAATTAATCTCACATTGCGGGGTAGAGAATCTGCAAGCCCGCGCACTAGCGCGGCCGGTTGCACTAGCCCACCAGCCTTAACATGGACACCCGTTTTATATAGCGCAGTACCAAAGCGCTGTTGCATGGCGTCTTGATCAAGTGGTGTATGGTCAATTTCCATGGCGTCTAGGTAGCCGAGAAAATGAGAACTTTCGTTGATTGATTGGCTGTCGGCGGCGCCGTGATGAAAGCCTCTGCTGTCCCACTGACAGTCAATAGCCTGGGCTTTAATCTGCTGATCTAATAGTGCAACACCGGCTTGGTTGATGCGGTTTATCCGTGCATAGTTAGCTTTATTTTTTGCATTAAAAGCCCCGGGAAAATGGCTGACGCCAACGGTAAAACCTGAATTGCGACCGGAAGCGCCTTGGCCTACTAGGCGTGCGTCGAGTATTAATATTTCATGTTCTGGGTGCAGCTCCGCCAAACGCCGTGCGCAGGCGAGTCCGGTTAACCCAGCACCTACGACAACCCATTGAACCCGAAGATTTCCCGCTAGCAGGGCAGGCTTATCCCGTTCGGGTAATAATTCAGCCCAGCCATGTTGGTCTGTGGGGAAGTCATTAATAGCCTGTGTCATCGTCGCCTATCTTTAAGGTTTTATGTCTAGCTCGTCGACCGATAGGGCCATTTCTCTTTTGCGCACTATGGCACCGAAATCTTCATTCAGCCAGCGCACCAATGAAATACACAGCAGAATCATAATGGGGATTATGGGAATCGAGGATAGTACGGTCACCGACATCACCATACCCAGTGCTCCTGACTGCAGAACGCCCGCGGTGATAATCGCCAGTAGCCCGGCCCAGACCAAACGGCTCCAGCGTCTTGGTTCAGCGGTGCTGGGTAAATTTTTAGCGCAGATACTGGCCAGAACATAGGCCCCAGAATCAATACTGGTGGCATAAAATATGATCGACAGAATGGTGAACATGGCCAGTGTGAACTTACCAAACGGCAGACTATTGATCACTAAGGCGTTCACAAACGACATGCCCTGAGTGGATAAGATTTCTTTGACCGCTAATGTGCCTGTGCTCTCTAGGTATAGGGAGTATCCACCCATGACCGCCATAAATAACCAGGTGCCTAAACAGCCCCAACCTATTACCCCCAATACCACTTGGCGGATTGTGCGACCCCGAGAAATGCGGGCAAAGAATAGGCCTATCATGCCGGTGTAAGCCAGCCACCAGGCCCAGTAAAAGCCTGTCCAGTCTTCCGGGAAGCTGCCGTTGTCGATGGGGTCGGTCCAGGTGCCCATGGTAATAAAATTGCTAAACATTAGGCCCAGGCTGTTAACAGTTAGGTCCAGGATAAACATTCCGGGACCAGCGATTAATACGAAGACTATAGCGATAACTGCCAGGGCAATATTGATGTCAGCCAGCACCTTGATACCTGACTTCAGGCCGCGATACACGCTGGCGCCGAACAGCGCGGTCCAAAATACCAACACTGCCATTTTGATCATCATACTATCGGGCACATCAAATAATGTGGCGATCATGGCCGAGAGTAGCGGTACGCCCAAGCCAAGGGAGGTGGCGACACCACCCACAACGCCCAGCACAATAAAGATATCGATGGTGGTCTTGATCTGGCTGCGACCTGTTTTTGGTAGGGCGCCATCACAGGCACTGCTTATGCGCATAGTGGTATAACGCTTCACATAGAGCATATAAGCAATAGGGACGGCGGGAACTGCATAGATGGCCCAACCTATAACCCCCCAATGAAAGAGCGGGTACATATGTGCCCATTCAAAGGACTTGGATGAGCCTACCTCGATGCCCATGGGCGGGGTTTGTAGGTAATAGATGGGCTCTGCAAAGCCCCAGGCAATCACGCCAGCACCAATGGCTGCCGTAAACATCATGGCGACCCAATGAATGTCGGAGTATTCGGGGGGTTCGTCTGGTGCGCCCAATTTGACATGGGCATAGCGACCAAAGGCTAGCCACAGACAGAAAATCACCGCCGCCATACCAATTGACAGGTATAGCCATAGAAAATTACTCATGATGCTTTTGCGGCTGTCGATCAGGAATACTGAAGATTCTTCAGGAAAAATCATCAGGGGGAGGGCGCAGACTAAAACGATAATAACGGAGGGAATAAAAATAGCCCAATCAACCTCGGGCTCTGTTCTGGTAGTGCTGGATTGGTCACGCATAATATTGTAATTTTTGTAATGGCGTGGCCGTAGGGTAGCACAGTGCTGATAAGAAATTATCTGCGGCCCTGATATTGATTATCTGTTGCTTGCTCTATTCAAGGGGTTAACGTAGATTAGGTTGGCTGTTAAATATAATAATAAATACCTTTAAGGTATCGCTAGGGGATCTCAATGACCGACCAAAAAATGCCAAGCAAGAGCTATCGTCGCCTTGTTCTGGTACTGCTAACTATCGTTTATGGCTTCAATTTTATCGATCGACAGATCGTGGGAATTTTGGCGCCGTTTATTCAAGAAGATTTGGGGCTGACTAATACTCAGCTAGGCCTATTGATTGGTCTGGCCTTTGCTGTTTTCTATACCTTGGTCGCCATTCCCATTGCCTGGCTGGCGGATCGCTACAATCGGGTCAATATTCTGTCCATATCCTTGGCAGTCTGGAGTGGATTTACCGCCTTAACCGGTCTGGCGGGCAACTTTATGCAGATTGGTTTGGCGCGCATGGGTGTAGGTATCGGTGAAGCGGGTGGCAGTCCACCGTCTCATTCGATTATTTCTGACCTGTACCCCAAAGAAGAGCGCGCTGGTGCGTTAGGCGTCTATTCAATGGGTATTCCCCTCGGTATTATGGCGGCATATTTTGCTACTGCGTCGCTGATGGGCGCCTCTGGTGAAGATGTTGATTGGCGTCGTATCTTTATTTTTCTGGGTGTCTCGGGTGTGGCTTTGGCGGTTATTGTGCGGCTTGTGCTGCGTGAGCCGGTTCGTGGTGCCATGGAGTTTGATAACCATGCGGATATCGTCCAGCCACCGTTTGCAGAGTCTCTAAAAAGCCTGCTTAAAATTCCAGCCTGGTGGTCCATGTGTCTGGGTATCGCCTTTGGTTCGTTTGTGTCCTATGCCTTCTCGGCATTTCAGACTAAGTATGTGGTTGCTCTGGACCCCAGCTTTGACTTTAAAACCCTGGTGATGGTGCTGGGTGTTATCAACGGTACTACCTATGCGGGCGGTGCTTTCTTTGGCGCTAAGCTCGCTGATAGATGGGGCGCTAAAAATATACGGGCCTACGGCTGGTTACCTGCCATCGCCATTGGCATTTGCTTACCTATTGGTGTGGCAAGCTTTTGGGTAACGACGGTTTGGGCTCATCTAGCCTTCACCACAGTCTTCTTACTTTTCTTGGGTATTTATCTGGGGCCTAGTTTTGCCATTGCCCAGACTTTGGCGCCGGTTAATATGCGGGCCATGTCTACGGCGTTGTTCTTCTTTATTCTCAATATGATCGCCCTGGGCGGCGGCCCTACCTTTGCGGGTTGGCTGATCGATGTATTCAAAGAGGGTCATCCTGACCTGGAGGCAATGCGTTACGCGATGTCGGTGACCTGTCTTATGTTCATCCCGTCGATTATTAGCTTTTTGGTGGTTTCTAGAGTGTTGCCTGATGACTGGGCTGCTGCGGAAAAGCGCAATCAGGATCTGAAAAAGAGTTAAGGCAAAATACGAAAAGAGAGATGTCCAACTGGCCAGTCCGGCCAGTTGGATAAATTAATCATATTAGTTGTACGAAAATATTACGGGGCCAGCTCGAACGGCGCCCCGTACTTTCAAAAACAATCCTAGCTAGCGAAAGATCCTACCGCCAAATAATTACTCTTACCAATCGCCACGCCATTGTGACGCAGAATGTTGTAGGTGGTGCTGATATGGAAATACATATTAGGTAGCACCCACAGATCTAGATACTCTTGCCCGGTAAAGGTTAGGGTATAGGGACCAGCTGGCATGACGATGGTTTTGTCTCCAGCCCCATTGATAGGTTCTTCGGGTAGTGTCTGTAAAAATGCTTTGGTACTGGCAATTCTGGCCTGTAGCTCGGCGAAACTTATCTCTGTGTCTTCATCACTCGGCGGTTCGATATCTGCCAGTCGAGCACCACCACGTTTAACGATGTCGCAGGCAATTTGTACTTGTTTTCTAAGGGGGTGCATATTGGGAAATAGGCGACCACTGGTTAGAATTGACTCGTCGATATCCTGCTCAGTACCGTAGGTGGCGCCGGCCTCGAGCAGGCCAGATAAGCTATCTAGGTGACGAACAAAAACAGGGATGGAGCTACTATATAGGGACATGTATTACCTCAGCCACTTGGGCTTATTAATGATATTAGAGTGATATTAGAATAATTTTTTAGTATTTTATAAACGTAAGTCTGCTTTTAAATCGGGCGATAAACGGCGGTGCCCATTAAAACTTTCGAGTCTCGCCAATATCCATAACCCAGCTGCGTTTATCGGCCAGTACAGTGTTTTCTGCAGCGGCTTTAAAGCGCAATGGGGGTTCGGCAAGGGGCTCATCGGAAAGATTAAAGGTACCAAAGTGCACAGCCACGGCATTCTCGGCTTGCAGGTCCAGTGCGGCTTGTACGGCTTCCTCTGGATTCATGTGGGATGCCTTCATCATGGCTGTTGGGTCGTAGGCCCCTATGGGCACGGCAACCAGATCAAAGGGCCCCAGCTTCTCGCCAATCTGTTTAAACCCGGAGTAGTAGGCAGTGTCGCCAGCGAAGAAAAATCGTCGCTCTGAGCCTGTAACAGCCCATGAAGACCAAAGCGCTTTTCGGGTATCTGTGAGGCTGCGTTTGCTCCAATGTTGGGTAGGTAAACAGTGGATAGTCGCAGTTTTGTAATTAATAGAATCCCCCCAGTCCATTTCCTGAACCTGCACAATACCATTGTCGCGGAGCAGTTTTCCATTGCCCAGTGGCACAAAGAAAATGGTCTCGGCATTACGTTTGGCTAGCTTACGCAAGGTGGGTAAATCTAAATGGTCATAGTGATTGTGAGAAATAACTACAAAGTCGATGGGCGGCAGGTCTTTAATCGCGAGGCCAGGTTTCACGTGGCGGTTTGGCCCGAAAAACGGCACTGGACTTGGGGTGTTAGACCAGATGGGATCGGTGAGAAATGTGACATGTTCCATCTGTACTAATAATGTCGCATGGCCTATCCAGGTAGCTGTTGGATCACTATGTGTGGCATTTTCCCGGAGATAGGCACCATCGTTGGCGATGCGCTTGGGGGCGCCAGCATGACTAAATAATGAGGAGGCGACGCGACGCATAAAAAAGGGTGCAGTGACCCTAATTGACGCTTTGGAATGCTCTTTATCTAGATTAATAAAACGGCCTTTTGCGTCCTGTTCAGCGGGTTCAAAAAGCTGACTAGGTTCGCCTTCGGCTTGCGTTACTGGATTTAGGATAGCGAGTAAGCCGATGGCAGTGAGCTGGCGGGAGAATGGTTTTTTTATCATTATAGGACTCCGGATAGACTGTGAGTTTAACTGAAATGAGATTCCGAGAATATTTATTTGTTGGTACTGCTACTGACAATACTAAATAAGTTAATTACAGTAGGCTACACTAGATTTCAAATAACGTACCTGAATGAAACGCTCTAATGAAGTGCTCTAATAAAATGCCCTAGAAAAGAGCTCTAATGAAAGGCCAGATAAATCGGCAGCTAATAACAATAAAAGGCTTATCCATGATTAACCTTAAAAATAGCACCAGACGATTCATGCCACCAATATTGTCACTAACAATACTGCTAAGCCTGTCTGCAACGACTCTAAATGCCGATGAGGGTTACAACCCTGAGGCGCTTAAATCTGGTCGGGTAGATCCGAGTATGCATCTGCAGCAGGGTAGCACCCAGGCCCAGGCGCAAAAGATCAATGAGGTTATCTACAAGGCTACAGGGTTTGGTAATACCTTTATGGTGGTGACCGATGAGGGCAATGTAATTATTGATACCTCGTTACCAGGTATGGCCCCAAAGCATAAAAGCCTTCTTAATGCAGTGGATGATGGCCCCGTCCATTCCATTATTATTACCCATGGTCACGGCGATCATACCGGAGGTGTTGCCCTGTGGCGTGAGCCCCAGACTAAGGTCATTGCCCAAGAAAATATGGTCGAGTTTTTGCGCTATCAGAAACGTCTCAAGGGTCTGTTTATTCAGCGTAACAGTGCTCAGTTTGGCTTTGATCTGACCTCATTAACCTCATCTTCAGCAAGTGAGAGCGCGGGCGTGAACATGCTGCCCAATACCCTTTTTGATAAGAGTTTAAATTTCACCCTAGGCAATGAAAAATTTGAAGTATTGCATACCCCGGCAGAAACTTACGACGCACTTACAGTGTGGATGCCTGAGTACAAAGCCGCCTTTGTCGGAGATCTATTTTATCGCTCGTTCCCCAATATCTATACATTGAGAGGCACCAAACCCCGCTGGGCGCTGGACTATATTGCATCCATTGATCGGGTGTTGGCGCTGGGTCCAGAGATACTTCTGCCGAGTCATGGTGAGCCAATTCTGGGTAACGAGAATATCACTGCCGAGATGACTCGTTATCGGGATGCTATTCAATATGTCCATGACAAGACGGTTGTGGGCATGAACGAAGGCAGAGATGTTTATAGCCTTATGCGTGAGATTAAACTGCCGGCGGCGCTGGATGTGGGCGAAGCCTATGGCTGGGTATCCTGGTCGGTGCGGGGTATCTATGAGGGCTACATGGGTTGGTTTGATGGTGATCCTGTGAATATGTATGCCGAGTCTCCCCGGTCTATCTATCCCGACTTAGTTAGTTTGGCGGGTGGGGCTAAGCAGGTAATTAGTCTGGCGGAGCAGCATCTAAGCGAGGGCGATTCGGTGAAGGCTCTGTTGCTTATCGAAGCGGCGATGGCGGCTGAACCGAATAATCCTGCGGTGCTGGCGAAGCGCTTAGAGATATTGACAGCACTGCGCCAAGCATCCGCTAACCTGAATGAATCGGGCTGGCTTAACCATGGCATTAAGCAGACTGAGCAAAAGCTTAAAAAGAGCCAGAAGGTTTTGTAGGCGATGAATAAATTTTTTAAGCCATTAATAGCGCTTGTCGGTCTGTTGGCTGCACTGGCCACGCTGGCATTTTGGTTAGTGTTCTTTTCCGCGAGACCACCCTTAACCACCGATCCTGCTACCTTGGCCGGTGATGGCAGCCTCGTTGATTACTGCAGGCTTCCGCTGCTGGATGGCAGCGGTAAAAAGGCTGCAGAGATTGCCAAAGGCAATACCCCGGGCTGTGGCTATAAGAATTTTCCCCTACCTATCTTGGCCCAATGCACTGAGCCACTGGTTGAGGGCGCAGCTGATATTCGCGGCCTTTGGCAGGGGGTTGAAGGTCGACATATAGGGCATGTGGAGCGGGTAGAACAATGTGGTCGGCGCACGGTTGTGACCACTGCGGGTATTATTCATGACTACGGGCCCAATAGTACCCTCGGTGAAAATACCGATGATACTGAGGGTTCGGTGATGTTTGAGCTAGGGGGTAAAGACTTCTGTTCGCGCACCTCAGCCAGCATGATCTGGGAGAATAAGGTGCTGAACTTCTATGCCTTTGGCTGGGGACCCTTAGTGGTAAAGCGCTATATGGAAGGGGAGCAGCTGGTGTGGGAATACCTTGATGGCTCGATCACAAAGATGAATCGTCTGTGCACATTGCCCGAGGATCAGCGGGCGCCACCACAGCGCCGTCGTTAGTGCTTGCAGGCAGCACTTGCTGTTAGCCCTTTGTAGGGTGGGTTACCGTTTAACCAATTGTTTACCCGATAGTTTACGTCGTAGTTTACGGGCAGCTAGCACAATTAAAAATACCAAGCCTGCGCCAGCAATACCAAAGCCTAACCAATAGTTTTTTAGGTATTTACGGGCGGTATTGATATTCAGCTGGGTGATTGAATTGTAGCCTTCGGGGACTTTTTGTACGCCGTAGGTCTTGGCATAATTCTGATACTCAGTTTTCATGTCCTGCAATAGCTCGGGTTCTGTAGCCGCTAAATCCTGTGTTTCTCCCGGGTCTATTTCTATATTGTACAGCCGCCAGATCCTATCTCCATGGGGCGGAAGATTACGCGCCAGCTTATAGACACCTTTGAACAGCGCTACGTTGCCCGCAGTTTCAATAGCCATAACATCTTCTGGGCCATAGGTTGCTGTGCTGTTACCCCGGATGACTGGCCCTAGGCTGCGGCCGGTCAAGGCAACAGCTTTTGGCAGGTTCTCGAGAGTCTTGTTTTCGAGAGCAAGGTTATCTAGGGACTGCCCATCAAGAATAGTGCTATCAATAGGAAGATTTAGCAGGTCCATGACCGTGGGCAGTATATCCGTGACCATACCAAAGGAGCTTTGGGTGGTCGCAGCTGGAACATTGGGGCCCGAGAAAATTAGCGGCACGCGAATACCACCGTCGCTGCTGTAAAACTTGAATAGCTTACTGGGTGCGGCTGCCGCTGCCGCCCATTCCGGACCGATGGAGACTAGGCTGCCTTTTTCACCCATGGTTTCAATATCTTTGCGGTAATTCTGCGTCGCGTACCAAAGGCCAATACCATTTCTTAGGGTGATGTCATTGTGCTCGGGACCGTTGTCGGAGGTGACAACAAACAGCGTATTATCGAGCTGACCGTTAGTCTCTAGCCAGCTAATCAGGCGCCCAATATGATGATCCATCGCTTCTAGCATGCCGGCATTCACCATCATTGCTTTGGTGTAAAAGCGACGCTCTTCGTCGCTCAAGGTCTGCCAGTCACGGCCGCCTTCGGGCATGTCGGCCAATGGTGCGTCTTTGGGTATCAGTCCGAGGGTCTGGGCGTTTTGCCAGCGCTGCAGACGCAGTGCATCCCAGCCATCGTCATAAATTCCGCGGTAGTTCTGCGTAAATTCCGGGGGTGCCTGGATGGGAATATGGATTGCTTGAAATGCCAGATAGGCCAGAAAAGGTTGCTGCGCTTTAGCGGTCTTGACTGGCTGGGTATTGGTGCGGCCTTCATCAATATAGTCGATCATTTTATCGACGATAAATTTGGACGAGTAAAAGCCCTCCGGCAAGGTGGCTGGCTTGTCATCTTCAAACCAGGGCGCCTTTAAGTAGTAGGGTATATAGGGCTTTTGTTCCCAGTTATCGGCGCCACTGGCGTCGAGAATAAAGGAGCGATCAAAACCATGACTAATGGGAAGTTCTGCCACGGTGCGGCTGCCCATATGCCACTTACCGGTCATGTAGGTGCGATAGCCCGCGCTGCGCAAATGGTCGGCAATGGTCTTTACCCCTGGCTCTAAGGCCATGGAATAACCGGGGGCATTTTCATGTGACCTGGGAAGCACCTCAGGTATCGTGGCGATGCCGGTGAGGTGGTTGTCGATGCCAGTTAATAGCATGGCACGCGATGGCGCGCACAGTGGCGAGGTGCGGTAGTTGGTAAACCGCACGCCCTGATCGGCGAGGTTTTGGATATTGGGCATTTTGGCTTCGCCGCCGAAGGGCTCAAAATCCATTAAGCCGGCATCATCAACCATGATGATCACAACATTGGGCCGGCTGCTAATGTTACTCGCAACCCCGCCCTCTGAGGTGGTTTCGGCAACAGCGGTTACCGAGGTTAAAGCAGCCCACATAAGGCAGGAAAATAGTTGGACTGTCTTTATCTGGCGCATGTTCTCTGCTCTGTGTTCTCGGGGCTTGGTTGCCTATTATTCTTTAGCCGATGACAGCTTGTTCGCGGCCAATAGTAGTAATCCACTGATTACAACTTCTGCGACGATCATGGTGGTGGCTAGGGCCGCATCCTGAAATGCCCAAGCCAGCACTCGTGACAGGGCTGTGAGGCTGAGAAGAATGGTGGTGGGATAAAACCATAGGCGCTCGCCGGTTTTTAATGCCAGCAACATAAAGATTCCCATAGACATGAAAAAGGCAGAGAGGTCGCCGATTTGAGAGCTGCGGCCTAGGCCATCAAGCAGGGGCATACCGAACTCAGAGGCAACGGTTGCGGGGTCAATAATGTAGCGTAATCCGGTGACGATAAAGTTGACCGCGAGAAGAGCGATGACGACCATGAGGGCTTTTTGTGGGATTGTTTTCGTATTAGACATGCTGTTGTTTCCTGTTTTTTTATAGTTATAAGGTTAAGACTACAGTATTAGCGGTGCTATCTGGCAATAATCACCATCATTCAAAATCTAAGGTTATAAAATAATAACATTAACAATGCCATAATATAATCATCTGCAGTGCCATTGCCCTTCGGGTAGTGCACTTTTTGGTTTGAGAAATGTCAGTCCATGTCATTTG
>Ga0209815_1000227_pt1 | contig 43385 bp, 23 predicted proteins | sample CoawatmetaG00DNA_FD_187507 | JGI IMG/M metagenome (GOLD analysis project Ga0209815, IMG submission 187507) | Marine microbial communities from the West Antarctic Peninsula - Coastal water metaG002-DNA (SPAdes) (version 2) | ecosystem: Environmental > Aquatic > Marine > Coastal ...
CCATGGCCACTAAAAAAGCCGAAAAAGTGATTTCCCTGCAGGTACTAGGCCACGCGGACACTCGCGGTGATGCAGGCTACAACATGACATTATCTGAAGAGCGCATGCTCAGTGTGGCGCAGTTCTTCGATGGCTTAAAGCTCAAAGTGACTTCTATGTTTGCTAAAGGTGAAACCTCCCCAGTCATGGGCATTGAGGGCGAAGACCTTACTTTGAGTCGTAGGGTTCAGGTATTCATCAAAACTCGCCAAATTGATTAATGCAAAATCACACACATGGTTAAACAAAATGCGTTATCTTAGTAGATAACGCATACCTACTTTAGTAAGTTTTGATAATAAAAATGAAAGGGTTTCCTATGTTAATTTCGAATTCTAAAGCCTTATTGCAGTGTACGCTTTTGGCCATCATAGTTTTGCTGTTCAGCACCAATGCTATTGCTCAGACCATTAATGGCACAGCCAGTGTGCTCGATTTTGAGAAAACCAAGGGTCAACCCAAACGCTGCATCAAACTGCCTTCGGTGTTAGATGCTACCCAGTTATACTATGGTGATTTTATGCGTTTAGAGGGAGGTCCCAAGGGTAACTCAGAAACCTCTTTTCAAACCCAGCCCATGGCCCTCACCACAAGCAGTCAAACGCTGTGCTTTAACGAACTTAACTATGGTTATCGTTATCATGTGACCTTTAGGGATGGGTTTCCACTTGCCAATGGCGATACGTTTAGGCAAAAAGAGCGCACCAGTTTTGATGTTCCAAATCTTCAAACTACCATTAAATTTCAAAATAACAGCCTTATCCTCCCTACCATAGGTGGGCCTAAGGTGCCCATAATGTTGACCAATACAGGTGAATTTTCCCTCAAGGTTTTTCGCTTGTCAGAGTCGCAAATTAAAATGCACCAGGGTTTGAAAGGGCTGCGGCTACTCAGTAAATACGACATTAATAACCTAGAAGACGCTGCCGACTTAGTTGCCGAGCAAGACTTTGCTGTAGCGGTGCCAAATAATAAACCCACCACCTTTAACTTAGACCTTGCTGAGTTAGTAGATACCCAAAAGGTGGGCATATACGTATTAGTGGTTGATTCTGATGACCTTAAATTGGGTAAGTGGGAGGACAGGCCAACCCAATACCTCATGTTCACTGACATTGGCTTATCGAGTTACATGGGTCTGGAAGGGTTAAGGGTCTATGCTAGGTCCTATGCGACAGCGGATGCCATGGCGAACACACAAATTGACCTATTAGCCAAAAATCAAGAAGTGTTACAAAGCCTAACCACTAATGCACAGGGGTTTGTAGACTTTTCATTGCCCATGATGAGTGGTCAAGGTGGGTTAACACCCATTGAGGTTAAAGCCACCAATCCAGCTGGGCTAGTGAGTTATTTAGATTTAACGGGCCAGCAAATGGACCTAGCTGACAGGCCTGTAGCAGGTGCCGAACCTTTAGGCTTGTTCAATGCCTATTTGTTTACCGAACGAGGGGTGTATCGCCCAGGTGAAGATGTGGTTTTAAGTGGACTAGTGCGAAACAAAAGCATTATCGCCCCCACTAACGTGCCCCTAACTTTAAAAATTGTTAACGCTCAGGGAAAAACGCAGTTTACCCAACTCATTGGCCACCTTGAACAAGGTGGATTACAGCACCGTTTTACCGTACCTAAGGCTTCTAAAACGGGACTTTGGACCGCAAGTTTATATTTGAATACTATCGATGACCCCATTGGCACTGTGGCGTTTAGCGTAGAAGACTACATACCAGAAACCTTAGCAGTGAGTTTAAGCAATAAGCTCAGCAGTTACACCAACCAAGCCATAGACATAGCCCTGCAAAGTGATTATTTATATGGCGCACCCGCCACCGAGTTAGCTGTCAGTGCGCAACTTAATTTAACCCCACTCAGACGTTTATTTGCCCAACGACCTGCCTACGTATTTGGCCACTACGGTGATGCAACGGTTAAAAAAGCCCTCCAAGTCAAGGCCACAGATGATTTAGGCCAGGCAGTGATTAAGGTTCCTGCAAACCTACTGAAAAACATTGACCCAAACCAGGCCCACTCCCTAAAAGTAACTGCTGGCGTGACTGAGCCCAGTGGTCGAGAAGTTAGAACACGCCTGCAGATGCCAGTGCTTAACCATGCGTCTTGGGTGGGCGTGCGCGTAACCAACGAAGCTCAAGGCTTTGATCGTGATGCCAGCATTGCCTTTAACTTGATCAATATTTCTTCAGCAGACACAGCCATTAGTGCAGGCAAAATTCATTATAAGGTGATTGAAGAAGATTGGGATTACCACTGGTATTACAACAAAAGCTGGAAGTACACCATTAACCGGTTTGATAAAAGTGTGGTGGCATCGGGTACCCTAACGACCAATAATGATGGTGCAGCGCGGTTAGAGCTTGGCACCCAAACCTGGGGTCGCTATCGTCTAGAAGTTATGGATACATCCAGTGGACAATCCACTCAATTACGCTATCGCGTGGGCTGGTGGAATGCAGCGGGTTCTCAGTCGGCCTTGCCTGACCAAGTTAAAATGGCCCTTAGCCAATCTAAAGTCGTGGCGGGTGAACAAGTTAAGGTGCAAATAAAGCCGCCTTATGCGGGTAAACTTCACTTACTCATTGCCAACCAAACGATTTTAGATGAAAGGGTGCTAGATATCCCTGCAGAAGGCATGGAAGTGGTACTAGATGTGCAACAAACCTTTGGGCCAGATGTTTATGTGATGGCCAATGTGTATCGGCCAGGCCATCAAGGTGCGGGGCCAGCGCGTGCTGTAGGCATTAGTTATTTAAGTGTAGAGCAACCTCAGCTTGTGGCTCAAGTCAAAATGATTGCACCTGAAAAAACCAAACCTAATCAAACTGTTGATATTGAAGTGCACACTAATCTGCCGGCTGGTAGCCGGGTTATTTTGGCAGCGGTAGATGAAGGTATATTGCAGCTCACAGGCTACGCTTCGCCTAGCCCATTAGCTCATTTTCTTGCTAAGCGCCGCCTTTCTTTAAGCATCATGGATTTATACGGGCACTTAATTCAACACCAAGAGGGTGAAAACCTAAGGGTGCATTTTGGTGGTGATGGAGATGGCGCAGGTGGCTCTGATGTGGCGCCTTTGAGTACCTTTGTGAAGCCACTAGCTTTGGTAAGTGACCTTGCCCCAGTGGATGCCCAAGGCAAGGTGACCATTAGCTTAGATTTACCTCAGTTCAATGGACAGGTGCGGTTAATGGCTGTGGCCTTTAACGCCCAGCAAATGGGCGCTGCCAGTGAGCAGATGATTATTAGAGATGCGGTGGTGGTGCAACCCATAATGCCTCGTTTCATGTCAGTGGGAGACCAGGCACAGGTGGGTGTAAGTTTGCACAACTTAGAACTGCCCGATGGCGAATTTACACTTAACTGGGACAGCACAGACAACTTTAAATTGTCACAGCTGCAGCAGCGCCTTAGCTTGGCACAAGATGAACGCGCCAATTTCAGTATATTGGTGAATGCCAAAACGGCTGAAGCAGGCCGCATTGGTGTCACCCTAAACAAGCCCGACGGTGGCCAGCAATATTATCATTGGGATTTAACCGCGGTGACTAATCGATTTATAGAAGAATATGAATCAAGTATTTTTCTAGCGGCAGGCAGCAGAGGCACCATTGGTAATGATGCCAGCGACTTAACCCCCGCTTCACGCCAGTTAAGCGTGCAAGTGACTAACGCGCCTTTATTAGCTACTGACTGGATTTCACAAAGTTTAAGTCGCTACCCATTTGGCTGTTTAGAACAAACCACCTCTAAAGCTTGGCCTTTGTTGTATATCACTAATAACACTAAGGGCTGGAGTCAAGCTGAACGCGCACAGCATATCGCTAAAGCTATTAATCATATTGGCCAAATGCAACTTAGCAATGGTGCCTTTAGTCTTTGGCGCGGTGGTAATCAACCTCAACCTTGGTTGTCTATGTATGCTATGGAGTTTTTACAAGAGGCTAAGGCTAAGGGTTATATCGTGCCGGCAGAGCTATTAACTCAGGGCATGGATTACGTCGAAAATCTAGATGTAAACATTATGTCTGTGAATGCCTATGCCATGTTCATACGCACCAAATATGGCAATGCAGACCCAGGAGAAGCACGTTATTTAGCCTCTTTGTTGATGAAACAAGACAGAGACTTTGGGGTTCAGTCGCACGTGCACTTAGCCACCACCTTTGGTTTATTGGGCGATGAAGAACGTGCGCGTGAAACACTCTCTCATACGAGGGACTCTAGTTTTAAGGGCTGGGCGCGTTATGATTACCGCACCAACCTGCGTGATAAAGCCTTGTATAGCTACTTTGCACTTCAAAGTGATTATGTGAACGGCACCATAAAAGCGAACATTACCAGGCGCTTAGAAGAGTTATTTGAAGACGCAAAGAGCCAACGCTACCTCAGTACCCATGAAAAAAGCTGGTTATTGCGTTTAGCCAGTTTAAGCACAGACGCTAAGCCTTTACCTACAAACTTACCCATTAGTCTTGATTTTAAAGACGCCCAATTAAAAGACCTCAGCGCCTATTTAAAAGCCCAAGCCTCTTGGACCAGTGCTAAAAACACCAGTAGTGAAGACATGTACATAAAGGTGAGTTCATCGGGAGTGAACAAAGGGCTTACCGAGGCATTTTCTAATAAAATGGCCATCACCACTAGCTATAAAAACTTAGCCACAGGCGAAGACATGTCCCTCACTCAGGTGAGCCAAGGGGTTGATGTCATGGTGACCCACACCATTGAAATTGATAAGGATCTAAAATATGACATGGAATTATCCATTGAAGCACCGGTGCCTGCAGGGTTTGAATTAGAAAACCCCAGGTTGAGCAGTGGCCGTGCATTGGTGACTAAGGTATCTCGACTCAAAGCCAATTTTGAAGAATACAGAGACGACCGTTATGTAGGCGCTTGGTCATTGCGCAAGGGCTATCAAAGCCGAGGCATGAAAGACCAAGTGTTGCATGTGGCTTATGTCATGCGGGCCGTTACGCCAGGCAGTTATCTGGTGCCTGCCATTGCCATTGAAGACATGTATCAGCCCAAAAACCGGGCTAATACCGCAGAAAGCCGTGTGGTTGTGGTGGCCAAATAATGAGCCATAAACGCCAATGGTGGTTTGGTTTAGTCGGCTTAGGATTACTGGGCCTAGGCTGGCTGTTTGGCTACAGTGGCGGGCTGGATCAAAGCCGACTAACCTATGCCAGTACTGTCACCGACTCCCAAGGCGAGTTGTTGCATGTGATTATGGCAGACGATGAACGCTATCGGTTAAAAACCCAGCCAGAGGACGTAGACACAAGCTTTGTTGATTTACTCATGGCTTATGAAGACCAGCGTTACTACCAACATCATGGCGTTGACTGGCTCGCCATGACCCGCGCCCTATGGCAAGTAGCCAGCCGTGGTTACATTGTCTCAGGCGGTTCCACTCTCACCATGCAAGTGGTGCGTTTAATGGAACCCAAACCACGCACCATATGGAATAAGCTCGATCAAATGCGCAAAGCCATTGCCCTTGAGCGCAGCCACAGCAAACAACAAATTTTAGCCCTGTACCTGTCGTTGGCGCCCTATGGCAGTAACATTGAAGGGGTGCAAATGGCCAGCTTAAGTTGGTTTGGCAAGTGGGCGAATGAGCTCACACCGGCAGAATCTGCCTTGCTAGTGGCTTTGCCACAGTCGCCTGAACGCAGGCGCCCAGACCGCTTTCCACAGCGGGCTGATAAGGCCCGATCATTAGTGTTAGAGCGCGCTTTGCATAAAAACCTCATTACTCAGGATTACCTGGCCACAGCCTTATTATCTCCCTTGCCTCGGCACATTAAAGCCATGCCCAAAATGGCGCCTCATTTAGCCTATCGGTTAAGGTCCAAGGGCAACTTACAGGCCCAAACGACGCTTAATTTGGAATACCAAGCCACGTTTAATGCCATTGCTCAGCAAACGCGCTTGGCACCCCACACCAATATGGCCATGCTATTAGCCCATGCAAAAACAGGCGAGATTCATGCCTATGTGGGGTCACAAAGTTACACTGATTTTGCGCAACTAGGCGCCATAGACTATAGCCAGGCTATTCGCTCACCTGGGTCTACCCTTAAACCCTTTATCTATGCTCAAGCGGCCAGTGAACAGCTTATTCACTTAAATGGCATGATTCAAGACGTTGCTATTAACATCCAAGGCTACCAGCCACAAAACTTGAGTCGCCGCTTTCATGGTGACATCACCATTGGTGAAGCCTTACAGCGTTCACTGAACATCCCTGCCGTTAAAGTTTTGCATAAACTGGGCCCAGAGCGTTTCAAAAGTAAATTAGCTCAGGCGCAGATTCCATTGCGCCATGGCGAAGGCTTACCCATCGCCTTAGGAGGCGCAGGCCTTACCCTGCATGAACTAGTGAGCCTTTATACCGCCTTGGCTAACAAAGGCAAGGTCACTGCTATTAGTAGTGCACCACACAGTGCCAACAGTGCTAGGGCAAAAGCACAGCTATTGTTTGGGGCCACAGAAATAGCCCAAATTAATCACCTGCTTAGCCATAACACGGCCGGAGCAGGGCGCTTGCACGGGCGCCTTAAACGCCAAGCCGTGGCTTATAAAACAGGCACAGGCCCAGGCGGCAGTGATGCTTGGGCCCTTGGCACCAATGGCGACTATGTCGTAGGCATTTGGATTGGCTCACCCTCGGGTGCCCACTTGGCAAATCACACCGGGTTAAGCGTATCAGTGCCGGTGATGAACCGGGTTTTTGATAGCCTTCCTGTTGGTGTTCTGGCGCAACAAACACCTTCGTCAGCGCCTGAAGCATTAGCCCGCGCAGACACCACCGATAGCAAGTTAGGCATTCGCTTTCCTGAATATGGCAGTGTGATTGAAGTGCGCAATAAACAAGTGCCACTGCCTATTATTATGGAGCATGCCAACTACCCCGTCTTGGCAGTCATTAACGGCCGCGAAACACAACGTTTAGAACTGGGCAGCAGTAGCATTACGTTAACCCAACCAGGCTCATATCAACTGAGTTTAGTGGATGCAGCGGGGCAAGGTGCGATGGTGCATTTCTCTATTCAGTAAAGGTTAATAAGGCCAAAAATTAATTAACTAAATTGTTATATTTTCAGAAAAATTCTTAGATAAAGTAGTGTACTTTGGTAATTAAAGTAATTTGAGCTTAGCCTAATTGTTTAGTACCTCTCTGACACTTATATGAATGAGCACTTTTATGCTGCTAATAGCCGGCAGAGGCTTTGTGTGCTGCGAGGCTTATCGTTTTAAATACCTTAGAGCAGCTTAAGCTAAAAGAAAACAGGTTAAGCTAAAAGACAGTCTAGATAGGACTTACGCATTATTTTTTTGCGTTATCACTTATAATTAAAAGGGATATACATAATGAGTTTTGAAACTATGCAGCAAGTGGATAGTAGTGTGGGGGAACTGTTGTTGACAGTGCTATCACCTTTCACTCACTTGACCTTTGGACTTGCTGCCTTTTTATTCCTCATAGGTTTAGCCGTTGTTTCTACGTCCATTTATTATCGGAAAGCTAATAAAGCGACGAAAGCACTTGAGTCAGCTCTCACTTACTTGGACACCTGTGATAACGAAATTGCCTTTACTGAACAGTTCGCAATTATCGATGAAAAATTATCAGCTATTCCTGAAGTTGAGCAAGTTTGGCAAGAATATGTTGAAACCTTGATCCCTCCCTTAAATAATATTGATGATCCAGCTTACAGAGTCTATCGGAATACGCTGCGCCCCCAAGCTTTTTTTACTGACAAACACGTATTCAGACATGTGAAGCCTTGGGTTAAAAGCGAAACGCTTATTGGCTTTGGCCTACTGTTAACTTTTATTGGCCTAGTTGCTGCACTGACAGAGTCGGGGAATGCTTTTTCTGGTAACACCGCCGAAATAAAACTAGCACTAACTAAGTTGTTGTCTGTAGCGGGAGCTAAGTTCTTGGCATCAGTGGGTGGTTTGGGTGGTTCGATTATGCAGGGAATGCTGATTAATATCCACCATAATAGGGCTGTAAGAACTTTAGAGAAGCTTAATCATAAGTTGGAGACGTGTCTTAAATATGCCAGTATTGAAAGGATCGCTGCCGATCAATATGGCTATGCACAGCGCCAAACGGAAAGGCTTGAGCAGCTTAGCAATGAAATTACTATGTCCTTGGGCCAGCGTATTGACACTGCGATAGGCAGCCTACCTGATTTAATCGGTTCACAGATGGAGCGAGTGATGAAACCCATGTCCGATCAGTTGATCAACATGACAGATGGAATTGCAGATACTAACACAGAGTCAATGAAGGCAATGGTAGCTGATTTTTCAAATTCGTTAAAAGGAGCGAGTCAACAGTCAATGGATCAGGTGGTTGAACAGTTATCAAGTTTGTCTGATGCAATGACGGGCACTATTGAATCTTTAAACACAGGTAGCGAAAGTATGCAGTCTGGTTTAGAGCAAGCTGTAATGAGTTTAGAGAGGGCTGCTCAAGAGCTACAATCTAGTCTTTCTGGTGGTGCATCAAAAGCAGCGGAATCTATGGAATCGTCGGGTAGTGCGATGGCTGAAACACTATCAGCTGTCCTGTCTGATATAAAACATCAACAAGCGGCTACATCTGAGGCTCTGTCTCAAGTGGTTGAAAAACTTAATAACGCTTCAGACTCAGCAGGGGAGCGAATGGGGCATGCATTTGGGGAGGCCGCAAATGAAACTGCTTCTGCGGTCAAGCAAGCGACCGATCAATTGACTGATACAGTAACTACTGGCATGAGTTCATCCATCTCTGAAATGAGTAGCCTTCTAGAATCAGCAGCAGGAAAAGTAAGTGGTGGCTTAGAACAATGGGCGACCAAAACTGACCAAGTGTCGAATACTTTAGCTTCGATGAACAATCAGTTGAATGCAAATAAACAGGGCTTACTTGAGTCTGCCAATATAGTAGCGCAGTCATCAACTGTCATGAGAGACATGACCGCTGGTGCTAGGACAAGTATAGATACATTAGCCCAAGTAGCTAATAAAATTGCAGATGCGTCTTCAGCTATGCAGAGGACAGCAAATGAGAGTAATGAGTCTGTTACTGAGTTGGCAGAACTAGTGTCTACCTCAGTAGCAGAAGGTAACGAAATGCTAGAGGCATTAAAAGACACATGGGTAACCCAAGAGCAAGCATTGGCTGGTGCAGATAAAGAACTGGAGGGTGCTTTTGAAAATATTACTAAAAATCTTGAAGGTAGCCTTGGGAGATTGTCTGAATTTTCACAAAATTCTTCAGATAAATTATCAGATGTAGTTACTATGCTAACGACGATGGTTCAAGACCTTCAAGAAACAGTTGAAGAACTTCAGACCCGAACTAGGCCGTAAGTATGAGTTTTGAGCAAGAAGAAGGCGAGAAAGATTATTTTGCATCGATGACCGACATGGTGGTTGGTGTTCTCTTTATATTTATTATTATGGTGGCCTACTTTGCCTTTCAGGTGAGTAATGAAGACAGTGTTCCTTTGTCACTTTATGAAGCAGAACAAAAGAAAAATAAAGCGTTAATGGTAGATGTAGACCGCCTTGAACTTAAAGTCAAAGAACTAGAGGAAGAAGTCAAACGACTTAGGCGGTTGCTTAAAGAAAAGGATCCAATGGTGGCTTATATTGAAAATGCCACAGATGCTAGGAATGATATTGTCAGTGACGTGATCAAAGAACTTAAAAAATATGGCATTGATGCTAAAAGTTACCAAAAAGGGGTAGTGACGATCAGTGGTAAAGGCTTGTTTGCTAATAGTCGATCTGATCTGTCCAGCGTTATTGGTGCTGAGCAACGAGTAAAGTATTTGAGTGAAGTCTTAGTAGAACGCATGTCATGCTTTGTCCTAAAGCCCAAACCTAAAATAGTTTTAGCTAAAGGGTCAGTCACTAAAAAACAGGTATTATTGTCTGGAGATGGTTCGCTGGTAGTTGATGGTAATAATAATCCTGTGAAATTAATTGATCGCAAAAACAAAATAAAACCAACTAATAAGGTGAGCATTAACGCCTTAGGGGCATTTAAAGCTGACTATAATTCCTGTAATGCGAACTATGTGTTCATAGACTCTGTTTACATCGAGGGACATACCGATAATGTGCCTATTACTAAAGGGCGAGTGCTAAAGGATGGTAGTCGCAATAACTTAGAACTTAGTGCACGCCGGGCTACTAATACCTATGGATTAATAGCGTCTCATCGTCCAGAGTCATTGCAAATGGTTAACCCATCTGGCCAACAAGTTTTAAGTGTTGCAGCTTACGGAAAACAAAGGCCAATCGACATCAATAGTGACCGAGCCGGACGCCAGAATAACCGTAGAATTGATATTCGGTTCGTTATGCACGTTCCCAAAAATCAATTGGCTCTAGAAACTTTTGTTGCAAGCTTCAAGGACCCTGAATGAGTCTCTTAGCTTCCTTAAATCGCTACAACCCAGAGCGGATTAGTGTTCGAAATCCCTCCTCTCATGCAATTGACGCAGCAATCTCAAAAGTTCAAGAAGCAATGCAGGGCTTAGATGCCGTTGCCGTAGAAGTGCCGCATGATATTTTAGCAGATGGAATGAATCGCTTAACCAATAATCAAACTTTACCACCACGTTTACTGAGGCAAATGTGTTTCGGTGGCCTTGCTCACGTGTTTGGAGATAACCATGATGATAAGCTTATTGTGCGTTTACTTGCACAAGTAGAAGCGGTTGCTAAAGCTGGAATATATCATGCTTTACTAAAGGGCTACCTAATTGTTGCTCGATCTAATGACCCTCTGAGTGGTGTTATCAGGCAGTTCTTAGAACATAAACGCCACCATTTTAATGACCGTGTATTAAAGCGAGTTACTCAATATGAATTACTTAGTCCTTCACCCGGTAAAAAGTTAGCCAGCATGATAATGCTGGACCATAGTCAGACGCCCCAGTCAATCCTTGCTGCTGCCCGATTTAATAGCCGGGGAGAAGGCACAGGCTTTCTAAAGGCTACTTTTGCAGAATGTTGTGATTTATTGACAAAAGATTATTCGCTAGAACAAATACAGCGATTTTTTGAATATACAGGCCAAGTTGTTATTTTTAAGCAAGAAATCCTAATGTATACAAAAACATTATTGGGTCCTTGGGAAAAATCAGGTGTCGATCCAGATGAGGCTACAAAGGCGCTTATTCAAAACTTTTTAATTGAACAGTTTGGTGATCCAAGAATTAATCGGGTAGTTTGGCATGATGCCGGTTCAGCTAAGTCAGTGTTGCTTAGATGGCTTGTGGCCCAGTCACTGGATCTCATGCTTGAGGTACTGTCAGCCTCTAATGACACAGGGCAATGGAAGGAGCGGGCCAAGTTTTGGCGTAATTATATTCAACTTGAAGTTGTAACGGATGCTTGGGTTGTATTTGGACGTGATGCCTACAAAACAGCTCGGCAAATGGTCAAAGATGGTGATTTGACTAAAGGGGGCTTTGGCCGGTTGCATGGTGGTGGAGCGGAGTCAATGCACTCAGTGTTATTGATGCGCATGGGTGATTTAGTCATCTCAGAATGGACTCATAGTGGCAAGGTGAGATTTTTTACCCAAGGAAACCCTCACACGCCTAAGTTTTATCAGCAAACATACCACCCACATGTCATTCGAAACGATCTCCATGCACAAGAAGCATTGGTTCATCATATTAATTGGCAATCAAAGTTTGTGGGAATCATTCATCAATATACTGGCTTCAGGCCGTCCTTGCGCCAAACTAACGAGTCACATGCAACTGCAACAAAGGTAAGAGACACAACACGCTACTGCACTCAGTGCGATGCACCATTGCATAGGCAATACCGACATAATATTTGTTTGTCATGCAACAACACCAACGTGAGGACTCGATAATGCTAACTCAATTCAATTGGGCTGTTGAAGATGATGGGATTTTATTGGGATTGACTGGAACAACAAAGCGTATATTTCGGCCTGATGTTAGTGCAACAATACGTGCAGATCAATGGGTGGAGACGTGTCCCACAGCACTAGGAGCGCTAACTCGACTAGAGATCGCTGTATTAGACGGTGAAGAGGGGATCAGGCTTTTGCCTGATAATGCCTCTTATCAAATAAGTCATGCGTTTCTAGCCTCCTTGTCAGATGCGCAAGCCCAAGCATTGGGCTTGCCAAGTGCTGTGCCATTTCAGTTACGGGTAGAATTCTCAGGCCCATTTACAGATTCAGCAACCAAAATAAAAGCCCAATGGTATAGGTCAAATGGTACCCAAGTCAGTGTTACTGAAGCTGGAGCCATAATTCAGTTGGGCTCTCAATACTATCGCTTACCTCAGTCTTTGTATGAACTCTTACAAAAAATTGATCAGTTTAATGACGCTCAGCAAACCGATTTAGATGGCTCAGTATTAGCCCTTACTGAACTTCAAATCGCTTTATCTGGCATCACAGGTGAAGTGGTTCATAAAGATCGGCAGATGAAGCAACTGAGTCTGTCTCATGCAGCTAGCATGTCCTTAGACATAGAATTACGTCAAAATGGCCCTGTGTTCGATCCAGTATTGTTTTCTAAGCAAGTAGTCAACGATGCAGAGGAGCAAGGCCAAGTTCTAGAACAGGAGGCGCAATTACTGACCCCTATTCAGCAGCAACAATTTGCTCAACAATTTAGCAAGAATGCTGAGGTAAAGCCTACTTATTTAATCGCGCCAGGAGAGTATTTATTCATTGATCCTTCTTTGCGGAGTGCTCTGAATACAGTTCGAAAAGCGCAAGGCGCACCTGCAGATGTGCGCTCACAATTTGCTAAAAGCCCATCGAGCTTTATTAAACAGCAACTCATAGACGAAGGTATTGTTGATGAAGAATACCTGGAAGAATTAGTTGCAGCGGCTTTTATAGAAACAGATCGTTTTTCTGAACGAGTCGTTGAAATTGGACTATGGCAACCCCCTGTGATTCCATTTGCTAAACAAGAGAATAATGAATGGGTACCGGAAGGCTTTGGTATAAAAATAGGAGACACTCAATACACATTAACTGAGCAAGATGTTATTCATCTGGGTAATAAAATTACTGAAGCCCTAGCTGCAGGAGACACGCACATTAGCATCGCCTCTGGCGAGTCTATGCCTATTTCTGATTCTATGGCTACTGCGATTGAGACACTGCGCACTGCGGTTTTAAAACTGCCACCACAAGTAATACCTGAGGAGGTTGATGAGGGTGAAGACGAGGATCATGAAGAAGACGATATTTCTGCAGGCCCATCTGCAGTTATTGTAAAAAACAATTATGACGGCGAAGGTTTTCAGGCTACTCGTTTTTTGCGAGACAAATTTTCTGGCTATAACCCTCCACATGGCCTTCGTAACACTCCTAAAGATCATCAAATAAGTGGTATTGGGTGGCTTCAGGAAGCCTGGTCGGTGGGTTATTCGGGTGTATTACTGGCTGATGATATGGGGTTAGGAAAAACCTTTCAAACACTAGCGTTTTTGAGTTGGCTGGTTGAAAAACGCAGAGCCCTTGGCCTCCCACATCAGCCTATTATGCTTGTTGCACCCACAACCTTACTGGGTAACTGGGAAGCTGAGGCTAAAATTCATTTAACTGAGTCAGCCCGTAGTGAGATCCATGCATTGTATGGCGCAGCAGGCCTCAAGCCGTTTCGCAAACCAGGCATGAAAGGCAGTGACGTGACCACAGGTATCCCCACATTAGATACTAAAAAATTACAGAGTGCCCAGTGGATTCTCACCACATACCAAACTATGAGAGATTATCATTTATCCTTAGCCCAAGTGCCATTGGCTTGTGTTGTGTTTGATGAAATGCAGAATATTAAAAACTTAACCTCATTAACTACGAATGCTGCTCAGTCCTTAAATAAAGACTTTTCCATTGGCCTCACAGGGACACCCGTGGAAAACTCTCTGGCAGATTTATGGACCCTATATGACACATTAATGCCTGGAATGTTGCAGCCATTGCGAGAATTCCTGAAATTTTATCAAGCAGACGAAATTAAAAGTGCTGAGCGCTTGCGCAATCTGCATGGCCATTTGACAGAGCGCAACAACGACTTTCCACCCTTCATGCTTCGACGCATGAAGTCTGATGTGCAAAAAGACTTACCCACCAAACATGAACAGGTTTTAGACAAAAATATGCCTGAAGCGCAAGCCAATGAATATGCTGTGGCCGTGTCTGGTAGTCTTCCAAAAAAAGACGTGTTCCGAGCTATACGGGGTATTTCATTACATCCGTATCACCCAAATTCTGAAGAAGCTATCGATCACGATCATTACATAAGTCAATCAGCACGGTTATCCAGCACGGTTGCAATTTTAGATAAAGCCCATGCTGATGGTAAAAAAGTACTAATATTTATTGAGAGTATCGCCATGCACGAATGGTTGTCAGGATTCATCAAACAGCGCTACAAAATGGACCACTACCCAGATCGTATATACGGCGGTATTAACGCTGCTCGAAGAACAGAAATTGTAAACAATTTCGAAAACGCGGATAACAAAGGATTTGATCTACTCTTGCTATCACCAAAAGCAGCGGGTGTTGGCATAACGTTAGTAGCCGCTACAATAGTAATCCATCTTTCTCGCTGGTGGAACCCAGCCGTTGAGGATCAGTGCACCGATAGAGCCTATAGGATTGGCCAGAAAAATGATGTTTATGTTTACTACCCGCGCGCTCTTCACCCCGCATACGGCCAAAGTAGTTTTGATGTAATCTTAAGTGAACTATTGGATCGCAAGCGAAACTTGTCTAAAGGCACTTTGATGCCAATGGAAGATGGCACAGAGTCACAAGAGTTATTTGAGAAGCTGAAAATATCATAAGTGAACCCCCCACGGGTGTGATATGCGTGTGAGTTAATCGTTTTTAGAGGCAAATAATGAACCCAATTTATTTGGAAACTCGTTTTAAACGTGATGGTGAAAACGATCCAGCTTTTGACGAATTGGAAAGCCTTCCCAGTGAGTTTGCTATTATTACCGCCTATGCAACAACGGGTGAACATTGGTCTGACGCCAGAAATAATGAGGCAGATAAGCAAATAAAAACTTATTTAGACTCCCAGTTTAGTTGCGTAAAACGCATTACAGGCTACTCGCCGTCTACGGGACATGCTGAGCCAGGTTGGCTAGTCAATTGTAGTTTTGCACAAGGCTGTGATATTGGCCTATCCTTTAAGCAAGATGCTATTTATTGGGGTGAGACTGAGCAACTGTTTGTGAGTTATTGTGGCGTTCAAAGGTCAAAAGTATACCTGTTTGATATAGGCCATTGCCACAGCGTGATGGAGTGGGGTGATGTGCTCACAAAAAGTAGATTGAAAGAATGTTAAAGCTTTGAGTATTTTTTAACAAAGCGTCTAATTTTAAGTGACAACGATAGAAATATATCAGTGTTTGATTGGCATGTAAGGCACGTTCTACATTTCTCAAATTATCTCAGATGCACTAAAGAGTTTAGTGTAATTAATGGGTTGTGATGGCTTGATATTCCATGTATTTTTAATACTTATAAATTGGCAAACAAGGCTTTTTTATGTGCAACAGGGAATTAGTTAATGGGTAATAAAGTAGTTGTTGTTTTTTCAGGAGGCATGGACTCATATACCGTACTTCATAAAGCGGCTAGAGAAGGTTTTGAGGTTTTGCCCCTGACTTTTAACTATGGGCAAAAACACAATAAAGAAATTGAATATGCTGAGCATGCTTGTATTGCACTTGGTGTCGTTCCAAAAATTGTAGATATTACTGCAATAAATCAGTTGATAGCTGGGTCTTCGTTAACCTCTGATATTGAGATGCCCGAAGGCCATTACGCTGACGATAATATGAAATCAACTGTTGTACCTAATCGGAATATGATCTTACTTTCACTGGCAGTGGGCTATGCTGTTTCCAGTGACGCGCATAAAGTTTTCTATGGTGCTCACTCTGGAGACCATGAAATTTATCCAGACTGCCGACCAGAATTTGTTGAAAAAATGAATTCTTTGTGTGCAATTGCAAATTATGAACTAGTAGAAATAGTCACACCATATTTGGCTTTAAATAAGACAGATATTCTCAGAGAAGGTCTCGCAATGGGACTAGATTATGGACGCACATGGACCTGTTATAATGGTCGAGAAAAAGCTTGTGGCAAATGTGGTTCTTGTGTTGAAAGGTTGGAAGCTTTTTCCGAAAATCAGATGAGTGACCCTTTAGATTATGAGGAAATAGCGTGATTGGTGAAATATATTATGTCACGGGCATTCCGTTTGAAGCTGCCCGGAAGGTTAGTATTCTTCCAAATGGCCATAGAGCTTCGCGATTGCATGGGCATAGTTTTTTAGCGCGCATTCGAACAAAGTTACCAGATGATTGGGCTATATTTCCTGGCGCAGAGGTAGAGCAGTTGCAAGATTGTGCTTCACAATCGATACAGCCACTAGACTACAGTTTATTGAACGATCATCTTACTGTTCCTACAGATGAAAATGTGGCGCGCTGGATCCGTGAACGCATTGGTCTGTCTTCGGTCGATGTTGTTGGAGTTCAAAGTACTAATAACCAGGGTGTGGACATTGATAAAAATAATGATGCACATATATGGCGACGATTTAGGTTTGAAGCAGCTCATCAATTGCCCAATGTTGAAGAAGGTCATCAGTGTGGCCGTATGCATGGACATGGCTTTGAAGTTATTCTTCATGTTAGCCAAAATGTAGATAACCAAGACATTGGTATCGACTTTGACCATATAGAGGCACTTTGGGCTCCCATATATGCGCAACTTCACCTGGCATGCTTGAATGATTTACATGGTCTGGAAAATCCCACAAGTGAAGTGATTTCAGCGTGGATTTGGTCGCGTCTTAAGCCAAAGTTGGCAGAGCTTTCATGGATCACCATATATGAAACGACCACTGCGGGCTGTCATTTTGATGGTGAAAACTATCGCATATGGAAAGAGTTTCGCTTTGAAAGTGCCATCAAACTTTTGGGTGCGAATAAAAATGACCCGCGTCAAAAATTACATGGGCATAGTTACTTGTCTAGGCTGCATCTCTCTGCACCACTGGATGAAGTTATGGGGTGGACAGTCGACTATGGTGACGTCAAAGCGTTATTTAAGCCAGCATACAAAAAGTTAGACCATCATTATTTGAATGAATTAGCTGGCGTTGAAAACGGAGACCTCACGAGTATTTTAGCCTGGATGCAAGGCCAGTTATTAGACGTTCTGCCATCTCTTGATCGCATTGATTTATATCAAACACCAGGTTGTGGTGCTGTTTTATCTTGGGGAGGGGAGAGCCCTGCTCTCCCGGTATAACGGCTATGAGTTATTCAGTAAAGGAAATTTTCTACTCTCTGCAAGGTGAGGGTGCACAGGTAGGAAGACCCACAATATTTTGTCGTTTCTCGGGTTGTAACCTTTGGAGTGGACGGGAACAAGATCGCTCTAACGCAATATGTAAGTTTTGTGACACCGATTTTATTGGGGTTGATGGCATTGGTGGCGGCAAATTTAAAGACGCTCTATCTTTGGCAAAAAATGTAAAGTCATACTGGCCTAAAAATATTTTGGGCCAGGTCTCCCCATATTTGGTGTGCACTGGCGGAGAACCTTTACTTCAGTTAGATGAGACCTTAATCGAGGCTTTTCATGACGAGGGTATGGAAGTGGCTATTGAAACCAATGGAACTCTTCCAGTTCCTCAGGGAGTTGACTGGGTGTGTGTTAGCCCCAAAGCAGGTTCAAAGTTGATCGTTAATAAAGGGGATGAGATTAAACTAGTTTACCCCCAGTTGGGCAGCAATCCTAGTGACTTTATAGCCCATGATTTCAAGCATTTCTTTCTACAACCAATGGAAGAATTAGAAACTGACAATACAAAAAAAACAGTGCAGTACTGCCTAGATCATCCTCAATGGAGATTAAGCTTACAGACGCATAAAATTTTGGACGTGCGATAAGTTATTAAGGAAAATTTGCTCATGACATTAAATATTGGCGACCTCGTTTTTGAAAAGGAAGTGTTAAACTTTAAGGGTATCGGTAAGTTAGAGTCAATTGACGAGATAAAAAATCAAGGTGTTGTTGGTTTTTTCACATCACCGGATCAACCATCAGACCGGCGTATTTCAATTAATTTAGACCTGATAGACCACGCCAAACTATTTGATGAACAAAATGTATACGTTATTGATGATCGATACAAGCTCTGGCGTTCAGGCAGGTATGGTGGTCAGCGACCTTGTGGAAATCATTTGGTACAGTTTATAAAAAATATAGCAGGAGAGTTGGATAATCCTGTGTTCCCGTTATTTGATATATACGTGTTAAACCTTCTCAATAATGACTACATCGATCCTAGTCTGTTTCTTGCGCATCGGTGTGTTGATAGCCCCTTCTTTTATAATTCTCGAATGGATTTTATTACAGCATATATATCGCAACAGGTTGCTTGTAGATCTATTTCAGCTATTCCAAGTAGTAGCATTGAACTTGAACCACACCAACTTGCTGTAGTCGCTCAGGTTTTAAACGACCCAGTTAAAAAGTATTTATTAGCTGATGAAGTAGGACTGGGTAAAACCATTGAGGCCGGCTTAATACTTAAAGAATTACTCTTTAATGATATAAATAAAAAAGCGATTGTTGCTGTGCCTGAAACATTAGTGTTGCAATGGAAAAGTGAATTATCCAATCGGTTTCATTTAGACGATTTATTTGGAATTAATTTGGTTATTTGTAACCATCTTGAACTACCGGAACTACTAAAAAAACACAACATTGATATTTTGATAATTGATGAAGTTCATCAAATGGCACCATGGGCTTGGTCCTCATGTGTAACTGAAAAAGCTAATTATCAAATCATTGCTGATGGATGCCATCTTTCAGATTCATGCCTCCTATTGTCGGGCACACCGTTAAATGGTAATGAGAAAAATTTCCTTGCGATGCTGCATCTATTAACTCCTGAATCATATGAATTGACAGAAGAAGGGGTGGTAGATTTTACGCAAAAGGTTGCTAAGATGGAGACTGTTGGACAGATCTATTCTTCGTTAATGATTTCCAGTGATAACGTATCCCTTTCTGAGAGCATTGATCGAATATCAGATCTCTTTCCTACCGATGAACTCTTTAAACGATTAACTGATGAGTCAACACCACTATTAGATTGGATGGCAACTGAAGATTCAGATGAAAGAACGGATATTATAAGGCGTATAAAAACCTACATAGGCGATAATTTCCGCTTGTATCAAAGGCAATTACGCAACCGGAGGTCAGATCCATCTATTGCAGGAGTTTTTCCCACGCTAGCGGGTGTTATAACGAGACGTTGGAGTATTAATTCGGTCTACTCAACAGAGCAGTTATTGGACATGTTTCGTATCGAAACCTTGACTCAAAGTAGCAATAATATTGCATTGACAGCAGAAAAATTCAGAAGCTGGCTTGAAGACTTATTCATCAGTCCATTGAACGTCGAGATACGTGCAAAAGAGATTTTAATTCAGTTTTCTGAAGAATTAGGCACTGATGAGAAAGAAAGTTTAATCGAGATTATTGAGTGTGCAGAGCAAGAGCAGTGTGCGAAAGATGATGAATTACTTATCTCATTATCAGAGTGGCTTGATGAAAACCCTACGGGACAATGCGTCTTATATTGCTCTGATCCCAAAGTTGCTGATCATGTGGCTAGTTTCTTAGGCATTAATTTACAGCATCCCACAGAACGTCATTTGATAAAAAATGAGCCAAAATTTCTCACTGACAAAACTTATCGCGTTTTAGTTTGTGATGAAAATGGTGAGGATGGTTTAAATTTGAATGGTGGGACCAAGTTATTACTTCATTACAGTATTCCAATGTCGCTGTCGCGCATAGAGCAACGCATAGGCAGAGCAAACCGTTATAGTGCCCATATTTTTGCGACTCCCGTACAGAATTTAATTTTGCTGCCTGAAGTGAATTCCTATTGCTCTAAATGGCATGAATTACTCGCGGATGCTGTTGGAGTATATAGTGAGTCAGTTGCGAGTCTGCAATATGTGCTTGAAGACCATATTGAGAAAATGATGGGGAATTTAGCTCAAACTGGTGTTGACGGTATTGATAGGTTGTATGAACTTTTTTCTGGTGACAGAGGGATAGTTGCTAGAGAAAGACAATCGGTGGAAATGCATGAACTCCTGTATAACATGGATGATAAAATTGAAGAAGCTAAGATCTTTGCCGACCAGGTAACAGACGGCGATGAGTGGGCAGAAAAAGAGCAGAGTTTGATGTTTGGTTGGATCATAAAGGCTCTTCATTTTCAAAAAATTAAAGGCGATATACCTAATACATTCCGATTTAAGTACCAACCGCAGCGAACATTTATTGATCTTAAAGCTTTTTTGACTCGCTGTTTTTCGGGTATCGATCTAGACAATACTATTGGAGAGTCTGTAGTCACTAATTTGATGAGCGCTGACCGACAGATTGCATCTCATGGCAATAAAGTATATCCCTTTCGAATTGGTCAACCTTTTGTTGATGTGATTTACAAAGAAATGGAAAACGATACCCGGGGCGTCTGCACTGCAATGCTGCGTGTGCATAATATTCAAGCGCTAGGTGAAAAAAATGTATTTTTTAAAATTGATTACTTATTAACTGCCCAATCAGAAGTGGAACAAGATATTCCTAATAGCCAAAGTGATGGTAACGATCGGCTAATGTCAAAAGTTCTGTCAAGTTGGCATAAAGATTCAGGTGAAATCCTTGATGATGAAACATGGCTAAAATATGTCAGTAAAACTCAAGAAAATGATGTGAATGTAAAAGCAGAGCATTGGGTAGCAATTGAAGAAGAGTATCCTCCTGATCAATGGAGTGAAATAGTCAAGCAAGTCACCCTCGTGTCAGAGAAACGTTTGTATGCTTCAGATACTCATGTCGGCTATACGTCTAGAATGTTGGCAATCAAGGCTCTGTTTGTAGTGCTGTCGTTATGAGTCAGCATGCAAGCGAGTGGCATAGATTGAGTACTTGGCTAAACGAGGCTGATTTATCAATTTCATGTACATTCAAAAACAGTTTTTATAATCGATTGGTAATTGTTATTCAAGATGCTGAGGCTTGTGTTGGCGATATTGCCTCGGCCTACCGAGATGCAATAATGGGGGCGCCATCAGAGAATAGGGAAGATGGTTTGCCTGGATTAGGCCTAACCCAGGAGGACAAAAAATGCTTAGAAAATATAGGATTGAAAATTAATTTTCGCAAACAAATAAAGGTTATAGAAAACGAATTACAGTCAGATGACGGCCCAGTTGACTTGAATAAAATATATTCATTTCATAAGGTCTCAAAGATAAAACAATATTCTGTGGACCCAGTCCTAAGTAAGTTGTTTAAAAATGGTCGTTATGAATATTATAAAGGTAGTGCTCAGGCAGCAGCTGTTAGAATCAATTTAAAAGCTCAAGGGAATGCTACAACCATAGTCAATCTTCCTACTGGCACAGGAAAGACTCTGATTGCCCATGCATTAAGTCTGTGTGAAAAAAACAAATTAACGTTAGTAATTGTGCCGACCACAGCCCTTGCCATAGATCAAGGTAATCGTGCCAAGACCGAACTTTCTTTGCAGGAAAGTGGGTGTTATTTTTGGTATGGATCACAAGACCAGTCACAGAAAACGACTATAAAATCAAATATAAGATTGGGTTGCCAGGCAATTTTATTTGTCTCACCTGAAGCAGCTTGTCAGTCACTTTTACTACCTTTATTTGACGCTGCAAAAGATGGTTTGATTGGAAGTATCGTGATTGATGAAGCCCATATGGTGGCCGAGTGGGGAGATGGTTTTAGACCTTATTACCAAATTTTTGGATCTTTAGTAGCTTCCCTTAGAGAAATATCACCGAATGGGATGAAGTGTTGTTTAATGACGGCCACATTAACTGAACCAACGATGCAGTATCTAAAAGATACCTTTGCAGATAAAGATAACAATGTTTCAACAGTTGAAGTGCACGGCAGTTTTTTACGCTCAGAAATTCAGTTTCATACCCATCAAGTGAAGCCGGGTGCACATAAAAATACGCTGTTAAAAGCTGTCAGATTGTTGCCTAAACCGCTTATTGTTTATGTTTCGACGATTTCAGCTGCAAATACCCTACAACAAGATATCATGAGTATGCAGTTCTCTAGGGTTGGTTTGGTGACGAGCAAAGTGAGTGATAATAAAAAGAAAGACCAGCTTAATCTGTGGAACAGTAGCCAACTCGATATTATGGTTGCAACATCGGCTTTTGGTATGGGCGTTAACAAGGACAATGTACGGTCAGTACTGCATGCTGATGTACCTCCCAACATCGATAGTTTTTATCAGCAAGTAGGCCGTAGTGGCAGAGATGGATACTCCTCTCAGTCCATGGTGATATGGCATAAAGATCAAATAACTCAGGCTATGGCGCTCAACAGGAAAAAACGTATCACACTTAAACTAGGTGTGGAGCGATGGAAGGAAATGTGGCGCTTATCGAAGACTCACTCAAACGATGAGGTGGTGGTTGATTTAAAAAGTGCCCACTCTGGAATGGAGCAAAATTATAGTAGAGAAGAGAATGAAAAATGGAACCGGCGAGTGCTCCTTTCAATGCAGCGAACAGGCATGGTTCAGACATCTTGGCCCGTTCCTCAACCCCCTGAGTATGATAAATCCCTGACAAATGATGAAAATAAAGCCACAGTTGATGAATACTTTAAACAATATTATGGCACGCTAAATGTGACCCCGATAGTTGACAACCATCAAGAGCCCGAAACTTGGAGTAGTCTTTATGGTCCCCAATTAGAAAATGAGCAACATCACACTAATAAAGGCTTCGAAACGCTTAGTAATTGGCTAAAAAGCCCACGGGATATACCCCTATGCAAGATTTTAGAAGCTACATACTCCATTGGAGATGTAACGCCTGAGAAGGTATGTAATGGCTGTCCTGGATGTCGGGCAAAGAATTTTGAAGTTTACCTTCCTGAAGTGGGCCATTATTGCAGTGTAATTGGTTTTGTAGAACAGAATTCCTGGTCTGAACCATTGAACAATAAAAATCCAGATTTAAATTTATACTACTCTACAAGTACTAGAGAAACGCCCTCAACTGCTAAGTTTATAGACAAGTATTCGTCTTGGATTATAAAGTTGTTAGAGATGGGAATAATCAGCACAATTCGCGCAGAGCCACATGTTCTCACGATGTTAAAAGATAAGATTTTTCGCAAATATAAAGGATTCTGGGTGGGCATTGACATAAACCAAAGTTTTACTTCTGAAGTAAGATGGCCCGAGTTAATACTGATAATGCCAGAGGCGAATATTATTCCAGAGTTCGTTTATGAACTAAGCTTTACGCCGAGAATGTTGGTCGCACCAGATCATATTATATCTGATTATAATAATGGTGCTCGGTGGTGGGAAAAATCCACTCATACATCCAACTTGAAACATTTTAAAGCAGGAAATTTCTAATGGCAGTTTTTTTTAACACTACAGCCCAAGGAAGTCACATAGGTACACTTTGCCTAATATATAGGGTGCTACGTCGAGCTACAGACAAAGAAATTACAGTGGATAAGTTAAAGGCGTTGTGTGCGCCTGACACATTAGCTAGGAAAAGTAACCATAAAACTAAATTCCAAGATATGCTAACTTTTTGGGGGAAGGATTTTCATAAGATCTGGTCAATTAATGAAGATGGTAAATTGTCACTAATTCCAGACCATGTAACTAAAAATCCAAATCCAACACCTGAAGAAATATCTAAGGTAGTCAGATCTGCGCTTTTTAAGAAACCAATAGAAACCATAACGACTGCCAAAAACGATAACAAATATACTACAGAGCCATTATTTTTATGCCTGTCGTGCTTCTTAGCGTGCGAAGCACATGGCCCATTTGACAAAGTCCCGATTAACAAAAGCGCTATTGTCAGTTCGCTTAGAGAACGTCTAGGTACAGGTACGGACTATGCCTTAAATGAAGAAGAGTTCTCTGGGTTAATTGAATGGATGTTATTTTTGGGTTTTGCCAATCTCAACCATGGTGATGTAGTTATTGACCCGACCAGAGTCGTTAAAGACGTGTTGAATGAAATTTTTTGTCTTAAAGCAACGCTACCCATTCGTGAGTTCATTAACAAAATAGGACATCTTATACCGGTGTTTGATGGGGGTGATTATCACAAGCAAACTATCTTACTGATGAAGAGTAATGGGTGGGAATATAATTATGATAAAAAAATGTCATCTAGCTTGAGTTTAGCCTTACACCGACTTCAAATTGAAAATCTAATCACGCTAGTACCTGGTTCGGACGATCTTGATTCGATCGAAATGGATGAGCCCATTAGCATGCAATCGAAGGCTATTGCGGCAATCACATTCCGGGAGTTCAACACGAATGCTTAACCAATATTGGCCAAAGGAAGAGCAAGTCGAACTTGTTATGCATACGGAAGCCGAAGTGTCTGCGGAGCATCTATTATTAGCCGTACATGAACCAATGCGTTTATCCCACCGGTACAAGGGAGACAGTAGTGGGGACCTTAGGACTGAGAATGAATTATTGAATGACTTGCTCACTTTACCCTACCCAATTCCTATTGTTGGTGCACCTGGAACCGGCAAGTCGCACCTTGTTTGTTGGCTTGATGCAAAACTAAGGGTTAATAAAAGTTGTGCTGATTGGCATATTATACGCATACCGAAGGCAGCAAGTTTACGGCAGGTACTGGAACTTCTTTTAGATGGACTATCGGACACAAGCCTTAAAGCAACTCGTGAGAAGATTCAAAAAATAGGTAAGGGACTTAAAATAGATCAAGTTGCCAATAGTTTAATTTTGGATATTACATTCGCACTCGCTGAACTTTATGAGAAAGTAGGCGCTGATCTTCAGACACAAAAAGATTCAGATCCAGCCTCTATAACCCGGGATCAGATATCTCGCCATGCAATGCTTAAACGACATGCTGGGTATGAAGGACTTGGTGCGCTGATAGGTGATTCGACTTTTAAACAAAGATTGGTGGGAAAGGATAAGTGCCTCTATCGTATTGCAAGACGTTTTACTGAGGGCAAAAAAAGAAAAGAAGAGGACGAGGAAAAACTAGCGCTAATCACGCTTGATGATCTTGGGATAAATGACTTGGACACCAGAAAGCTTTCAGAGGCGGCGGGGCATTATATAAAACGAGTGCAACTTACAGGTCAGGAAAAACAGTCTGAAGTAGTCAATCTGCTAAATGAATTACTTGAAGACGCACTTCATCGAACAGCTACGAATCTATACCAAGTTGAAGGATTCACTGATTTATTTACAGAAATACGCCGCTACCTGAAACAAAAAAATCAGACTTTGGTTCTGCTGATTGAGGACCTCTCAGCGATATCTGCGATTAAGGATGAATTGTTAGATAATTTACTGGTAAATAGCCTTTATAAGGGCCAAGAAGATCTGTGTCCAATACGGTCTGTATTTGCAGTTACAACTGATGCAGAAGGCTATAAGGCTTACACAGGAAGACGAGATACTATTTTAAGTCGACTTGGAAATAAAGAATGGCACATCGATGATAGTCTTCCTGACGAACAAGACACTATGGCTAGAATAGAAAACTTATGTGGCCGATATCTAAATGCTGCAAGAATAGGTTTTGATCGTCTGAAACAAACTTATAATGAAAGGAAGAGTGAGGAATCTGAATGGCCATTAATTTGGAAAGCAGGTGCAGATGACGATGTTGAGGTGGTTAAAGCCTTTGGTGAGTCGCTGAATGGGCACCCCTTGTTCCCTTTTAACAAACACGCACTAAAAGCATTAGCCTACGCGTATTGCTATCAAACTGGAAAATTACAATATGTTCCTCGAGACATTATTAACCTCATCCTAAAATCTGTGTTGACGAGTTATCGCACACAGTTCACTGATAATAAATTCCCCAGTACTGAACTCTTGGAGGCGCTACCTAACGCCAATGGGTATGGATCAGCAGATATATCTACTGAAGTTGCCCAAAGCCTTCAATTAAATATGGAATTGACTGGCCGGATAAAGACACTGGTTACTATATGGGGCTATAAGGCAGATGATCTTGCAGATTTAGCTCAGGCTATGCCACACCAGATACCTCGTCTATTTTGTGAAGACCAACTTGCGGATATACTTATTAATGTTGTTTCTGGAGTTCCATTCACACCCACAGTCACACCTAAAGTCACACCAATAGTGCCTTTTCCTATTATTCCCACAGTGGATCAAACTGGTCAAGTGGTGTTACCAGGCAAGGTCAGTCGACTCAAGGAAATATCAAGAGATGTCGACTCATGGTTTTCTACAGGAGCCGTCCCACCAGATGATGCGAAGACTATTAGAAAAGCGCTTCAAAAAGAGTTGGAGTTCGTTCTGAGTGAAGACTATGGAAAATGGGTTGCTGTTAAAAATTTAAAAGAAGAAATTAAAGGCTTAAGGCCCCCAATTTCTGTTGGTTTTAGTGGAACTAATCCAACTAAATGTATTTTATGCTTTGGTAAACCTGCTACAACTAAGTACGTCAACGGGCATTATGGTGATGATTCATCAAAATATAAGTCATTTATAATAGCTCTCAAGAGATATGAAGAAAATCAAAGAAGTTGGAAATATAGTCTTGGATTTACGGACTACTGTCGTTACCAAAGTTTCATTAATGAATGGGTAGTTGAGTCAATTCAAATACTTGTTGAGCAAAGTCGTGAGTCAGTAAAAGGAAGGATAAAAGAACATCTTAAGAATGCCTATATATTTAATCCAGAGCTTTCAGGGTTCTATGATAAGCTCCGTTTTGTTTGTCACCCCTTCGAAAGTCAAGCAGACAAAGGATTTTTTCCTCCAGACGGTATTAGCTCATTTTTGGCTAATACACCTGTAAAACAATGGAATGAAAAAGTATCATCTATCGCTTATGGCTGGGATGATTCCACTAAGTTATTGTTAAGTATGTATACCCCTGGACTCCCTTACGCAATCGAAGGGGACTTGCTCAAATCTATTTTTCATGGGGCTATAGACCCCATGCTACCGTTTTCAAAAGATGTATCTAGAGAAGCAAAAATTGCTCAAGATGCACTGAAATACGATTATAAAGTATTCGAGTTATTGCAGGGGTGTTCTACTGAAGAAGAATTTCAGGATACTTTAAATGACCTGTCTGGACTTCTTAGAGGTTTGTCTGATGAAGGGGTATATTCTTCTGGTACGGGTATGACAGCACTACAAGTCTCAAATAAGGTAGCAAAAGTCCTTAAGGAAGATTCATGGCCAACTACGAAAGCACTTCTGCGACTCCTAGGATCTTTTGAGGCAAGTGAAATAGTCACTAATCTTGGTAAGGTTGATGAAGAAAAAGCTAACAATGTACGGGCTATTCTCCTCCAATGGAAGCAGAACTATACTGACGCAAGCCAACGTCTTCGAACAGCAAATGTTGCTAGTGGACATAGTGATACTGCGGCAGAAAAACGGCAAGTCCAGAATCATTTAATAAATATTAAATCAAAGTTGACTGAGTTGGAGGGTCTTAGTCATGACTAAATTGTCAGAATCCATTATTGAACTAAAAGCCGAACTGGATGTATTTAGAGACAGTAGGGGAGACAGCACAGCTACAAAAGAATATGGAATTATTTCAGACGGTTTGGAAACTATTCCCAATCAAATTGACAGTGCAGTAAATCAAATAAGAGTATTGGCTCAACTTAATAAAGACCTTAAATATAGATATTTAGACTCTGAAGAAAAAGATTTATTGGCTTTAACAAAGGAGACATTTGAAGCGTTTAGAGAGCACTGGCATACAAAAGATATGGAATCCCGCCAAGGTGATTTTTTCAATGATTTTTTAAAAGCCAAGGACACTCTTATCCAAGCTATTCGTAAAACAAACACAAATGCATGGACGGAGGGCCTAGGTATTCTTGCGAAAAAATTCCTTGTTGAAGACTATCTTATTGATGAACAGTTCAGTTTGGAAAAAGAATCCATTGTGCGGGCCGAACGTTTCAAAACTGCAAGTAATGAATTTAAGCGCAAAGGTGCTGTAATTCCGAAAAGTGTCATCGAAGTAGAGGACATTCTCACTCTTGCTGATGAGTTAGCGTTGATTGGCGGTCAAATTCTTTCTCAAAATTTACCTAAGGCGGTTGTCAGGTTTATGAAAGCGACAAGGACTGATGATGGTGCTGGGTTAGAACTGTTAACTGAAGAAGTAAAAATTTATTTAGAAAGTAAACATGCGGCTAAAGATTTCTTTATCTATCGTAGGAAATTGTTCACATGAGTACCCACCTGCAGAGAGCACTTGACGCTATTGAAGAAAGGGAAGCAAAGTTACTTGTTTGGGGAGATACCGAGGTTGGATTCAGTAGGGAGGAATTAGAAGATATGATCTCACCGCTCTTGGATATAGAAGATCCGAGCGAATCAACCGTAGTGGACGAACTCGAAGACCATGCAATGATCTATGAGACAACCCAGTCCAATGAAGATGGCGACCCACTCTTTCGTAGTCGAATGGCTGAATCGGTTAGGCTGTACTCTAACCTTCGGCAATGGTTCCACGGGCAAGCTATTGAAAAATCTAAGACACTGGTTTCTGATTTTAGGTTTATGCGAAAGCCAAGGCATTACCCTGCTCGAGATCAAGACTTATTTAGGGTTCTATCTTTGTGGACGAAGCGAGGACTGGTCAACGATCTAAAAAAGAAGGCACTACAAGTACTTATTGGTGAATATCAAATGGCGGGCTTTCAAGTGAGGGCTACCGAACGTATTCTTATGGGCATTCCTGACCCAAATATCTCGTTTAATAATAACCTTAAATCGGCTAGTAGTACGATCATCTGTGCTGGTACTGGCAGTGGTAAGACTAATGCCTTCTTCTGGCCTGCTTTGTCGTACGTAGCAGATGACGTCGTAAAAAACCCTGTAAGTCGAGTTCGAGTAGTAGCCTTATATCCTCGTAACGAGCTTTTGAAAGATCAATTTAATGAGGCGTTTTATCAGTGTAGGAAATTGGATGGCCTGATGACATCTGAAGGCGGAAGAAAGTTAAAAATTGGGGCGCTATTTGGAGATACTTTTCGAGATATAAATGATGCTAAATATCAAGCGCAAAAAGACAATAAATTATTCCATAACTTTAGTTTATTAAAATGTGGAAATGGGTCCTGTTCAGGTGAACTAAGATGGAATAAAGTTGATTTTGATAAAAATATAGAATTACTTCGTTGTAGTTTATGTGCCACGAAGGTGGGTTCGGATGAGGTCATGCTAACTCGAGAGACAATGGCTAAAGACGCACCTGATATAATTTTCACTACTACAGAGATGTTAAACCAAAGAATGGGAGACCCTAAATTAAGGGTACTATTTGGTATTATAAGGGGCAAACAAAATGTACCTCTTGTGCTTCTTGATGAGGTACATACATATTCTGGCACTACTGGCGCTAATGTTGCACTTCTGCTTCGACGATGGCGGCGACTGGCAGGGCGATACCCCCACTTTGCTGGCCTATCAGCAACACTGACAGGAGCAGAAAAGTTCTTTTCTCAATTAACTGGAATAAAAGAAGAGAGAACACAGTTAATTGAGCCTTCGCCTGAGGAGATGGATGAAGAGGGTAGCGAATATATGTTGGCATTACGTGGGGATGCAGTATCTAAAACTGCATTGTTATCTACCACGATCCAGGCAACTATCCTCGCTAGTCGACTACAAGATAACTCCGTTGGCTCTTCTGCTATTTCAAAAGGTACTTGGGGTACTAAAACATTTGTATTTAGTGACGATCTTGACGCTACCAATAGGCTCTTTGGTAACTTACAGGACGCCGAAGGTAGGTTAAGAAAAGGGCCTTTTTGGCATTTTAAGGAGGATGTGGGATCTTTGGCGATGTTGCGTAACCCAATTAATATCAGTGAACCATTTTTGGATCATTATAAGCAAAATTGGCAAATAGCAAAAAATATTGGTCACTCTTTAGATTTAACAGATAGAACGGTTATAGGAAGGACTTCTAGCGAGGACAGAGGAGTCGACGTGAGAGCAAATGTCGTTATTGCGACTGCTTCACTTGAAGTTGGATTCAATGACCCAGCAGTTGGTACTGTTATACAACACAAAGCGCCACAGGATTTTTCATCTTTTTTACAGCGGAAAGGGCGGGCGGGAAGAGATAGGAAAATGCGGCCATGGACGATTGTCACTCTTTCTGAATTTGGAAGAGATCGATCGATTTTTCAACACTATGAAAGTCTTCTTGATCCAGAGATAAAATCGCTAATATTACCAATCGAAAACGAACATATTCTCCGTCTTAATGCTGCCCAGGCAACATTAGATTGGGCTGGTGAAGAGATTCCAAAATTCAACCCATGGGAACACCTGAATAAACCAGAGAAGAATTTCCCCCGTTCTGTAAAAGAACAAGTCCTCAAATTATTTAAAGCAGTTCTGAGCGATAGTGAAGAGCGCTTAAAACTTCATAAATATATAGAACAGGCTTTAGCGTTACATTGGGATAAAACAGAACTAGTTGAAAAGCTTCTTTGGAAATATCCTAGATCAATTTATATGGAGTTTATACCAACACTCATTCGAAAAATTGAGTCAGACTGGGGGGAATGGTCCAACGCTGAGGGTCGGATAATCCCGTGGCGAGAAGTTAATGACAAATGGGGGTCGCCCGTTGAAGGATTTATTCCCAAAAATCTTTTTTCGGATATTAGTACACCAGAACTCACCATCATTTTAGAACGTGGTATAGGTAAATTTGATGAAAAACACATGGGCTTTTTTTCAGGCTTAAAAACGTTTTCCCCAGGCCGAATATCCAAACGTTTCTCTGTATCTCACGAAAGTTTTTCAGACTGGATCTTTCCAATTCAATTAGAACCCAGTAAGGACCTTCACAATACTAGCCATTCGATAGAGATATCGGAAGTATTTGGAGATAGTCTTGAATCTCTTGACGAGGTGTATTGTTCTGAACTAGATACGAAAATCAGCATTTATCGCCCCACAAAAATCCATACTAGGTCTTTAGCACCCCAATTCAAAATGACCGACAAAAGTAATGCGACTTTGCGTTGGGACGCCGTTTACAAGCCTCTGAATAACATAGAAAATTTAGAAATTCCCACAGGTAGTAGTTGGTTGAGAGGACATTTACAATCTATCGCATTTTGTACCCACCAGACCAATACGCCACTGGAGATAACCCGCTTTAGCACAGGATCTAATGCAGAACTAAAATTCACAGGCGGTGATAGTGCCAGTGTTGCGATTGGTTGGAAAAAAGATGGAGTAGCTGTTGGTATAGGTGCTTTATTATCAGTGGATGCGTTAAAAATTGTTTTCAACTGTAGTGACGAAAATCTTCGTCTCATAATAGAAGATGAATCAATTAATATGGCCTTGCGCTATGGATATTTGCAGGATTTATTGGAATATTGCCCACTCTTTGACGGAAATACATTTATTGCCAATTGGGTGCATGAATGCTTTATTACGGCAATCACATTAGAGGTTCAAGAGGTCAACAAATCCTTAAAGGATGCCGTCAAAAGTGTATGTGATAAGACTTCAAATTACTCTCTTGAAGACACGAGAAAGTTTTTGTTTAAAGAGGATGCTGGGTTACAGATCGATGAGGGTGGGGAGTCCAGTCACCTTCTAAAAGAACAGAAACTCCAGGAAGAGTTAAAGGTTCTTTTGTGCTCAACGACTATGAATAATTTCTTGAAAGAAAGTGCTAAAAAGGCTTTTGATTGTCCATATAGTAGTGATCATTATTTAAAATGGTGCCGTAAAGTTTTAGGAAATACCCTTTCTTCAGCGGTGGAACAATCAATCTGTACATTATTGCCAAGTGTGGGTGATCAAAGTTTAAATACTGATATCCAGCAGAATGCTGACGAAATAACCATCTGGCTGTCTGAGCGAGATATAGGTGGGGTTGGAATCATCACACAGTTTGAGGATAAGTACGATCAGGATAGCCTGGGTGTCTTAAATGTATTGGCAGGCACTTTAGGGGTCGGTAACTATGAGCAGTTAGATTCGGATCTGACGGACCTTTTAGAGAAGCGCACTGATAATCAACAGATAGCGGATGCTTTAAGCAATTTTAGAAAAGTAGATAACTACAAAGATCGAATAGATTCAGTACTTAACCTCAAAAAAACTTTGGTTGCTGAAGGGTTTGAATATTCTCACACTTTTTCATCTGTGCTATTTAGCCGAATTCTTCGCGTTGAGAGTAGTGAACAAACTGACAAGAGTCTACTTGAGTATGTTAAACACTGGCGAGATTTAGAGGGGCTAATGGGTTTTGAATTACCACTTAATATTATATCTGTAGTGCTCGCCATAAAAGATGGTAACCCCCAACATCGTGTATTCTCTTCTGCATGCAAGGTTCAATCTGTACTTTGGCCCCGCGGTAGTGAGGTTCGGCAGTCTGCACTACCTTGTTATAGTTATTTTAATGGCCAACGGCGAACTGAGAGACTGCTTGCAGCTAAATTATGCCCAGACAAAACCCCTACGGTTGAATATATTGAAAATTCTGACTGGCTTATACGTGCTCAGGAGGCTATATGCCAGGATGGAAGGGTAGATCTAGTATTGCCGACTTCATTAAGTGAAAAAATAGGACAGATCACTACGGAGATCAACTCAACTCCATTAGATATTGATGGCCTGTTATTGTACCCAAGAATAATTACCATCGATCGAGTGTTACTAGATTTGAGGGTCAGAATGGAACTAGGGGAGATGAAACATTGACTCGTACAAGGCAACTTTGGCTAACTAATGAGACAGGTCGCCGGAAGGTACGAGAAGTCTTGAGCAGTCAATTGATCAGTATGATTTTCAGCCCTGGAGATCTCTGGTTAGCCTCACCTTGGGCCACAGATTTCGACCTTTTGGACAATAGATCAGGCAGTTGGAATTCATTGGAACCCCAATGGGCTTTTCGGTTTGTTAGATTTTCAGAGGTGCTGATAAAACTCATGGAGAGCGGTTGTCGTTTGCGAATTGTCACTTTAGAGGAGCGAATGGATGAGTTTACCAAATTCTTTATTAACCGATTACAGGTTGCTATTCCAAAATCTGAAACATTTCAGCATGTATTGAGAGATGAATTGCATATCAAAGGAATTTTAGGGCCTGATTTTTACCTAGCTGGTAGCATGAATTCGACCTATAGTGGCGCATATAAAAACGATGAACAATTGGAGTTAAAATCTGTACAAAGTGAAATTATTGAAGCTCGCTTAAATTATGAGCAAGCATATGGTGACTTCAGTGGTAGATAAATGGCTTAGTAGATTCTTTGACGAAACGAACAAATGGCCCTTGTCGGAAGTCCAAAAGAAAAATTACCCTGATCGCTTTAAGGATTCTTTAGGTATTATGCTAGAACAGACCCTTGAAGAAAGCTTACCAGCAATATTGCCCAGGTGGCAGGAACATAATAATAAACACTTATTCTATATAGTAGCGAATGACTTTAGGCAGTTAGGGGAGTTGAGAGGCATAGTGCGGTCTGTTTTTGGTGAAACATATTTATCCTATTCCCAAATAATTATTAAGCTTGCAGATGACGAGAAAGAAGAGTTATTGCTCCAAAAATACCCTTGTGGTTTTTTGCGTCTAGAGGTGCATGATTGTTTTAATATTAAGGAAGAAGTAATAGCGCAATTAATGACTAGTTTGAATGAGATTCTATCTAGATACCTTAAGAAACCTCTGTTCCGGAGTACTGTTAAACGACCTACTGCAAGAATACTACGTGACTTTCAGAATGCAATTAATTTTGGTGATGGCACATCCGCACTGACGTTAAAAAAAGAACTCCAATCGCGTAAACTATTGAGCCCGATGAATCTAATTTCTTTAGAACTCCAGGCTCTCGCTACTTCTAACCTCTGGCCGGATATTTTATCTGATAAAAGCCGATTGCGTGATGTACTAAGTTCTGATACATCATGGCGTGTTAAATCAATTATTTTGCGGGCTCTTCGGGTCACTAGTTTGGATTCTAGTATTATAGAATCTCATGCCAGCGTCGAAGTGGTGAGCAAGTATGCTGACCTGCAGCAAATATTCTTTAAGAGTCCTAACCTTCCTCATGAATCTATATATGATGAAGAGTGGGTATGTTGGTCAATCGGAGCAACGGCCTTTGGGTTTGATGGTGTTTATACAACGCTACCTGAAAGATTTATTAACAATGGGTGGGCACAGCAATTAAAAAATTGGGTTTCACCAGACGCGGCAGTAGGGGGAGACGACTTATTAGTTCTTGATAAAGAATTATTGGGTGAACCATCGATTGATCTAGCCTGGTCTATGCTTCAAGAGAGCCTTAATGCCAGTATGGATGAGCAAAAAGCGGTTTATGGAGTGATTAGTAATTACCCTGAAGATATTGTCGACTCCTTACTAGCTGATGAAGACAAGGCGTTTATATGGGCGCATTTTATCGGCCGTTATGAGCAGAAATGTTCTTTAAGCAGTTGGAGTGATGTATTAAAAGAAATTAACAAAAACACCCCCTTAGAGGAAATACAAGAGGAGCTTGGTGGATGTATTGTTAAATGGGGAATAAAGGAGTGGGATAATAAGATACTACAGAGTCTTATTCAAAATGAGAATACATCAGCGATGCGAGATATTCTGCCACAAATTCTTTCTTGGCTACATAGCCACAGTATAAGTATTTCTAAAGATAATAGCCTTGAAATATTACTGAGCCTTGCCAGTGATGATGCTCGTTCCCCACAAGATATAGTTTTGTGTGGAGACCTGATAAGGGGGCTAACGAATTTGCCGCTTTTACCTGAAGAATATATAGATGCTCTTGATTATGTTCAAGAGGTTTGGGGGGGGGACATTGGTGCTGTGAGTCTATACGCCGTGAATTACTATTTGGATTTAATAGATGTTGTAGCTGATGCGGCATGTGTAGTTCCAGATAGACGTGAGAAGCTTTGGAATATATTTCAAGAGTTTTTAATTAAGCAATGGACAAAGCTTGATGAGGCGCAGAAGCTAAGTGTGGTTAAATTAGCAGAGGATTTAACTGGCACGAGCACACAATTCCCTTCTGTTTATGATGACCAGGAGTTCGAAGTTCCCAGGAAGTTTATTGATCTTTCTGGTCACCAACTCGCAATTTACTCCTTAACAGAAGGCGCAGGCCGACGAGCAAAATCGGTGATAAGCAATAAATATCCAGGTTTAGGAATTATTTTAAACCACGATAAGACTGCTACATCTTCCTTAATAAATTTGGCTGACAAAGCAGATTATTTTGTTTTTGCTGCTAAAAGTGCTGCTCATCAAGCCTTTTACCCAGTATCAGATCGTCGAAAAGATTTGATTTATCCTGATGGAAAGGGCTCGACAAGCATTATTCGAGCATTTGTAGAGTACGTTGATAGTTCTTTATAGGTTTTTTAATTGCCGAATTAAGTGTTGGCTAAGTTCTAGGTAGTCACGTGGAATGAATTGAAGACCATTCCATGGACGCTTGTTGTCTAAACCAAACTCCCAGTGTCCCTCTGTCCACGCACATTGACTAGCTAACAAGTTTAATTGTCTTGCGAATTCATCTCTATGTTTTGCACCAGAATCACTGTAGATATGTTCTAAAACGAATCCCATAGCAATAATACCAACTCCATGGACGAGCCTTGATGTTCTTGGAGTTTTGCCGACCCAAGCTTCTGGAAAAACGCTTTGGACGGCAGCAAAGAACTCACTAATTATAGTAAACTGTGCTACTTCAGGATTATTAGATAGTGACATTTCTCGCAAAACACCAGCATTTAAGGAGTTCATAATCAATTTCTGCAAGGCTGTATCTTTTAGTGTACCTTGTGGGTTTGTATGCTGCGCTATTTGGCCATGGAGCGATGAATCCTCATCATAATTTAAGCGTTCTACAAGGCCTGCAGACTTAGATCTAGATGAAAGCCTGTGTGGCAGGCCATTAACAGATGGCAATAACTCATAAATAAGTGTCTTAGGTAATGGCCGGGTGTTATTAATAAGAATGAACTGTTTTCGCAACTCTTCTTCGTTAGAACAAACAATCATACTCACTAGCACTTCGAAATTTTTACCAGGAAGACCAGAAAGGGCAGTGAGACGCTGTTGTCCATCTACGACGAAGCCTTTGCTGCCCTGAGCTACATCGATCGTTACTTGTGCCATGCCGTCTTGGTTATTAGTAATGGTGACACCTGAAGTAAAAGCTACAACAACTGAATTAGGTAAGACAGCCTCGTCGGCCGCGAGGTATGTTCTTATCTCATTAATGTGTGCCGCCACCTGGGGGCGCTGAAAACCTGTTAAAGAGCCATCTTTTTGTCGTCCAATTCTGTCAATACGCGCAAAATCTAAAATTTCATTTGCGGGAGCACAAAAAGATAAAACCTGCAGATGGTTGCTTTGTTTTGGTACTAAAGCTGTGTAGTTATATTTTGTCATTTTATTAAAATTCTGTTGAGATGATTATGGTAAACATTCAAATTATGGATACCTCTTCTTTTATTTCTATTGGACCCTCGGAATATTATTCCTTCAACCCCAATCGCATTGCATACGTCACAATTGCAATCTTCCCAAGGTCTGCGTTTTAACGTTTTTATATACTTTTCCTCAAGCTTACTAAGTTGCTTTAATAGCTTAGTCTCATCTGCCGTTGGGGTGTTGTGCAATGGTCTAGTATATTCCATCACTGCATTAAGGGTATTTTCAAGGGTCTCCTGACCAGCGGCATACATGCGCAGTGAACTAAGTGCAGAACTTTCCATCTCTAATAAATGTTCTTGTTTATAAAGCCCGGTTTTGGCATGGGTTTTAAGCTTATTATTGCTAATAGCTTGTGGAATTCTAATGGCTGTATAGTAATCAATACTGCCATCATTATTAGGTAGGTAGTAGTTTTTTACAGAATCTTTAAATGCTTTCAAAAGAGGGGATGTGGTGTCAAAGCTTGCAACTTGTTTGTACTTTACAAACTCATGCAGATTGTCAGCTTTGGCAAATCCTAGAAGATGTACTTTGATACCAGGCCACTGCTTAATGGCATCAGTCACAGCGGTAACGGCTATATGAGTATCAGTCGCCGTTAATGGCACCATACCACCAATAGCAAGGTATCTATACCCAATCTTAACTAACTCTATTGCAGCATGCGCTAGACTGTCTGGTGACCATCCTTGAATTACACCAATCGGGGTAAACGTATTATCAAGCTTCTTACTTTCTTCAAAGAATTCACTGGCTAAATTTAGGGTTATCTCAAAGCGTTTTTTACTAACTGCATTACCACCATTGAGGCCAGAAACACTTTTGTCAAATTCGAAGATAATATGATCAACAGCACAACCATGAGTGAATTGGCCCTGGCCATAAAATTCTACAGTGTCAGCAGCAGTGTAGGGTGGCTCAGGCATGTCACAATATGAAAAAGCACCATTGTCACCAAAAATTGGCATTTCCAGTTGTTCTTTGGCAGTAAGGCGAAGATGCGCCCTAGCGCCGACACGCCTGAAACGCATGGATAACGATTCATTCATTTTTCCAGGGTAATTAGGTTCACCAATCATGGCCCGTGACAACAGCACCCCATCATATGGGGCTTTTGTTAAAAGCTCATGAGGAAATACATCATCCCAGTATGCTTCACGGTTTGCACCATATTGGTCGGTTAAGAAATTAAACCGCGGATCAACATGATCCATACTGTCAGCAAAAATAAATTTCATGTGATTTACAACTTGCTCTCATAATCTAGACGTGTCAACAAATCTGACAATAGTCTTACATGCTTGCTTAGCTTCTGGATTTCATTCCACTCTAAGTCAATGTGTGACCATGTGCCTTCTGTCCAACGACAATGCGGCTGAATCCTTTGCAGGGCATCTTCAATGTATTTTTGTGGATCAGATTGCCCCATCGCTCTGCCCATTATTCTATCCATCAAGATGCCCATAGCAGTAATGCCAGCTGAGTGCATTAATCGGCTTTGGGTTGATGGTAGGCCCCATGCATCGGGGAAGACTGTCTTAACAGAGTTCCAAAATATGATCAGCGTGCTATACATTTTATCCAGATCTGAAGCCTCTGATCCAAGACTTTTAAACTGCGCCAATGCACCCAATGGGTTTCTAATACTGTTTTGGATCATTTCGATAATCGCGCTATCAACTATGACTCCCTGCTTTTCTTTATCAGTCGATATACGTTTGATTAATTGATAAAAAGGAGAATCGGGATCACGGTTCAGTAGTCCACATAACTCACTAGGTATTTTTCGCACAGCAAGATCTCTTGGTAAGTGCTTATCTACCTCAGGTAAAAGTTCGTTTATTAATCGTGGTGGCAAAGGCTTTGCTTTATTCACCAAAATAAATTGTTCTCTTTGGGTTTCCAAATCAGCCGCTTCAAATGCGATAACAGGAACATTCAAACCTTTCTTTTGTGCTTTTGATAGGGCGAGAGAGCGCTGCTGCCCATCAACTATCCAAGCGACTCTATTTCCTTCTTCTCTAATCGGTACAGTTAATGTTCCAATTTGGCTTGAAGGAATTGTCCCCTCTGCATCACGACCTCTTGCTTGGGTAAACTCTACCTGAGGAGAGAGAGCCAAAATAATAGAGTTAGGAAACAATATATCACCCTGATCTAAATAGGCCGCGATATTATTCACATGTTGTTGAATATTCTTACGCTGGAAGCCCTCAAGTTTATCATCAGAATTACGCTCAATGCGGCTTATATCAGCGATCTGCGTGATTAACTCTCCAGGAATGAAAAACGCATACACTGGCGTATTCCCTCTTTGAATTGTTTTAAGTGCGCGTATTTTTATTCCCTTATCTACCATTTTTATCACCCATCAATTTCTTTACAGATTGGAAAATTCCACCGAATCTCTTTTGTTCACATGCGGTCAATTCTACATCTCTTAATCGGCGTAGTGACTTGGATGATGATTGACCCATATATTGCGCCCACTTCTTTTGTAACAGAAGACTAATTTGTTCATCAGATGCCTGCTTACGAATAATTTTGGGTGGTAAACGCATTTTGCTAAGGCTCGCACTAACCAACTGACTGTCTTCAGCAGGGCTTCTTGTAGTCAGTTTGTTATCAATAATGCTCACAAAATGGCGCAAAGCACGTTGGGGAAAGTCACTGTAGGTTCCCCTTAAAGGGCTATCTGGGCCATTGAACCTATTATCATAGGGCATTAAAACGTGATCAAACCTCTTGTTCTTTTTTGTTGCTGCTGGCCCAAATAGCCGCACTCTATTTAATTCAGGGTCTGTTAATTTCATTAGTTCAGGGACTACCATGGCAAAATAATTGGCGGGTAATGCAAGTAAAAATAAAGTGTCACTATTCTTTTTTATCATGGTGTGCAGTGGAGTGTTCCCACGAATACTGTTGATCTCTTGCCACCATAATTGGTTGTTGAAAGTCTCACTTACAATTTTATCCCCCACATAATCACTACTACCCTTAGACACGGTTAGGCTATAGGCGGGTATTTGTTCATTAATATCGACCAAACCTAGTCCAGCAGAAATAAAATAAACAGGACAATTAAGTTCACTCGCTACTTTTTTTATTTCTTGGATAGCCCTACCTTGGTAAAGTTGTCCACAGGGTAAGGGATCGGTATGCTTTAGATGTTGATCAAGTAATCTTTTCCATTGTGATGCTACTTGTTTTATTTGTCCTATTTCTAATGATTCTGCTTCCACCCGCAGTTCTTTTGGAATCGATTTGCTACTGCTGCAAGAGGCTATAACAACAATTTTCATTAAAAACATCCAATTAACTGCACTTATTTTTTTAAAAATAATTACATTAAAAATTATTAATATTAGTATATTATTTATTTAAATGTAACTCAATAAAATTAACTTAAAAAATTTTAATGTAGTGTTGATGACATGACATTGATGAATATCCACACTGAACTTGCTGTTCTAGCAGAGAAATTAGGTTTATATATTTGGATTATCAGCCGGAGTTAACTATTTTAATTTGCTGTATTTGTATGTGATACTTCTTAAAACGCTTTTGGCCATGCCTACAGGAGTAATGATTATGGCAGAGTTAAATCAGCTTATCCTTTACATCAATTCAGGGTACAACAATGAATGCAGTTTAAACCAAACGGTGCAATCACAAATCGACTCATTTGGAGATATAACGTATAGGACTTTAATTACAGATATTAATGGAGAGGAGATCGAAAGTAATGACATGCTTAAAGAGCAGTATGGCATTTCACTTGATGAGTTAGATCATAGACTGACAGACAAGGATGTTGTTAAGTACGAGAGTGAGATAAGTTTCTATGAAGAAAATCGAGTAGGAGCGAACGTTGAAGCTTTTGATTTGATTTGCAGTTTAAAAAAATTTATTACTGATGCAGATGGAAATGGCTCGCACGGGGGGCTTCAGTCAGTGCAGACTACGCAGGGATGGCCGCGACAATCGGTTTTCATAAATGATGAAGAAGCTGAAAGGTGGTTGATTGAACAATTGAAAGCTGAAGGTCATTCGGTAAAAATAATTAGAGTTGATTAAAGTAAAATGTGGGGTGTTTGAATATGCACAAGTTGCTATTCACTCACCTCATAACTAATGCGCACTAATTTAGCCACTTACTTTTTCAGTTCTTAGCCCATGAACATAGTGGTGGTGATACTTTCCACTAACTAGGTATTTAAAAGGAACTTTAGTGTACAAAATCAATGGCAAGATAACCTATTCACCAACAGACTTAATGGTTTTTATGAGTTCGCCATTGTCATCTTGGATGGCACGATTATCTGTTGATTACCCTGAAAGGTTAAAAGGTATTGAAAAAGATCGTGATGAAATGATGGATCTGCTCGCAAACAAGGGCAATGAGCATGAACGATTATTTTTAGATGAGATGAAACAGCAATATGGTTCTGTTAACGTGGCTGTTATTAATCCAGACCCGAAAATAGCAGAACATGCCACAAAAGAAGCCATGGAAAAAGGCTACCAAGTCATTTTTCAAGCGTACCTTAAGCGGGATGCGTTCGCAGGTTTTGCAGACTTTCTAGTCCGTCGTGAAGGTGATTCGGATTTAGGTCATTATTATTATGAGGCGTGGGATACCAAGCTATCTAAAACAACAAAACCCTACTTTGTTATGCAGTTGTGTTGCTACAGTTGGATGCTAGAAAAGGCACAAGGTAAGCTGCCAGAAGAAGCAGTTGTTGTTTTAGGGGATAAAAAAGAAGATCGTTTAAGGCTGCCAGCGTATTCAAGCTATTTTAATAACCTCAAAGCGCAATTTTTAGTCATTCAAAATAACTTTACTGGCGAACCAAGCACAATGCCAGATCCTTCGTTAGAAAGCGATCACGGCGCTTGGGGCAGTTATGCCAAAGCATTGATGGAAAAAGCAGATAGTCTGGCGCTTGTTGCGGGTATGCGCAAAACACAACTCAAACGGTTGCGTGAAGAAGGTATTGAAACCTTGACCATGCTCGCTCAAACGGATGTACTTTCTATTAAAGGGATAGCGCCTGAAACGTTTGAGAAAATCAAGGCGCAAGCGGATATTCAGCTGCGTTCTAGAGGACACGATAAACCTTTATTTCACGTTATTACACAAGATAACGGTCAAGGACTATCAGCGTTACCTCCCGCATCAACTAAAGACGCTTTCTTTGATATAGAAGGGCACCCATTAATTGATGGTGGGCTGGAATACTTATGGGGTGCCAGCTATCACGACATACAAGCAGCACAAGGCAAAGAGTACGCGTTTAAAGATTGGTGGGGTAACAATCAAGAGCAAGAAAAAAGAGCTTTCGAAGACTTTATAGATTGGGCCTATGACCGCTGGCAACAAGACCCTGAAATGCATGTGTATCACTATGCAAGTTATGAAATTACCGCCATTAGAAAACTATCAACACGTAATCAAACTCGATTAAAAGAAGTGGCTGAATTATTAAAGGCATCGGTCTTTATTGATTTATATAAGGTGGTTAAAAACGGCTTATTGATTGGTGAACCTGCATATTCCATCAAAAATGTTGAACACCTATACCGTGGCAAGCGCACAACCGATGTTGCTAATGGTGGTGAATCCATCGTGTTCTATGATAACTGGCGCGAACAGGGTGGGCTTGATGAATGGGTTAACGACAATAAAGGGTATAAAAATTGGCTAGCAAATCCTGATGGTTTCGATTGGAGCGCATGGCGAGCGCTTGATGATATTCGTTCCTACAATATAGATGACTGTGAATCAACATTAGAACTGGTTGACTGGCTGCGTGAGCGGCAAGCAGAGTCAGGTGTCTGTTATAAGCCTGCAGAAGCCATTGAATCGAAAACAGTGCAATCGGATAAACAACTTGAGAATAAGGAAAAACACGAAGCGTTGTCTGCCAGGCAGCAAGCATTAATCGACCACTTTGAATCTAATGAGCAACTAAAGAGCGACGAACAAGCTGCTACACTAATATCGTTACTTCATTTCTATGATAGAGAACGTCAGCCACAAATTTGGTCGTATTTCGATCGGCTTGAAAAAAACGATGATGGGTTATTTGATGATGACACCGTTGTTTTTAATGTGTCCTTAACTGAAACAACATATGAAGACGATAAGCTGGTATGCGTAGGTACGTACAATAAAGATCAAGCCGTAAGAACAGATAAAATCCAAGCTGCAACGTTTAAAGGTATTGATGTTAAAGCTAATAAAATAAACTTTTCAGACACTAACGAACATTTAGGACAAGTGAGTTTTGTTGTAAAAGCTGAAGATGAAGAAGTTCTAAAACAATCAACACTAACGCTATTCGGTGAAGACGCGCAAATTAATACCAGCACCTTAGAAAACAGACTGTGCGAAATAACAGAAGCCTATTTTGATAACGGCCAACTGTCTGGGGCGTTAAAAACGATCCTTAATCAAGCGAACCCAAACTTTAGTAGTGACGCCTCGCCGCTTCCAGTCACTCGAGCACGTTATCCAGTTGACGAGGATTACATTAACGCAATGACAGCAACTATTTCCGCAATGGACAGTTCTTGCTTATGTATTCAGGGCCCACCAGGAGCAGGTAAAACATATACAGCAACGCATGTTATCACTGC